>Ga0307505_10001053_pt1 | contig 24566 bp, 21 predicted proteins | sample 23_S_MG_FD_202183 | JGI IMG/M metagenome (GOLD analysis project Ga0307505, IMG submission 202183) | Soil microbial communities from Populus trichocarpa stands in riparian zone in the Pacific Northwest, United States - 23_S | ecosystem: Environmental > Terrestrial > Soil > Riparian zone > Trees...
GGCCCGGCCGCCAGTAGGCGCAGGTCTTCAGCCTGCGCGGCTGGCCGCCCGGTCGCAGGCTGAAGACCTGCGCCTACAGAAGGGGTGGCCCGGTTTCCCCACGTCGCATGACAGGCGAGTTTCAGCCTAGGGTCAGGGGGTCAGAGATAGTGATTCATTTCGGTCACGCTTTTTGATCGTTCAAACAACCCGACGCGAAGCGTCGCTCCGGCCCTGGCCCCCGGCCCCTGACCCCTATCGTCTCAGTATCCGCGCGCTCGGTCGACGACGTTGTCGAGCGGCCGGCCGGCGCGGTATCGCTCGACGTTGGCTACGAAGACGTCCAGCAAGAGATCGACCGCGCCGGGCATGCTCCACGACACGTGTGGGGTGAGCGATACGCGCGGATGGGTGTAGAGCCAGTGCCCCTCGGGTAGCGGCTCGGGGGTCATGGTGTCGAGCGTCGCGTGGGCGACGACGCCCGCGTCGAGCGCGGCTCGCAACGCCTCCTGATCGACCAGGGAGCCGCGCGCGACGTTGACCAGGTGCACACCGCGCCGCATACCGCCGAACAGCTCGGCGCCGATCATGCCAGCTGTCTCCGCGGTCGCCGACGCCGCGACGACGAGGTGGTCGGATCGCGACACGAGGTCGTCGAGGGACGTCAGCTCGACGCCCGGCAGCGGCGAGGGGGCGTCGCTGCGACGCGATGCCAGCACATTCATATCGAACGCGAGCGCGCGCCGCGCGACGGCGAGGCCGATCGCTCCGAGGCCCACGATTCCGACCGTCCGCTTGTACAGGCCGCCTAGGCGCTCACCGAACCAGCGCGGCGGCGGTTGCCGCATCCAGACGCCGGGGATCCGCTTCTCGAATGCCAGCATCGCCGCCAGTACGTACTCGGCGATCGGGATCGCGCTGGCGCCGCGCGAGCAGGTGACGACGCGATCGCCGACGCTATCGAACGGAAACCGATCGACGCCCGTGCCGAGGACGTGGATCCAGCGAACGCCGCGTTCGACGACCGCCGCTATGTTGTCGCCGCCCCACGTCTGGGTCAGCAGGACCTCCGCCGTCAGCCCGGCCTCCACGTCGCCGCGGTCGGCGATGCCGATCACCGACGCGTCCGGCAGCCGCTCCGCGACCACAGCCGTCAGCTTCGGCCCCACTTGTGAAAAGATCCTGATCATTTCATCCGCGTCGTGCGTCGCGGCCCATCATTGATTCGGAACGAGAGATGGCGTCAAGTTGCGCAACCGCACACACGAGGAGCGAAGCCATGACCACTGATCTGTGGATGCTGACGATGACCGCCCTGCTGAGTTCCATCATCCCGCTGATCTACCTGTACGGGCGTGTCCAGAAGCCTGGCGGGCTCGAGTACGGGCTGGGGAACCGCGACGGCACCGAAGTCCTGGCGCCCTATGCCGAGCGGGCCAAGCGAGCGCACAACAACCTGACCGAGAACCTGGGTTTGTTCGCGGTCCTGGTGCTGGTCGCCCACGTCGCCGGCAAAGCCAACGCGATGACCGCGCTCGGAGCGACGATCTTTTTCGTCGCTCGGGTCGCGCACGTGGTCATCTACGTGATGGGAATCACCACGGTGCGAACCCTGGCGTTCTTCGCCGGCATCGTCGGAGAGATTCTCATACTCGTGCAAATTCTGCGCTGATCGTTCGAGCCGCCGTCGTTGCCGCGCGCGGCGTGGAGTTGTATCTAGGTCCTGTTCTCGAATACCGCAGTTCTGGAAGGGCGCGCGGAAGCGGAACCCCTTCGGTGCGGCAGGACGGCCGGCGCGCTCTTCGAATTGCTCGTCCGCCGCCCGGTGCCGTCGTCGGAGCGGCCCGCGTTTCGCAGTCTCCCGAGGAGTGACCGATGGCCAAAGACACGCTCACGATCACCGACAATCGAACCGGAAAACAGTACGAGATCCCGATCGAGCAAGGGACGATCCGCACCGCCGACCTGCGCCAGATCAAGACCTCGGAGGACGATTTCGGGCTGCTCGGCTACGATCCGGCCCTCCTCAATACGGCATCTTGCCAGAGCAAGATCACTTACATCGACGGCGAGAAGGGAATCCTGCGCTACCGCGGTTACGACATCGAGGATCTCGCGGCGCACAGCAACTACCTCGAGACCGCCTATCTCATCGTCAAGGGCGAGCTGCCCGACACGGAGAGGTTCGCCGCCTGGTCGCACAACATCACGATGCACACCATGGTCCATGAGAACATCAAGAAGTTCATGGACGGATTCCGCTACGACGCCCACCCGATGGGTATGTTGATGGGAACGATCGGCGCGCTGTCGACGTTCTACGCCGACGCCAAGAACGTCGAAGATCTCCAATCGCGCCGGCTACAGACCCGGCGGTTGATCGGCAAGCTGCCGACGTTGGCGGCGTTCGCCTACCGCCACAACCGCGGCCTTCCCTACGTCTATCCGCAGAACGACTTGTCCTACACGGGCAACTTCCTCTCGATGCTCTTCAAGATGGCGGGCAAGTACACGCCCCATCCGATGATCGAGCGCGCGCTCGACGTGCTCTTCATTCTCCACGCCGACCACGAGCAGAATTGCTCGACCAACGCGGTACGCGCGGTCGGCAGCTCGATGGTCGACCCGTACTCCGCCGTCGCGGCCGGCATCGGCGCCCTCTACGGTCCGCGTCACGGCGGCGCCAACGAGGCGGTCGTGCGCATGCTCGAGAAGATCGGGTCGGTCGAGAACGTTCCGAATGCGATCAAGGCCTTCAAATCGGGCGACGATCGCCTGATGGGTTTTGGGCACCGCATCTACAAGTCCTACGATCCGCGCGGCCAGATCATCAAGAAACTCGCCTACGAGGTGTTCGAGGTCACTGGCAAGAACCACTTGATCGACATCGCCCTGGAGCTCGAGCGAATCGCCCTGCAAGACGACTACTTCGTCAGCCGGAAACTGTACCCAAACGTCGACTTTTATACGGGTGTGATCTACCAGGCGATCGGCTTCCCGGTGAAGATGTTCCCCGTCCTGTTCGCGATTCCGCGCACCTCGGGTTGGCTCGCCCAGTGGGCGGAGATGGTCCGCGACCCGGAGCAAAAGATCACGCGCCCGCGACAGATCTACATCGGTGAGGAGCCGCGCGAGTACACACCGCTCGACAGCAGGCCGGAGCCGTCCGACCGCGAAGACCAGGTCGCGCAGGACATCTGAAGGTCGAGCGCGGTCGCGTGCGTCGGCAGTTGGACGCCGCGACCGCGTCTCGCCGGACCATCCACACCGAAAACCTCTCGCGATCATGCCGCTCGCATTGCGCAGGGTCTGCGTCTTCTGTGGCTCGAGTCCAGGCGATCTCGACGCCTATACGATAGCGGCGAGAGAACTCGGCTCCGTGCTCGCGCGCGGCGGCATCGATGTCGTCTACGGCGGCGGCAACGTCGGCCTGATGAAACAAGTCGCCGATGCCGCCCTGGCCGAAGGCGGCCAGGTGATCGGCGTCATCCCCACGGCTCTGGTGGATCGCGAACTGGCGCACGGCACCTTGAGCGACTTGCGGGTCGTCGCGTCGATGCACGAGCGCAAGGCGTTGATGGCCGATCTCAGCGACGCGTTCATCGCCCTGCCCGGCGGGCTCGGCACGCTCGAAGAGATCTTCGAGGTGGTGGCATGGGCGCAGCTCGGCTTTCACGACAAGCCGTGCGGCCTGTTGAACGTCGCGGGCTATTACGACGCGTTGCTCTCCTTTCTCGATCACGCGGTCGCGTCGGCGTTCCTGCGCCAGCCCCACCGCGATCTCTTGATCGGCGACACGGATGCGCGGAGACTGCTGCATCGATTGGCCGTCGCCGGGGGGTAGCGCGTGCATATACGAGCGAACGTCTGGGTTGTGATCTTCACGATGGCGGTCTCCGGTTGGGGTTGCCACGCCTTCCGTCCCAGCGCGCCACGTGAGCTGACGGTGGAGCGCGTCGACCTGGTGGGCGACTTCACCACCAACGCGCTCTCGTACGGACGCGACGCCGGCAACTCGATCCGCATGGGCGACGACGTCCTGTGGGTGTTCGGCGACACCTTCACCTGGGCCGACATGCATTGCGCGACCGCGGCGTGGTCGACGGTCGAGCAACCGACGGAACTCATCGAGCCGGTCGACACCTGGTTCGGCAGCCTTCCCTTTTATGCGTTCTCGCCGGAAGAGACCGCGTACAACGAATCGCGCGACCCGCCCGAGTGCTGCGGCTTGCACGCGCAGTGCGAGCCGGGAAAGCCCTACTGCCGTTGCCCTGCGGACACCGATTGCACGACGAGGATCGCACTGTGGCCCGGCGACCTCCTCGCACTCGACGAGGATCGCGCGGTGCAAGTGTACGAGAAGGTCCAGATCGGCAGCGCGCCATGGGACTTTCACCACCTCGGCACGGGCGTCGCGACCGTCGGCCACGGCGACATCGCGGCGCGGCGCCCCCTCGATCCGTCGGGAAGCCCGCTACTCGTCTTCGGCGAGGGCGAGCCCAACTTCTTACGCGCGGTGTTGGTCGAGGAGGACTCGCAACGCACCGCCTACCTCTACGCCGTCACCAACCGCCAAGACTGCGGCGTCGACATCGCGTTGGCGCGGGTCGACCTCGACGACGTATTCGACCGCGACGCCTACCAGTTCTGGAGTGGCGGCGGTTGGTCCTCGTCGCTCGACGACGCGGTTCCGATCCTGCGTCAGATCAACGGTGGACTCGGGTCGGTAACGTGGAACGACCACCTCGGCAGCTATCTGTCAGCCTTGAACGACATCTGTACCGGCGGAAGCGCGCTGATCCTGCGCACGGCGCCGCGCCCCGAGGGGCCCTGGAGCGAGCCCGTCGTGATCGACATTTCCCCGCTCGGCGCGACCGTGGACGCCTACGCCGGCCAGATCCATTCGTCCCTGGGTTCCGGGCGGGATCTGGTGTTCACCTTCTACCAGCCCGATCCAGTCGAAGTCGGCCGCGTGCGCATCGGCCGCCTGCGTTTGCGCTGACGCCCCGCTCGGTCGCGCTCCACGGGCTCGCCCATGTTCGACTTCTACCTGCGGCACGAGTTCGTCTTCGCGGCTCTCCAGCTCGCCTTCGCCATGCTGGGGATGGGAGCGAAGTTGAGCGTGCGGGACTTTCTCGCCGTCTTTCGCGAGCCGCGCAGCTTCGTACTCGGCATGGCGATCCAATGGTTCGCGGTGCCAGCCATAGCCGTGCTGGTCGGCCGCGCGCTCGACCTGTCGACCGGAGTCGCCACCGGACTCGTTCTCGTCGCGGTCGTTCCCGGCGGAACGATCTCGAACGTGGTCACCTACTTCGCACGCGGCAACATCGCTCTGTCCATCGCCCTGACGGCGGTGACGACGGTGGCGTGTCTGGTCACCACACCGCTCCTGTTGCAGTTGTTGGCCGCGAGCTCGCTACCGCCGAGCTTTGCGATGCCCACCGGGCAGATCGCCTTCGACATCGCCGTGTGCCTGCTCGCGCCGCTGGCGTTGGGAATGGTGATCAACGCGAAACTTCCGGCGCTGCGCGAGACCATCTCGACGCGCTCGATCCAGGTCAGCGTGTTCATCATCGCGCTGATGATCGTCGGTGCGTCCGGCGCCGGCCGCGTCGATCCGATGCAGCAGGGAGCGTCGGCGATCCTCGGGCTGTTCGCTCTCGCCGCATCCGTCCAGGTCGTCGCCCTGGTCATCACGCGCGCGGCCGGCCTCTCCTCGGCGGACGCGGTGACGGTGGCGATCGAGGTCACCGTGCGCAACTCCAACCTCGCGCTGATGCTGAAGGCGGCGCTGTTTCCCGCGGTGCCCGGCGTCGCCGACCCGTTCGGCGACGGGGTCCTCTACATCGCCCTCATGTACGGCGGTCTGGCGCTGCCACTGATCGCCCCGCTGTGCGCGTTGCACAGGCGCAGACCACGATGAACGAAGCCCCTCCCCGCTACCAACCGCGGGGAGGGGCTCGGTCGAAAGGCCGGCCAGGGAGGGGGCCGACCTACTCAGGTCGTGTCAGATCAGGTTGCGAGGCTTGACGTTGGTGCTTTCTTCGACGACGTGCGCGCGGCCGGTCTGCATCGGACCGCCCGTCACGGCGGCGACGGTGATCTCCACTTCGCGTACCGCCTGCCACTCCGCGTTGTCGGCGGGATGGTCGACGATGGTGCAGGGGCTGCAGGGATTCAGCAGGTAGCGGACATTGAAGACCTCGATCCCGCGGGCGAGCGGCTGCGGATCACCGCCGTCAACGGCCATCGTCAGCACCGGCGCCGCGCCCGTCGAATCGACCGCGAACGTGCGCTCCTCGACGGCGTATACGCCGCTGCCGGCCTGGTAGGGCGCGTCCAGAGCGCCTTCGATGACGAGCGAGTTGGCTTCCACCGCCGCGACGCGGAAGGTGTTTCCTTCGCCGCCGATGCGGGTGACATAGATGTACTGACCCGCGATGAAGCCCGATGCGTCCTGAACTTCGATGGTGTCGCCGCCGGCCGCGGCGTCTGCGGTGGCCACCGATCGTATACAGACCAGGGTGTCGGGGTTGGTCACCCCGATGCGCAGTGTCAGGCGATCGCGGTCGTCGGTGTCATCGCCCTCGAGGGCGACGAATCGACCGACCGTCGGCAGGCACGCTCCGGCCTGGCGCAGCTCCTGGGTGACGAAGGTCAACGCGGCGCTGACAGCTTGCTGCGCCTCCGCCACCTGTTCCATGTCGTGCCGCTGGTGGACCGTATGGGTGAAATCGGTGGCCGCGACGCTCAGGGCGACTCCCGAAAGGACCATCGCCACCAGCAGTTCGATCATCGTGTACCCGCCATTGCTTCGTCGCATCTCGATTCGCCTCCTTCGCTTGCGAACCTTTGTATGCGCACAGCAGCCGACAAAGAATGGATGAAACGTATGAAATACCCAGCACCGACCAAAGGTCGTACGACCCCCGATGGAGAAGACAGGGGCGGGGGGCGAGGGGCGAGGATCTGGGGACTAGGATCTGGGGACTGGGATCTGGGGACTGGGATCTGGGGACTGGGATCTGGAAACTGGGATCTGGGGACTGGGATCTGGGGACTGGGATCTGGGAACTGGGATCTGGGATCGGGGGGCGGGCGTGTTCGCTTATGCAGCAGTCGCACCGAACAGCAGCGCTTCAGATAGAAAGGATCCGACGCGAAGCGTCGCACCACTCCTGACCCCCGGCCCCTAGATCCCAGTTCCCAGATCCCAGATCCTAGTTCCTGCTTCCTGAATCGATCGCCACTCAATCATACAGCCGCGTGTAGATCCGTTGCTGAACGTACACGACCTTCGGCGTCATCGGCGGGAGGTTTTCGACGCGGTTGAAGTCCGTGTCGTAGTCGTACGCTCGGGTCGGCGGCTCGTAGATGCCACCGCCCTCGCAGCCGGTGCCGGAGCCGCAAGCCCAGTCGTTGCGTTTGTGCTGCGGCCCGCCGAGGCTGACGAACGAGCCGCGGTAGTTGAGAGTTCTTTCCCGCCAGTCTTCGAGGAACCTGGGAAAGTTCTCGAGACCACCGTTGTACCAGTCGGGATCGAGGGTGTTGGGCCCGAGTCCGAAGAGAAACGCGGCGTTGATCGACAGGCTGTTCGACACCGCGAACGATCCCGGAGGGCCGGCGCCCGAGGGGGCGTCCGCGGCGGGCACGACGCGCATTCCGCTGCCCAACGTGTACATGCTCTTCAGGTCATTGCGCTGGCCGCCGACCGGAACTTCCCACCCCTGCGACAGGATCCAGATCGCGTCGGCCATGATCGCCGCGGGGTACTTGTCGACCTTGTTGAAGTTGCCCTGGACGATCGCCGCCTGATCGCTGACCACGGTGACCCCCGTTGGATCCGGGGCGCCAGGCGGGAACGTGCCGTTTCGCATGTCGAGATCCGCGGAATCAAAGATGCGTACACCGTAATTGTTGTCTCGCGCCGCGGAATCGGGGCCCACGACGGTGAGGAAGAGAATCAGGCCGCCGTCGCTGCGGTCGTTGTGGGCGAACAACGGATTGCCGTTCACCCGGTTCCACTCGACCAACGCGCGCAGGTTGAGATTGAGCAGATACATCCACTGCCGCTCGCGGTGGTTGTAAAAGCCGCCGCGGCGGTAGTCCATGTTGGCCCACCACGACGACGCACCGGCCAATAGATTGGGCCAGGGGCAGCTCGGCGGCCGCCACCACGGAGAAGGGCCGAGCAGCCCTCCTACAGGACAGATGTCGTCGTTGCGATCTGACGTGTTTAGCACTCCGTTGCCGTTCGAGTCCTCCCCGACGCGGCGGTAGACGCTGTTCGCGGAGGCAAAGGCCGGCGAATAGGCGGCGCGATCCGCCGCGATCGCAGGCGATGGGTCGGCGCCGGCGGCGTTTGGAACGTCGGTGTAGAACAACGCTCCCCTGCGTTCGCACATGAACCTCAGCAGCTGTCTCGTCTTGCTGACGTCGACCGCGCCCGATTCGTCGTGAACCTCGATCGGCGCGAGCGCGGGCTGCGCCGCCATGATCAGCGGCAGGTTCAATCCCCCGGGACACAGATCCACCGCGCGGAAGTCCTCCGCGAACGGCGCCACCGACAGGTTGAGGGCGATCCGCAGATCGGCGCGCTTCCAGTACTCGCCGGAGCCGCGTTCGATGATGTCCACCGGCGGGGCGACGATGTTGCGTACCCCGGCCTTGATGGCGCCGCCCCAGCCCGCGAGAGTCGTGTCGGCGAGCGGCGCACTGTCGCTCGGGCAGGACATCGTCTTCGGATCGAGATTGCCGAACGGCGCCGTCGTGTCCTCGAGCTTGTCGATGATGGCCGTTCCCCAACAGCGCCAGGAGCTGTCGTATTTGCGCCCGCCGCGGTGAACGCCTCCCGTCGCCGTCATCTGGACATGAGGCATCTCGGGAGGATCGTCCGCGACGACCAGCGTTGCGTCCGGCTGGATGTAGAGATTGCTGTTGGTGTGCAACCGCCCGTGCAGAGTCATGTCGGGCAACGGCATGATGAACAGGTGGGAGTCGACGAACGCGAGAAACTGGAAGATCGGGATGGTGTTGATCTCGAACTCGCCGCCGACATGTGCCGTGCTGTCGCCGGGCGGCACCGCGGAGACCGATTGGGCGGTGTAGCGATACGGCATGGTGTTGAGCCCGGCGAACACCTCGCCCTCGGGGATGGTTGTCGACGGGCAAGGCGCGCAACCGTCCACCTCTGTGAGCGCGATGCTGACGCTCTTGTCGCCGATCGCCAGGGTGTCGGTGAAGTCGACCGCGCGCGGTACGCCGCTGTTGTGAAAGATGTTGGCGAAACGCGCGATGCCGACGTTGAGGCCGGCCTCTGCCGCGTAGAAGGCCGAGCGGCGCGCGCCGGCCATTCCGCCCAGGCTCAAGGTCGAGCGGACGTTCATCGCGTACGCGCCGGCCAGGGCGCCCATCGCCGTCAGAAAGATCAACGCCGAGATCAGGGCGGCGCCGCGCTCGCGGCGGCACGCGGCCCGCGTCGTGGTTCTCAACGGACTGCCAGCCATGACGCGCCGCGGTTCAGTTCGGGCTTACGCGAGAATAAACGGTGTGCAAGCGGTACGACTGCGTCTGACCGCGCCAATTCCAGGTGGTCGTCGCGGTGATGAACTTCATTCCCGCGCCGGGGTTGTTGGCCTGGACGGCCCAAGCGGTCGTGTACCCGTCCGTGGTGGTCGAATTGCCCGACGCGATCGCGTCGTAGTCGAGCGTGCGCAAATCCTCGATCGCGGTCTGGGTCAACGTAATGGCACGCGCATGCTTCTCGTTCATGCCGAGCAGGTTGGTCGTCGCACGCATCCCGGTCGCGGTCGCAGTCGCGGCCAAGGCCACCACCACCAACGCCACCATCACCTCGATCAGCGAGAAACCCCTCTCGCGATTCAAAACCTTCACCATCTCAACCCTCCCAACCTCCAACCGTCGGCCGTCAGCTGGCATACGGATGTTGTACGGTCTCTTCCACCTGGCCAGATGGCCAGATCTGCAGTCGATGGCTCTTTCCCTGATCGTCGCTGACGGTGAGGGTAATGATGCCGAGCGAGCCGTCCCCTTGCGGTACCAACAACCCGCGTCCGTCGAACTCCGCGCTTGCGGCCTCACCGGCGGCCGACGCGGAGAGCGAGAAGCCTGGGGGAAGATCGACGACCTTGGAGGGGAAATCGGCGGCGACCTCCCACTCCCCATCGCCGTCGGCATCGGTCAGACGGGTGATGGTGTATTGGCCGCCGGCGACCTCGAACCGATAGTGGGCACCTTTGAGCGTCGCCTGCATGCGGGCGCGACGCAGGTCGTTCACCAGATTCTGTTTGGCGGTCGTCAGGTTCATGTACCCGCGGTTCAAGCCGAGTACCCCGACCCCCATCACGCTGGTGACGATCCCCAACGTGACCAGGACTTCGGCGAGACTCGATCCGACCTGTGAGCCGATACAACGAAACTTCCGCACGGTGCTGAACATTGGTTTCTCCCCTGTGACGCTGCCACCAGTTAGCAAGCCACGGGCCACATCGGCGCCGCTCAGGGAGCAACTCCCGGATGACGAAGAGAACCGCACGGCGCCGCGGCGTTGACGCGAACTGTCATTTCGCGTCATACGGACGCCGAAACCCTTGTCCCCGTTAGCCTTTCGCCTCCGCTGGAGCGGCAACGAATCACCGATCCGCGTGCGGTCGTACACATCAGTTCGCCGCGCGTCTCGCACAGTCTGCCGCAGCCGCCGCGCGTGCCCGTCAAGCGGCCTTGCACCATTCCAGCGCGGCTTGTAGCAGTCGGTCGTCCGCCGCCGAGGCCGAGCCGGCCACCGACGGGAACGACCTGATGATCGAAGGAACCATTCACCCGGACTTCTGGCCAGTAGCCAAGACGTTGGAGCAACAGCTCCATCGCGCGCCGATGGCCGGGGGAGCCGCCGTCACCGTGTATCACCGCGGCCAGCGGGTCGTCGACATCCGGGGCGGCAACCGCGATGACACCGGAACCGCGTGGACGAGCAAGACGATGTCCGTCTCGTTCTCGACCACGAAGGGCGTCATGTCGACGATCCTTCACCGGCTCGTCGACCAGGGCCTGTTCGACTACGACGATCAGGTCGTCAAGCTCTGGCCGGAGTTCGGCCAGCACGGCAAGGACTCGATCACGATCCGCCACCTTCTGTGTCACCAAGCCGGCCTCTACGACATCCGTCATATGGTGGATTCGGCCGACCGCATGCTCGATTGGGAGTACATGACGGCCGCCCTCGCCGCCGCCGTTCCGAAGCACCGCCCGGGGGCGATGAGCGCGTACCACGGCCTCACCTATGGCTGGCTGATCGGTGAAGTGGTCCAACGCGCGACGAACCGCACCGTCTCCGAGTTGGCACAGAGCGAGATCGCCGATCCTCTCGGCCTCGACGGTCTCTACATCGGTGTTCCCGCCGACCAGATCAAACGCGTCGCGAAGCTGGTGTTGCCGACCGAGCGCCTCGCACGCATCCAGCGACTCGAGGGGCCGATGCGCACCTTGCAGAAGGCCCTCAGCTTCGTTCGCTTTCCGATCGACGCGGGCAGGATGGCCGCGGCCCTGGCGCCGCCGGGGATCGAGAAGTTCGACTGGTCGGCACCGGCGACCCTGCGCGCCGTGATCCCGGCCGCCAACGGCGTCTTCACCGCCCGATCGCTCGCCAAGATGTACGCAGTGCTCGCGGCGGGGGGCGAGTTGGACGGCGTGCGACTCTTATCGCCGGACACCTTGCGACGCGCCACCGAGATCCAGTCGCGCAAGATCGATCGGGTCGTGCCGTTTCCCATGCACTGGCGCCTCGGTTATCACCGCGCCGCCACGACGCGCGGCAATCCGGCCCGAGGGTTTGGTCACTACGGCTTCGGCGGATCCGGCGCGTGGGCCGATCCCGATCAACAACTCGCAGTCGCGATGATCCTCAACAGCGGCCTCGGCACGCCCTTCGGCGACATCCGCACCGCGCAGATCGGCGGCGCCGCGCTCCTGTGCGCGCGCCGAAGATAGGCGCTGTCCGAGTCCGGACAGCGCCAGCTTTCAGCCGTCAGCTATCAGCTTTCAGAACTCTCGGTTTTCAGCCTCCCGCTTTAAGGCATTCCCGTCGAGCTGAAGGCTGATGGCTGAAAGCTGGTCGCGGGTGCTCAGCACCTGCGACCATTGCCCGTTGACTTCGCACGGGGCGACCGACTAGGTGACGCGGGGGTCTTCACGTATCGTCGCCGGCTCGTCGGGCGCGCGGGCGGGTGCGCGCGCTCCGGAGCGGTGACGCCGCTGAGGCGCGCCCCGATCACTCGTTGAAGGGGCAGCGGAGGACACGGAGTTGCGGGCAGTTGGTCACATCCGATCGCGCGATCCACGCGCGAATGCGTGCTTCACCACACTCCGGGGCACTCGATGATTCGCGACCTCATCTTCAACCTCGTCGGCGGACTCGGCCTGTTCCTGTTCGGCATGAAGGCCATGTCCGAGGCCCTGCAAGTCGTCGCGGGCGACCGCCTGCGCCGCGTCATCGGCAAGGCGACGCGCAATCGCTTCTTCGGACTCGGCACCGGACTCGTCGCGACGATGATCGTGCAGTCGTCGTCCGTGACCACGGTCATGGTGGTGAGCTTCGTCAACGCCGGCCTGATGAATCTCACCCAAGCCGCGCCGGTGGTGTTGGGCGCCAACATCGGCACGACGATCACCGGCTGGATCCTGGTGCTGGAGCTGCACAACTCGGCTCTGATGTTTCTCGGCGTCGGCGTGTTCCTGCAGTTCTTCGCGCCGCGCGAGAGCGTGCGCTTCAGCGGCCAGTTCGCCGCCGGCTTCGGCATGGTGTTCTTCGGCCTGTCCCTCATGAAAGCCGGCTTCGCCCCGCTCAAGGACCTGCCCGAATTCGCGGAATGGACGGCCAGATTCGGCGGCGAAACCATCCTTGGTCTGATCGGCTCCGTGATGACGGGGACGTTACTGACGGTCTTGGTGCAGTCGTCTTCGGTCATGCTCGGGATCACCATCGCACTCGCCACGGTTGGCCTGCTCTCGTTTCAAGGCGCGGCCGCTCTCGTCCTCGGCGAGAACATCGGCACGACGGTCACGGCGCAGCTGGCCGCGCTGTCGGGCACCACCGACGCGCGTCGAACAGCGATGTTTCACACCACCGTCAACGTCGTCGGCGTGCTGGTGATGCTGCTGTTATTTCCGTTCTGGCTGGATCTCGTCGACTTCGTCACGCCGGGAGACCCCAATCTGGTCGATGCCGAGGGCAAGAAGCCTTTCATCACCGAACACATCGCCGTGGCCCACACCAGCTTCAATATCGCGATGGCATTGATCGCCCTGCCCTTGCTACGGCCGATCATGGGCCTCGCCTCGCTGATCACCCCGGGCGCGGCGAAGGACCAGACGCATCTGCGTTTTCTCCATTCGAGCATGGTGGAATCGCCCACCCTTGCTCTCGAACAAGGCCGTCTCGAGTTGCTGCACATGGCCGGGGTCGGTGCCGACGCGCTGCGTTTGACCAAGGAACTCTATGCCCAGGATCCCGGCGAGGGTTCCGAACTGCGCGAGCGCATCCTCAAGAAGGAGCGCGTCACCGACGCCATCCAACACGAGATCACTCTCTTCATGTCGCGCGCCATGGCGGGCGTGCTGACGACGGCGCAAACCGAGGAGATCCGCAGCATCATCCGCATCGCCAGCGAGATCGAGAGCATCGCGGACTATTGCGAGAGACTGGCGAACTATCGCCGGCGCATGCAGCGCATGGACGTGAAGATGACGCCCGACGCGGCGGCCACGCTCAACGAATACCTGGCGCAGACCGCGGCGTTCTACGATGAGATCATCGACCGCGGCGCACGCGGCGAGACTTCGTGGATGACGCCGATCCAAGCCAAGGGGCGCATCCTGCTCGAGACCGCCGATCGCCTGCGCGACGAGAACCTCGCGCGTCTCGCCATGCAGCGGTGCGACCCCAACGCCGGCATCTTCTTCAACGACATGCTGGTGGCCATGCGCCGCATCCGCAATCACTCCGTCAACATCGCCGAGGCGTTCCAGGGCAAGTTGTGAAGCGCGCGGGTCGCGAGGCTAGCGGGACTTGCGACCGCGCCTGGCCGGCGCGCGAGCTGGGGCGGCTACCGGCTCGTCGGCGCGGGAGGCGATGATCCAGGCGCCGGCCACTACGACCGCGACACTCGTCAGTTGCGCCGTGGTCAGACCCATGGCGACGGGCGCATTGGTGCGCACGAACTCGACCAGAAATCGCTCGACCCCGGACAACACGAGATAGAGTCCGAACAGGCGACCGCCGACCGCCCAGGGGCGCGTTCGCAAACGCCACAGGATCCATGCGGCAAGACCCATGGCGAGCATCTCGTACACCGGCGTCGGGTGTACCGGCACGGTCGTCGGAACGATGGCGTTCGGATACGCCATCGCCCACGGCAGATCGCTCGGCGGCCCGTAGTCGCCATCGCCGGCGAGCTGGCAACCGATGCGGCCGATGGCGTAGGCGGCGGCGAGCCCAGGTGCGAACGCGTCGCAGACGCTCCACAGCGATTGCTTGCGCCGGTACGCCAGGAACAGGACCGCGATCGCGCCGCCGGCCGCGCCGCCGTACCACGTCAGGCCGGAGCCGCCGAACATCGCCCCCAGCGGGTCGTTCAGGAACTTCTGCCAGTGCTCGGCGAGGTAGTAGAGCCGCGCGCCGATGACACCGCCGACCATCGCCACCAGCGGATAGCCCTCCATGTGCGAGGGCTCGATCCGCCGGCGCTCCAACTCGCGCGACACCATCCAGCTGGCGACGAAGAACGCCACCGCCAGCATCAGGCCGAAGCTGTAGAGCTTGACGACGCCGAGATCGAGCAGAACGGGATACATCGCCCGCGCTACTCCCGCGTCACGACCGATGACACGACGAGCGATTCACTCTGGGCAAATTCTTTCCGCCGCACGACCGGCCCCTCCGTCCTTCGCGACGGGGCCGGCGCGGTCATGCCGATCAGTTCCAGAGGACGCCGAAGCCCATGCCGACGCCCCACTCGCCGCGCGAGAGCCCGGACAACGTGTTGACGCCCCACCGCGACCTGAACCCGCCGTCGGCTCCCGCGGTCCCACCCGTCATGGTGTACGATGCGGCCGCGCTGAGTAGCAGGTCGAGCGGGCCCGCTTCGATCAAATAGTCAAGACCCGGCTGGATGGCGACGACGTTGCGGTCTTCACCGCTCGTGAACTGCTGCCCGGCCAATTCGAGTCGCAGGCCGAGCGCGTCGAGCACCGGCATCTTGAGCGAGGTGCCGTACAAAATCGACTCCGGGGCGCCGTCGCCGCTGTTGTGGTTGATGAAGTTGTAGCCGATGTGCGTGTTGAGGTCGGTCGGCCCGAGGTGCAGCGTGCCGGTGACGAACGGCAAAACGCCGATCTCGCCGGAGGTGATGCCTTCGTCCTCGCTACCGCCGGGAAATGTCATCATGAAGCCGCCGCCGACATCGAACAGGTCCTTGCGCAGCGGGATGAACTTGAGGTGCGTGCGGATGTCGCCGACATCGCTCTGGCCGTTGCCGAGGCGGTCGCCGGACGTCACGTGGTACGGGATCACAACGCCGCCTTGAAACCGATCGCCGCCCATCAGCAAGCGGAGTTCCGCGGTGGTAGTTTCGTTGTCCGTCCTCTGGTCTTCGAAGACGACCTTGTCGTCCGCCGTGTAGAACGCGGCGACGCCGAAGTACGTGCCGGTCACGGTGTCGAACTCGAGGTGGTCGTAGTTGCGGATCTGCAGCTTGGCCGGCGTCGGCGTCGGCGACGCCTCTTCGGCGGCTTGCGCCAGGCACTGCGCCCCGGCGGTTGCCATCAGGCTCAAAAGCGCGAACGCGATACGCGTGAACCGGCTCTCCATCGACCAATCCCCCCTTCTGACGAGACGCGACCCCCTTGTCTCGCCGCCAAACGCAAACACCGGCGCGGCCACTTCCCAGGCGCGGCCGGCCCCTGGCCCAAAAGATGGCGCAGCATGTCGAGATGGACACGTGAATGCAAGCGCCGCACGGACCGGCGGCGCCTCGATCTCCCGACGACCCGGTTGCCGGAACCCGGGCCGGCAAGCTAGCATCCGCCGCGGTCATCCTATGTCCCAATTCGTTGCCGACGGCGCCGCCGCAGTGTTCATCGAACGTCGAGAACAGCTCGTCGAGTACTTCGAGACAGGATGCAAACCGGAGGTCGATTGGCGGATCGGCACCGAGTACGAGAAGGTGGCTGTTCGCCGCGAGGACGCGCGGGCCGTCCCATTCTCGGGGCCGCGCGGCATCGAGCGGCTACTGTCCGAACTCGCGAGCCGCTACGGCTGGACGCCTCTCCTCGAAGACGGCCGCACGGTGGCGCTGCGCGGCGAGCGTGCGTCGATCACGCTCGAACCGGGCGGCCAACTCGAGCTCAGCGGCGAGGTATGCGACAGCGTCCACTGCGCGCAGGCGGAGTTCGCGCGGCACATCGAGGAGATCGTCAGCGTCGGCGACGAATTGCGGATCGCCTTTCTCGGGCTCGGCATGCAACCGGTGAGTCGTATCGACGAGATCGAGATGGTCCCAAAGAAGCGCTACGGAATCATGCGGCCGTACATGGACAAGGTCGGCACTCTCGGCGGGCGCATGATGGCGCAGACCGCGACGGTGCAGGTCAACATGGATTTCTCGAGCGAAGCCGACGCGATGATGAAGATGCGCCTCGGCATGGGGATCGCTCCGCTGCTCAATGCGATGCTCGCCAATTCGCCGCTGTGCGACGGCGACCTCAACGGCTTCGTCTCGTTCCGCGGCCACGTCTGGACCGACACCGACAACGCCCGCTCCGGATTTCTGCCCTTCGTCTTCGAGGAGCGCGGCGGCGGGTTCGAACGCTACGCGGACTATGCGCTCGACGTGCCGATGTACTTCATCGTGCGCGACGGCGAGTGGTTCGACATGACGAGCATGACCTTCCGGCGTTTTCTCGACACCGGCCATCGCGGCCACCGCGCGACGATGACCGATTGGGACGCTCATCTGACGACGCTGTTCCCGGAAACGCGGATGAAGCGATACATCGAGCTGCGCTCGGTCGACAGCCAACCGCCGGAACTGATGCTGGCCGTGCCGGCTTTGGCGAAGGGGATCTTCTACGACCGCGACTGCATGTCGGCGGCCTGGGACCTGGTCAAACAGTGGACCTTCGCGGAACGCATCGAGTTATACGCGACGGCGCATCGCCGCGGTCTGCAAACGAGGGTTGGGCGCGTTTCCTTTCGCGACCTCGCCGTCGAGTTGCTCACGATCGCGCGCACCGGCCTCGAGCGGCAGGCCGTGAAGAACAGTCGCGGCGACGACGAGAGCGTCTACTTGGAGCGGTTGACCGAGCTGAACCTGCGCGGCCTGTGCCCGGCCGACGTCGTCATCGAGAAATGGAACGGCGAGTGGAACCAACAGGTGGGCCGCATGATCGACGGCAGCTCGTACCGGGTGGCTGCTTGACGCCGCCGCCGCTCGGGTCGATCAGCCTGAGAGAATGATTCTCGCGCCAAGGCGCCAAGACGCGAAGAAAGACTCAGGGATCGGCTTTCGGTTTCCCTGTTCGTGCATGTCATCGCGAGAGATCGATACCGGCGGACGGGGTGTCGTCCGTCTTTCAGGAAACAACTTGGCGTCTTGGCGTCTTGGCGCGAGACCATTCTTTTCCGTTGAGGTTCGGTGAATCGGGCGCGCGACCCGTGGATCGCCCTGGCGGGGATCGCCGCGCTGACGCTGGTGGCCTACTGGCCGTCGCTGTCGGTGCCGTTCCAGTTCGACGACTACGCGCGCATCTCGGGCAACTGGAATCTGCACGCGGGCAATTGGCTGCGCGGGATCGCGCAACTCGGCGGATCGCGCGTGCTGCCGGCCACGACGCTGGCGTTCAACTTCTGGCTCTCCGGCGAGGCGACGTGGAGCTACCACGCGGTCAATCTGGCGGTTCATCTCGCCGCCTCGCTCGCCGTCTTCCAGCTCGCCTGGCTGATCGCCCAGACACCGCGGCTGCGCGCATCAGCGGCCGCGCGGCACCCACTCGCATTCGCCACCGCCGCCGCGGCGTGGTTCGCCTGCCACCCACTTCAGACCCAGGCGGTCACCTACATCATCCAGCGCACCGCCTCGATGGCGGCGCTGTTCTACATCGCTTGCGTGGGCGCGTATCTCAACGGCCGCATGGCGCAGACGCGCGGAGACGGCGATGGACGGCGCTCCTTCGCGGCCGCGGCGGTTCTGGCGCTCGCGGCGCTGTTGTCGAAGGAGAACGCCGTCACCCTGCCGCTGGCGATTGCGCTGATCGAGGTCGCCTGTTTCGGACGGCGCCACCTGCGCCGACTCGCGCGCGGGGCGATGTTGGCGGCGCCGCTACTGGCGGTACCGATCGTCTGGAAGTTCGTCGCGTGGCGATCCAGGCGCAGTGCGACCGAGGGCGGAGCGCTGCGGCAGCTGATCGATTCCATCTTCGCCCAGGGGCTGGACGAGCCGGGCACGATCGGACCGCTCGAATACCTGCTGACGCAGATGGTGGTGTTGCCGCGCTATCTGCGGCTGGCGCTGCTGCCGGTCGGGTTGAACGTCGACCACGACGTCCCCGTTGCAACCGGTCTCGATGCGAGCGTCGCGGCCGGAATGCTTCTTCTGCTAGCGCTGATCGGCGCCGGCCTCTGGTGTCTGCGCGACAGGCCGATCGCCGGCATCGCAATCCTCTGGTTCTTCATCGCCCTCAGCGTGGAGTCCAGCTTCATTCCGATCCTCGACGTCATGATGGAGCACCGCGCCTACCTGGGGATGCCCGGGCTGTCGCTGCTCTTTGCCGGCGCCGTGGCGTGGGCGGCGGATCGCGATCGACGAGCGGCGCACGCCGCCGCCGCGGTCGTCGTGCTGTTCGCCGGGCTGACGTTCGCCCGCAACCAGGTGTGGCAGAGCGCGCTGAGTCTCTGGTCCGACGCGGCGGCGAAGTCGCCGCGTAAGGCGCGCGTTCACATCAACGTCGGCGTCGCCCACCACGGGCGCGACGAGCTCGACCGCGCAATCGAGCACTACTGCCGCGCCATCGAACTCGACCCGACGATCGCCGTGGCGCGCGAGAACATCGAGATCGCGCTCGAGCAACAGGGGCGGCTCGAAGAGGTCATGGCCGGGCTCAAACCGCGACGCGTCGAGGTCCCCGGCACGGCCCCCGGCGCGATCGTGTTGGAGTATGACCCGTCCGAGGTGGTGTGCGCGGAATAAAAAAAGGGAGAGGCAATCGCCTCTCCCTGGAAAGCCAAAACGCTCAGCCGGCAGGTTCTACGGCAGGACGGTCTTCGACGACGGCAAACACACGAGCTGGGCCTTCTTCGCCTGCAGCTGCAGCGTACCGAGCTGGTTCACGACCTGGACGTTCGGCCGATCCAGCGGATTGAGTTTCGGGCCCTTGACCTTGTAACAGGTCAGGTGGTCGTCGGTGTTGAGAATACCTTCGCCGTTCTTGTCGACCGGGTTACAAAACACGAACGGCTTCTTTGCCTCGAATAGTCCGTCGTTGATTCCGAACTGGTCGGTCAACGTCGCCGTGGTCTTGACGAACTTCGGATTCTTCAGATCCTTGACCTTGTAACACTTGTAGTGGTCGAGGTTGAACATTGCCTGGGCCGGTGCGCTACCTGAAATGACCAGAGCGACGGCGGCTCCAAGGAGCGCATGATGAATTCGCATGTGTGTTTTCCCCCTGTGCTTTTCCCGCCCCCCCCGTGAGGGGCCTCGCGGGCCGAGCTGAGAGCTATGCAATGCCCTGCTGTGCGAAGTCAAGAAGATAACGCCCATAGGGGGATTTAAGGCTTCCGGCGATACGCCCCGCAGCCAGGGCCAACGGCCGTGGCTGCTATCCCGTTCCGGAGGCGGCCGCCCAGGGGGCACGACGCCGCGGAGCAATCCCACCGCGAGGAATCGTTAGTTCAACTTATGTTCGTGAACAGCCGGCGCCGGCCGCGCATTCCCGCGCTTGCGGCCCCGAAGCGCTCTGGTTACGGTTCGGAGCTTCTCTCCGAGCGAGCGGGGAGTACGAAGAGGGCGAGGCCGTCGTATGTGGAACTGTTCTTCAATCTTGCTTCTGGGGTTGGCCCTCGCCGCAGGCTGCACCGAGGGGGCGCCGGACGCCGTCCCAGACAAGCAAGCGGCGGCGGACCCAACCACGGCGCCGGTCGCGGCGACCCCGGTCCAGGCAAAGGCGGAGAGCGGGTTGATGCTCGCCGCGACGGCCGGGAACGTCGACGCCGTGCGCGCGGCATTGGAAACCGGGGCGCCGGTCGACGGGGCGAACGCCGAAGGGTGGACGCCGCTCATGGCGGCCGCGCACCACGGGCACGTTGCGGTCGTCGAGTCCCTGCTCGATCGAGGAGCGGCCGTCGACGCGGTCGACGCCGGCGGCGAGTCGGCGTTGCTGAAGGCGGTTGCGGCCGGACACGCGCCCGTCGTCGAGCTTCTGCTGAAGCGCGGTGCCGACGCTGACCGAGCCACCGCGCGCGGTTGGAGGCCCCTGATGGCGGCGGCGTTCATCGGGCGCGTCGATCTGATCGACGCTCTGCTGCGGGCGGGCGCCGACATCCACGCGCGCGACCAACTGGGCCCCACCGCATTGGTACGCGCGGCCGGCAACGGCTACGCCGACGCGGTACGCGCGCTGTTGGCGCGCGGCGCCGCCGTCGACGCCGCCGACAACGACGGCGTCACGTCGCTGACCGCGGCCGCGGTGAAGGGACATCTCGACGTGGTCCAGCTGTTGTTGCAAGCGGGCGCCGACGTCAACGCAACCAGCATCGACGGCTGGAGCGCTCTCGGCACGGCGGCGGCCGGCGGATTCGAGGACGTGGTAGCCGCGCTGCTCGACCGCGGGGCGCGCATCAACCAGCAAGGAAAGAATCGGATGACGGCGCTGATGCTGGCCGTGGTGAACGACCATCCCGATACCGTCGCCCTACTCCTGCGTCGCGGTGCGGACACGAGCTTGCGCAACGTCGAAGAGGAAACCGCGCTGGACATCGCCAGGTTCTGGGAGCACGAAGACGTGCTTGCGCTCTTCGCGCCGGAGGGCGTCGAGGGCGGCGCACCCGCCGCGGGCGGGGAAGCCAAGTGACGCGAGCGTCGACTCCCGCGGCGCGGCGGCGGACGACGTCTGATCGCGTGCGGGCGCGCCGGCACACCGCTCCGCCGTGGGAACCGAGCGGCGTGGTGACGTTCCTCTCCGACTTCGGCGCCGTCGACCCGTACGCGGGTATCGTGCACGGCGTGATCCTCGACGTCGCTCCGGCGGCGCAGGTGGTGGATCTCACGCACCAGGTGCCGCCCCAGGCGGTCGCGGTCGGGGCGCGGCTGCTGCGCAGCGCCGTGGAATATTTTCCCACTGGAACCGTGCACCTGGCGGTCGTCGACCCCGGCGTCGGCGGTGAACGCGCGCCCGTCGTCGTCGTAACCAAACGCGGCGTCCTGGTCGGTCCGGACAACGGTCTCCTCGAGGCGAGTGCGCGGGCGCTCGGCCTGCGGGAGGTGCGGCGCATCACCGATGAGTCGGTCTTTCGCAAGCCCGTCAGCAGGACCTTCCACGCGCGCGATATCTTCGGCCCGGTCGCGGGCCATCTCGTGGCCGGCCGCGCGCCCGCCGCCTTCGGGCCGGTCGTCGACGACCTGGTGGCGCTCCCGGACCTCCAGCCGCGCGTCGACGGAGACACGATCGCGGGAACGGTCGTCCACGTCGACCATTTCGGCAACCTCATCTCCGATATCCCAGTGCGTGAAATGAACGGCGACGTGTCGGTGTCGATCGGCGATCTTCATCTCGACCACATCGCGCGCTCCTACGACGAGGCCACGCCGGGGACGATCGTCGCTCTGGCGGGCAGCTGGGGGACGTTGGAGATCGCGTGCAGTGGCGGCAGCGCGGCGGCGGTACTCGGAGCCGGAACCGGACTCGCGGTGACGGTCCGGCGCGCCGAGCGGTCGTCATGAACGACGACAACTACTACCCCGGCGCCTCCGCCGTGCTGCCGCGGCCGGCGCCCGTCCGGCGCGAACGCGTCGGCATCCACATCGCCCTGTTCGCGGCGACCTTCGTTTCGACGGCCGCCGCCAGCGCGCTCGGCCAGGGCGAGGACCTTCTCGCCGATCCCTGGTCGATCCGCATCGGCTTTCCGTATGCGATCACCCTGATGTCGATCCTCTTCGCGCACGAGTTCGGTCACTACACGATGGCGCGGGTTCACCGCGTCGACGCGACGCTGCCGTTCTTCATTCCCGCGCCGCCCATGTTCTTCATCGGCACGTTCGGCGCCTTCATCCGCATGCGGTCCGTACCCCCCGATCGGCGCGCGCTGTTCGACATCGGCGCCGGCGGCCCCTGGGGAGGTTTCCTCGTCGCCGTGCCGGCGCTGATCTACGGGCTGCAGTTGTCGGAGGTGATCCCGACACCCGAGGCCGAGATGTCGGGGCTGTTCCTCGGCGACTCGATTCTCATGCGCGCCCTGCAGTCGTGGGTGCTCGGGGTCGATCTGACCACCGCCACCGTGATCCTTCACCCGATCGCCATGGCGGCGTGGGTCGGATTTCTCGTAACCGCCCTCAACCTGCTGCCGGTCGGCCAGTTGGACGGCGGCCATGTCGTCTACGCGGTGCTCGGCGAGATGTGGCACCGCTGGATCTCACGCGGCGCGATCGTTGGATTGCTCATCCTCGGCATCGGCGGATGGCCGGGCTGGATCTTCTGGGTGGCACTGCTCACACTCATCGGACTGCGCCATCCGCGCATCGAAGAGGTTCGAGCCCCGCTGAACCGCGGCCGAATGGTCATGGCCGCGCTCACGGTCGTGATGTTCGCGCTGGTGTTCATGCCGGAGCCGATTTTCGAACGGCCGGAGCCCGTGATCATCCCTGCCGGCGACCTTCTCGAAGTATGATTCACGCCGGGCTTGCAGCGCGGCACTGTTATCGGAGGTACACAAAATGAGCGAGCGGCCGACGTGGGACGAGTACTTCATGACCATCACGCGACAGGTCGCCGAGCGATCGACCTGTACACGCGCGAAAGTCGGAGCGGTCATCGTGCGCGACCGCAACATCCTGGCGACCGGATACAACGGCTCGCCGGCCGGACTGCCGCACTGCACCGACGTCGGCTGTTGGATCTTCAAGTCGGAAACGCCAGCCGGCGAACTGGAGGAGAACTGCTTCCGGACCATCCACGCCGAGATCAACGCCATCGCTCAAGCTGCCAAGAACGGCGCGGGCATCCGCGGCGCCGACGTCTACATCACCCACACGCCCTGCATCCACTGCTTCAAGACGCTCCTCAACACAGGCATCACCCGCATCTGCTACGAGAAGCCGTACAAGCTGCACACGCTGAAGGAATTCCAGGAACACGCGCCGCACGTCGAACTCGTCCAGATCCGCCAGTGAAGCCGACGGCCTCGCAACGCGACCAGTCCTAGCAGTCCGTTGAAAAACAGGACACGCGCTGCAAACGGTCTTTCGGCGTCATGGCTGCGTTGCGAAATCCTCAGCAAAAGTCATGACTTTGCCTCCGGTTTCGCGCCTTGCCCTGACGCCGAAATCCTCATTTTCGCTTGCGCGCCTGTTTTTCAACGGACTGCTAGGCTCGAGATCGGCGACGGCCGTCCGGGAGCTCGGCGATCCGGACTGGGAGACCTTGACCAAACAAAAGTAGTTTGGCACCCTGCGGCCTCAATTTATGGGCTCGCACATCGCCACGCGCGCGAGTCGAATCGCGTCGGCTGAATCTTGGGCATTCGTCCTGATCATCCTGGCGACGGCCGCGGCACGCTTCTGGAGCATCGGCCACCTGCCGGACGGAATGCACGGTGACGAAGCGTGGACAGGGCTCGACGCGCGCCGCATCGTCAACGAGGGTTGGATCGGTCCGTACGTCCCCTCGGCGCTGGGACAGCCGACGGGGCTGCTGTATTTCGTCGGCGCGTTGTTTTTGTGGTTGCCCGACGACCTCGTGACGATTCGCGGCGCGATCGCGGTCGTCGGCATCCTGGGGGTCGTCTTCACCTATCTGTTGGCGCGCGAATACGAGGGGCCCGCCTTCGCGATCTGCGCCGCCGCGCTATTGGCGGGATCGATCTGGCATCTGCACGGCAGCCGCATCGGCATGATGTTCGTCTCGTGTCCGACCTTCCTGATGGCGGGACTGTGGACGCAAGCTGTCGCGCTGCGGCGGCGGACGTACGCGGCGGCGGCGGCGGCAGGTTTGGTGGCCGGCCTCGGGTTGTACAGCTACAACGCCTACCCGACAGCGCTTCCGTTGTACGCGATTCCGTTTCTTCACGCGTTCGCGGTGTCGAGGCAAGGCCGCGAGCGAGCGCGGATCTGTCTGCGCGCGGCTGCCTTCGCGCTCGCGGCGGTGGCCGCCGCAGCGCCGCTGATCAACTTCGCGGCGCGTGATCCGGAGTCCTTCTTCCGGCATCACAAGCAGGTGTCGATGTTCGCCAGCGCGGCGTGGACCGCCGGCGACTGGCCGGCCCGCGCCGGGCTCCTGGCGACGCGCGCGCGCTTCTGGTTGGA
>Ga0307505_10001054_pt1 | contig 24563 bp, 18 predicted proteins | sample 23_S_MG_FD_202183 | JGI IMG/M metagenome (GOLD analysis project Ga0307505, IMG submission 202183) | Soil microbial communities from Populus trichocarpa stands in riparian zone in the Pacific Northwest, United States - 23_S | ecosystem: Environmental > Terrestrial > Soil > Riparian zone > Trees...
TCGAGGGCGTCGGCGCGGTCGGCCTCACCGCGGGCGCCTCGGCGCCGGAGACGCTCGTGCGCGAGGTCGTGGATCGGCTCGCTCAATGGCGCGAGATCGAAGAACGCACGCTCGTGACGGCCGAGGAACAGATGGTCTTCAAACTGCCGCGCCAGCTCCTCGATTGAGGAATGGCGGTCTATACCACGCTGTCCGCCGCCGATCTCGCGGCGCTGATCGCCGAGTACGACGTGGGCGAACTGGTATCCGCCAAGGGCATCGCCGAGGGCGTCTCCAATTCGAACTGGCTGATCGAGACGACCGGCGGCCGCTATATCCTGACGATGTACGAAGCGCGGGTCGAAATCACCGATCTGCCGTTCTTCCTCGGCCTGCTCGACCATCTTTCGGCGCGGGGCAGCCCGGTGCCGCGCACCATCCATGACCGCACCGGAGCGGCGTATAGGCTCGTCGGCGGCAAGGCCGCGGCGCTGATCGAGTTCCTGCCGGGCGTATCGGTCGACACCCCGAGCGCGGCACAGGCCGGCGCGGTCGGCCGGGCGCTCGCCGGGCTGCACCTCGATGCCGCCGATTTCCCGGGCGAACGGGCCAATGCGATGGCGCTGCCGAAGTGGCGGGAGCTGTTCGACGGCTGCGGCGAGGGCGGACTGCGCGCGATCGACCCTGCGCTGCCCGACCTCGTCGCGCGCGAGATGGCCTACCTTTCCGCCCACTGGCCCCGGGACCTGCCGCGCTCGGTAATCCATGCCGATCTGTTTCCCGACAACGTCCTGCTGCTCGGCGACAAGGTTTGCGGACTGATCGACTTCTATTTCGCCTGCACCGACATTACCGCCTACGACCTCGCGGTGACCCATGCCGCGTGGTGTTTCGGGCGGGACGCGAGCTTCAGGCCGGACATCGCGCAGGCGCTCGTCGCCGGCTACGCCGCGCGGCGGCCACTCTCGGCCGAGGAGTGGAACGCGCTGCCGCTGCTCGCGCGCGGCGCGGCGCTGCGGTTCGTGGCGACCCGCGCCTATGACTGGCTGCACACGCCCGCCGACGCGCTCGTGACCCGCAAGGACCCGATGGAATTCGTCCGCCGCCTGTCCTTCTATGCGACGGAGGGCGCAAGGGCCTTCCCAGCCCGCGCCGATTGAGCCAAGGCAAGCGCATGAAACGCGTGGAGATTTTTACCGACGGCGCCTGCAAGGGCAATCCCGGTCCGGGCGGCTGGGCCGCGCTGCTGCGGATGGGCAAGCACGAGAAGGAACTGAGCGGAGGGGAACCGCACACCACCAACAACCGGATGGAGATGACCGCGGTGATCCGCGGCCTCAAGTCGCTGATCGAGCCCTGCGAAGTCACGATCCATTCCGACAGCCGCTACGTGATCGACGGCATGACCAAATGGATCCAGGGCTGGCAGAAGAAGGGCTGGGTCAACGCCAGCAAGAAGCCGGTCCGCAACGAGGACTTGTGGCACGAGCTGATCGCAGCGGCGGCCCCGCACAGGATCACCTGGCAATGGGTCAGGGGGCACGACGGGCATGTCGAGAACGAGCGCGTCGACAAGCTGGCTTGCGAAGCGGCGGAAGCGGCGCGGAGCTGAGGCGGGACGCGGCTCTTGCGTGTGTGACCTTTGGCCGTTTACGCCTTGAAACCGACCCTTCGCCCGGCATGATGTGCGACCTTCCGCGAACGGCGCGTGCGGGGTTCGGCGGGGAGTGGCGGCTGGCGTTTCGTCCGAGCGCGGGTCATGACCGCAGCAAGCACATCCGGAAGCATGTAGGAAAGTGGAAAACCCAGGCCGCGACAAGCGGCCTGCCCTGTCTCGAGAATCTCAGCCGAACCGCGCGGGGGAATAGAGCGCCGCGTCGAGCCTTTCGGTCATCGCGTCGCGCTGCCGGCCGAACAACAACTGCGCGCCGAGCCGGGCCGCCGCGGGAGCGGTCTGGATACCGAAGCCGCCCTGCCCCGCGAACCAGAACAACCCCTCGCACCGCGGATCGAAGCCGTACACCGGCAGGCGGTCGGGAGCGAAGCTGCGCAGGCCCGCCCACTTGTGCTCGAGTGCCGCGACGCGCCAGTCGACCACCTGCTCGAAGCGGTCGATCGCGCTCGCCACGTCGAGCTCCTCGGGAGACGCGTCGCATGGCGGGCTCGGGCTTTCGTCGTGCGGGCTCAGCCACAGCCGGCCGTTCTCGGGCTTGAAGTAGAACAGGCCGCCCAGGTCCAGCACCAGCGGCAAGTCCGCTGGCGGCGCGGGATCGGTGCGCATCTGGACGACGGTACGGCGCAGGGGCGTAATCCCGAGCGGCAGCGCGCCGGCAAGCGCGGCAGTCCGGTCGGCCCAGGCGCCCGCTGCGTTCACCAGCACGCGCGCGCGGGCTTCTCCCGCGCGCCCGAACGAGAGACGCCAGCCGTCGCCCTCGCGTTCCGCCGCTTCGAGCGGGGCGGAAACCCGCAGCTCGGCGCCGCCACGCCTTGCCTCGGCGAGATAGTGCTGGTGCAGCGCGGCGACGTCGATGTCCGCGCAAGCCGGTTCGGCGATCGCCCAGCCCCAGCCAGGGCGCACTCCCGGCAACCGCGCCTCCAGCGCCGAGCGGCCAAGCTTCTCGATGTGGACTCCGCTATCGGCAAAGCGCGCCATGAACGAATCGACCGCCGCTTCGTCCTCGCTGCGTGCGACGTAAAGGGCTCCGCGCGGCGACAGCATGCCACGCTCGCGCAGGACAGGACCCGAAGCGAGCGTCAGCGGCACCACGTCGGGGCCGCCATAGCATTCCTCCCAGAACGCGGCCGAGCGCCCGGTCGCGTGATAGCCGGGCGTGTCCTCGGCCTCGGCGACAAGCACGCGAACATGCGGCGCGAGCTCGGCGGCGATGCTCGCCCCCGCCATGCCGGCGCCGATGACCGCTATGTCGTAGATCTCGCTCACGTCGCGGAGACGCCGTCCAGGAACCCGTCGATGGCGGCCAGGGCCTTGTCGCGGACCGCGTCGGCCTCGCGCAGGATCTCGTGCGCCGCCTCGCTGCCGAACCACAGCGCCGTGACGTTCGGAAGGCGGGCCTCGGTGCGCCGGATCGCGCGGCTCCCGACGAGCCGGTCGGCGGCGGTCGCGACGATGAAGACCGGCAGATCCACCGCCTCGATCATGCCCGGCCGGGCCAGTGCCCGGATCGACGCCATCGCGCCCCTGACCCAGCCCCAGCTGCCCGGGCCCATGGTCAGCTCCGGCCGCGCCTGCCGCCACCACAGCTCGTCGGCGTAGCGATCGGCGTCGTGGGTCAGGAGTTGCTGCCGGAATGCCGGAACCTCGCCCGGCTTCTCGCTCCACTTCCACGCCGGACGCCTGGCATCGCCGAGCGCGCACATCGCCCGCGCGGAGGCGTGCTTGACCGGCGCGGGCAGCCGCTCGGGCAGGACGTCGAGCATCGGGGCGGACAGCACCAGCGCCGCTGGCGCGGGATCGAGCGCACGCTCGGCCACGGCGCGCAGCGCCAGGTGCCCGCCCATCGAATGCGCGGCGAGGACAAGCGGGCCGGGCCGACCGCTGGCCCATTCGCGCCAGAACCGCGCCAGATCTTCGACCCACAGGGCGAAATCGTCGACGTGTCCGGTAACAGCGTCGTTGCCGAGCCGACCCGACCCGGCCTGGCCCCGCCAATCGGCGGCGGTCACGCGCCAGCCGCGGCCGCGCCAGTGCTCGAACGTCTCGAGGTACTTCTCGTAGGCGTCGCCCCTGCCGGGCATGAACAGCAGAGAGCCGCGCGCCGGCCCGTCGGGCTCCGGCCAGTCGATCCGCCTGACCGAATGGCCGTCGGGCGCGGTCCAGCGTCTTTCGACCGCGCCGGGCGGAATGGCGCGGCGGCCGAACGCGCTCGCCACGGGCGTGGTTAAGTGGCTAATTCCGGCCTCCTGCCCGTGGTTACTATTTAGTAAGCCCTGCACGCTAGCACGATCCCCGGGGACACGGGGTTTCGATGTTGGACGATCCTTTCAAGTATGGACTGCTTGCCGCCTTGGCAATCGCGCTGCTGGTGGCCGCGTTCACCGATTTGCGCAGCCGCCACATCGGCAACTGGCTGACCGGCGGCATCGCGCTGGCCGCACCGCTGTTCTGGTGGGCCAGCGGCCTGCCGCTGTGGGCCGACCCGTGGACCGAGACCAGCGTCGCTTCGCAGTTGGCGGTGGCGCTGGCCGCTTTCATCGTCCTTGCCGGACTGTTCGCGTTGAACGCGATGGGCGGCGGCGACGTCAAGCTTCTGGCCGCGCTGGCGCTGTGGATCGCACCGCTGCTGTTCCTCAAGCTTCTGATCGTGATGGCACTTGTCGGCGGGGTGCTGACCCTGGCGTTCGGCGCCTGGCACATCGCCCGCCGACAGCGCGAGAAGCTGGCCATCCCGTACGGCGTCGCGATCGCGATGGCCGGGCTGTGGGTGCTCGGCACCGGATACCTGCCCCCAAGCACCGCCGCGAGCGCATTGGGGTGAACCCGATTTTAACCACTGGAGGCCTAAGCGGCTGCAATCATTCCGCTCGGACCATTGAAAAGGCTTGACGCACCATGGACAGGAAGAAGCTGGTACTGCTGCTGGGGGCGCTGATCATCGCGATCGGCACGGCCATGGCAGCCCGGAGCATGTTCGCCGGCGCGTCGGCGCCGCAGGCCGAAGCCGCGCCTGTCGAACAGGGACCCAAGGTCCTCGTCGCCAAGCGCGGGCTGCCGATCGGCACGATCATCACCGCGGACGCCATCGGCTACCAGCTTTGGCCGAAGGAAATGGTCCAGGACGCCTACTTCATCGACGGCGAAGCCGACATGAACCTCCTGCTCGGCACCGTGGTGCGCCACGGCATCACCGCGGGTGAGCCGGTGACCCAGGGCTCGCTGGTGAGCCCCGGCGACCGCGGCTTCCTGGCGGCGGCGCTTTCGCCCGGGATGCGGGCGATCACCGTCCCCGTTTCGGCCAAGACCGGCGTCGGCGGCTTCGTGTTCCCGGGCGACCGCGTCGACATGCTGCTGACCCAGACGGTGTCGGGCGAAGACACGTCGCTCAAGACCACCGAGACCATCCTGCGCAACCTGCGCGTTCTGGCGACCGACCAGTCGACCGAATCGACCACCACCCAGGACGGCAAGACCGTCGTCCGCGCGGTCCGCACGGTCACGATGGAAGTCACGCCGCGCATCGCCGAGAAGATCTCTGTGGCGCAGACCATCGGTACGCTCAGCCTCGTGCTGCGTTCGATCGCCGACAACCAGTCCGAGCTGGAGCGCGCGATCGCCGCCGGCGAAGTCGACCTTCCCGACGGCGCTTCCAAGGAAGACGAAGAGAAGCTGCTGCGCCAGGCGATGGCGCGCCCGCAGGACGGCGCCTCGACTTACGTCACCGGCGGCGACGTGTCGCGCTTCCAGCGCAGCTCGATGCCGCGGACCCGCGAGCAGACAGCCCAGCAGGTCGTCGAAGCCGTGGTCGGCGCCGCCGGCGTCCAGGTGCCGAGCGGACCCAGCGTGCGGGTGACCCGCGGCAAGCAGACCACCGTCGAACCGGTCGGCCGGGGTGCGGGCGCGCTGCTCGATCGCCAGGTCCAGGGTGTCGGGCAAGCGGGCCGCGTCGCTCCGCTGGGCCTGTCGACCCTGCGTTAACAGCATGACGTTCGCTCACACCAACAAGCGCCGGATGACGGCAAGCGATACGAAAATGAGGGGCAATACGATGAATAGCCGCCTTCTGAAGTCCGCGCTGATCGCCGCGTGCGCGGTCGCGCCGCTGGCCTCCGCGCCGATCGGCTCGGCCTCGGCCCAGTCGGTCGTGAGCCCGGCGCAGGACATCGTCCTGTCGATCGGCCGCGGCCAGCTCGTCACCGTGCCGGGTTCGATGGCCGACATCTTCGTCGCCAACGAGGCGGTAGCCGATGTCCAGGTCAAGTCGCAGCGCCAGCTCTACGTGTTCGGCAAGGCCGGCGGCGAGACCACGGTCTACGCCAGCAACGCCTCCGGCGACATCATCTGGTCGGCCAACATCCGCGTCGGCTCCAACCTCGACAGCGTCGACCAGCTGCTGACGCTGGCTATGCCCGAAGCCGATATCCGCGTCGCGACGATGGGCGCCAACACCGTGCTGCTCACCGGCACCGTCGCCGCACCCGAAGACGCCGCCGAGGCCGAGCGCCTCACCGCGGCCTTCCTCGGCGAAGGCGCCAACGTCGTCTCGCGGCTGCGCATGGCCACGCCGCTGCAGGTCAACCTGCGGGTCCGCTTCGCCGAGGTCAGCCGCTCGCTGGTCCGTCAGCTGGGCGTCAATCTGACGACCATCGATGCCACCGGCGGCTTCCAGTTCGGCCTCGGCCGCGGCCGCAGCCTCACTCCCGGCCAGACCTGGTCGACCGCCGGGCCGCTCGGCGTGGGGCCGGGCGCCGGGCAGGTGTCCGTCGTCGATCCGGTCACCGGACAGACGATCAGGGGACCCGCGGTACAGACCCCGGCGAGCGGTTCCACGCTTGCCGGCATGGGCCGCCTGCTCGGCCTCGATCTTCTCGGCGCGCTCGATGCGGGCGAGACGATGGGGCTCGTGACCACGCTGTCCGAGCCGAACCTGACCGCGCTTTCGGGCGAGACCGCCGAATTCCTTGCCGGCGGCGAGTTCCCGATCCCGCTCAGCCAGGGTCTCGGCACGACCACCATCGAGTACAAGAACTACGGCGTCAGCCTGGCCTACACGCCGACAGTGCTGGCCAACGGCCGAATCTCTATCCGCGTGCGGCCGGAGGTTTCGGAGCTGTCGAGCCAGGGAGCGGTGACGGTAAACAACTTCACCATTCCCGCGTTGACCGTGCGGCGCGCGGAAACCACGGTCGAGCTGGGCTCGGGCCAGAGCTTCATGATCGCCGGCCTGATGAGCAACAACGCGCAGAACACGATCGACAAGGTGCCAGGAGCCGGCGACATCCCCGTTCTTGGCAGCCTGTTCCGCTCGACCGAGTTCCGCAAGGGCCAGACCGAGCTGGTGATCGTCGTGACGCCGTACCTCGTGCGGCCGGTCAACGACAGCGAGATCGCCCTTCCGACCGACGGCTTCAGCGCACCCGGCGCGATCGAGCAGTTCCTCGGCATGGAGGAAACCGGCGCGACGCCGGCCGTGTCGCGGCCGATGCCGCGCGCCGCGGAGGACGGGCAGCCGCCTCGGATCGGCCTCAGCGGCCAGTCCCGGCCGGAGCTCGCCGCGGACAACCGCCGGCTGCCCGGAGAGGGCTCCGAGCACGCCGAGGCCGCCGCGCCCGGCTTCAGCATCCAGTGAGAAAGGTGAGCAAGATGCCCATTCGCAGCAAGTCCGCGAGCGCCGCGGTAATCGCCCTCTCGCTGGGCCTCGGCCTGGGAGCGTGTTCGATCACGCCCAGCAATTCGACCCTCTACAGCGTCAAGCAGCCGGTGGTCGAGCGCAGCAATTTCGCGATGGACCTGTCCGCCGGCGCCGGCGGCCTGCCCGTGCCCGAGCAACAGCGGCTCGCCGACTGGTTCGAGACCATGAACCTGCGCTACGGCGACCGCGTCGCGATCGACGGCGCGCTTCCGAGCGACGCGGTGCGCGAGGACGTGGCAGCGATCGCCGCGCGGCACGGCATGCTGCTGAGCGACGGCGCGCCGATCACCGACGGGTTCGTCGAGCCCGGCATGGTCCGCGTAGTGGTCACCCGCTCGCGGGCGCACGTACCGGGCTGCCCCGACTGGTCGGATTACTACGCCAGCAACATCCGTAACGCCACCAACGACGGCTACGGCTGTGCGGTCAACACCAACCTCGCGGCGATGGTGGCCGATCCGCAGCACCTTCTGCAAGGCGCGGAAGGCACCGGCGAGACGGTCGTGATGAGCTCCACCAAGGCCATCCAGACCTATCGCGCGCAGGAACCGACCGGCCGGGGCGGCCTGCCGGAAGTCAACTCGCAATCCACTGGAGGTAACTGACCGATGAACGCGCCCTGGAAACCCGGCCCGCTCGGCAATCGCGACCCGTTCGCCGCGTTCATCTGCGATGAATCCGCGCTCGACGTGCTGCGTCCGGTGGTCATCGAAATGGGCTGGCAGCCCGAGAAGTGCAACAAGGGCGGCCTGCGCAACGCGGTCCAGTCGCTGTCCATCGCGGCCAGCCCGGCGATCCTGATGGTCGACCTTTCGGAAAGCGGCGATCCGCTCAACGACATCAACGCCCTGGCCGAGGTGTGCGAGCCCGGCACGGTGGTGATCGCGGTCGGCCAGGTCAACGACGTGCGGCTCTATCGCGATCTGCTCGCCAGCGGCATCCACGACTACCTGCTCAAGCCGCTTTCGGCGAGCCAGCTCCGCGATGCGATGACCCAGGCCCAGGCCGTGTTCTCGAGCCCGCGCAACAGCGACGGCGAAACGGTGAAGAAGCACGTCGCCACGGCCGTTGTCGGCACGCGCGGCGGCGTCGGCGCCTCGACGCTGGCGACCTCGCTCGCCTGGCTGTTCAGCGCCGACTACAAGAAGCCCACGGCGCTGCTCGATCTCGACGTGCACTTCGGCACCGGCGCCCTGGCGCTGGATCTCGAGCCGGGCCGCGGCCTGACCGACGCGATCGAGAACCCGAGCCGCATCGACGGCCTGTTCATCGAGCGCGCGATGATCCGCGCCAACGATCACCTCGCGATCCTCTCGGCCGAAGCGCCGATCAACTCGCCGCTGCTGACCGACGGTTCCGCGTTCGTCCAGCTCGAGGAGGAATTCCGGCAGGCGTTCGAGATGACGGTCATCGACCTGCCGCGCAACATGCTGATCAACTTCCCGCACCTGCTGACCGAAGTGAACGTGGTCGCGCTGGTCACCGAGATGACGCTCGCGTCGGCGCGCGACACGATCCGTCTGCTGTCGTGGCTCAAGACCAACGCACCGGGCGCGACGCCGCTGATCGTGGCCAACCGGATCCAGACCGGTGCGACCGAGATCAGCAAGGCCGACTTCGAAGCCTCGATCGAGCGCAAGATCAACTATTCGATCCCGTTCGATCTCAAGGCCGCGGCCAACGCCGCCAAGCTGGGCCAGACTTTCGCCGATGCGAACCGCTCGGCCAAGGCCGGCCAGGTGATCCGCGACATCGCCAAGGCGATCGTCGGGGTCGGCGAGGACGACGGCGCCGAGCTGGCGCAGGCCGGCAACGGCAGCTCGCTGCTCGGCAAGTTCGACCTCAAGTCGCTGCTGTCGAAGAAGGAAAAGGGCAAGTCGGCGCAAGAGGCCGAACCGGCCCAGTAAGAGTGCCGGGCGCGGGGCGATTCGCTCCGCGCCCACCCTAGTGACGATCAGGACAAGCCCCGAGCGGGATGGATAGAGGCGCGACATGAACATCATGCAGCTACTGCTGGTAGCCAGCGGCCTGATGGCGCTGATGATCCTCGGCTACGTGGTCCTGGCAGGCAAGTCGCCCGCCAAGGAAGGCCAGCGCCGGCTACTGGGCATTCGTTACCGCCATTCGGACAACGCCGTCGACAAGGTCGAATCGCAGCTCAAGAAGGCGATCGCCGCGCGCAAGCCGAAGTTCCACAAGATTGCGGGATCCACCTCGCGTTCCGAGGCCCTGGCGATCCGGCTCGAGCGGACCGGCAAAGGCTGGACGATGAACCAGTACATGTACGCCTCGCTCGGCATTGCGCTGGCCGTTGCCGCGGTCATCTACCTGAAGAGCGGCGCGGCGCTGCTCTCGCTCGGAATCGGCCTGCTGGTCGGCGCTGGCCTGCCGCATTTTCTGGTCGGCCATTTCATCAAGCGGCGGACCAACCAGTTCAACGCCAAGTTTCCCGACGGCATCGAGCTGCTCGTGCGCGGCCTGCGCTCGGGCCTGCCGGTCGCGGAGACGCTGGGTGTCGTGGCGACCGAGGTGCCCGGCCCGGTCGGCGAGGAATTCAAGGCCGCGGTCGAGCGGATGCGGATCGGCCGTTCGATGGAGGAATCGCTCCAGGTGACCGCCGACAAGCTCGGCACTGCCGAATTCCAGTTCTTCGTCATCACGCTGGCGATCCAGCGCGAAACGGGCGGCAACCTGGCGGAAACGCTGTCGAACCTGTCGGACGTGCTGCGCAAGCGCGCGCAGATGAAGCTGAAGATAAGGGCGATGAGCTCCGAATCGAAGGCGTCCGCCTACATCGTCGGCTCGCTGCCGTTCATCGTGTTCGGGCTGATCTGGTGGGTCAACCCGAACTATCTCGCCAACTTCTTCGTCGACGACCGGCTGATCGTCACCGGGCTCGGCGGGCTGCTGTGGATGAGCATCGGCGCCTTCATCATGGCCAAGATGGTCAGCTTCGAGATCTGAGCGGGGAACGGACAGCATCATGATCACTCCCGCCTCAGGCCCCACGCTCCTCGGCGTCGACGTCATCCTCGTCGGTTCGATCCTTGCCGGGATCGCCGCCGCGGCAATGGTGTTCGCGATCTACAGCGCGGTGACCGTGCGCGACCCGATGACGAAGCGCGTCAAGGCCCTCAACGCCCGCCGCGACGAGCTCAAGTCCGGCGTCATCAAGGGCGGCGGACGCAAGCGGCAGAGCCTGGTGCGCCGCTCCGACACGACCGACAAGATGAAGGAACGCCTGGAGGGCATGAAGGTCCTCCAGGAGAGCCAGGTCAAGATCATCCAGCAGAAGCTGGCGCAGGCGGGCTACCGCAACAAGGAGCTGGCGGTCATCGTCATCTTCGCGCGCATGGTGCTGCCGATCGTTTTCGGCTTCATCGGCGTCGTCGCGCTGTACTGGCTGGAGATGTTCCCTGACTGGGGCAGCTTCAAGCGCTTCATGGGCTTCGCCGGCCTGGTGATCGCAGGCTACAAGGGCCCCGAACTGTTCCTGCAGAACAAGTCCAAGAAGCGCACGGACGCAATCCGCAAGGGACTGCCCGACGCGCTGGACCTGCTGGTCATCTGCGCCGAGGCCGGCCTCACGGTCGATGCCGCGTTCAACCGCGTGGCCAAGGAACTCGGACGCGCCTACCCGGAGCTTGGCGACGAGTTCGCGCTGACCGCGATCGAGCTGGCGTTCCTGACCGAGCGGCGCCAGGCGTTCGAGAACTTCGCCTATCGCGTCGACCTCGACGCGGTGAAGGGCGTGGTCACGACCATGATCCAGACCGAGCGCTACGGCACTCCGCTTGCGTCGGCATTGCGCGTGCTGTCCGCCGAATTCCGCAACGAACGGATGATGCGCGCCGAGGAAAAGGCCGCGCGCCTGCCCGCGATCATGACCGTGCCGCTGATCCTGTTCATTCTGCCGGTGCTGTTCATCGTCATCCTCGGTCCGGCTGCCTGCTCGATCTCGGACGCCTTCGCCGGCGACGGCCCGCCGGGCAGCGGCGGCTAACCAGGAATTCGCTTGGGGGAAGGGGGGCGGGCGGCTCCGCGGGGCGACCCGCCGGGCCGCCTTCGCATTGCTGCCGTCCTACTCTACGCCGAAGTTGCCGCTGTCGATGTCATCGGCGTCGAGATCCTTGACCTCGCCGCGCACGCGTTCGAGCAGGCTGCGAAACTGCGCCACCTCCTCGCTCGCGAAGTTCGAAAACAGGCGCCGCTCCATCTCCAGCGCCAGCGGCATGATCTCGTCGCGCATGCGCACGCCGGCCTCGGTCAGGTCGAGGTGGTGCGAACGCCCGTCCAGCTCGTTGGGTCGGCGATAGGCGAGGCCGCGTTCCTCGAGCACCTTGCAGGCGCGGTTGACCGCGACCTTGTCCATCAGCGTCAGCCGCGTGAGGTCGCGCTGCGTCAGCGGGCCGGAATCGCCCAGCACCGCCATCACGCGCCATTCCGGCACGCTCAGACCGAAGCGCTGACGGTATTCGAGGGCGATGCGGCCGCTGACGGCGTTCGATGTGATCGAAAGCTGGTAGGGCAGGAATTCGCTAAGAGGAGTCTTTTGGGTCATTTCGGTGGAATGTGTTCCAGCGCGCCGCGCATTGCAAGCCGTGCCCCGACCAAAGGCCGATCTCCGCCGACTTAGGCGGAACCCAGGAGGCGGCCCGCGACCGCGTCGAGCCGCGCCGCGACGCGCGGGTCCCAGCGTTCGCGCGGGGTGACGATCGCACCGTCGAGCGCGCGGTCGATCGGGCTGGCTTCGCGCACCTCCGGCAGCGACGCGGCGAGATGACGCAAGGCCTCCTGCGCGCGCACGACGTTGTCGCGCATCACGGTCAGGACCGTCGTCACGTCGACCGCCTCCTCCCCTGCGCGCCAGCAGTCGTAGTCCGTGACCATCGCCAGCAGCGCATAAGGCAGTTCGGCCTCGCGGGCGAGGCGGGCCTCGGGCATCGCGGTCATGCCGATCACGTCGGCGCCCCAGGCGCGGTACAGCGCGCTTTCGGCGCGGGTCGAGAACTGCGGTCCTTCGATCGCGACGTAGCAACCGCCGCGGTGAACGCGTACTCTCGCCGCCTCGCCCGCCGCCGCCGCCAGCGCGGTGAGCCGGGGGCACGCCGGGTCGGCCAGCCCGACGTGCGCCGCGATGCCCTCCCCGAAAAAGCTGCGCTCGCGTCCAGTGGTGCGGTCGATGAACTGGTCGACCGCCACGAACTCGCCTGGGGCCAGGTCGTCCCGCAACGAGCCGACCGCCGAGATCGCCAGCAGGTCGCTCACCCCGCAGCGCTTGAGCACGTCGATGTTGGCGCGATAATTGACGTTCGACGGTGACTGGCGATGCCCCTCGCCGTGGCGGGCGATGAACGTGAATCGCACGCCTTCGAGCGTGCCCATGGTCACCGGTCCGGAGGGCTCGCCGAACGCACTGGCGACTTCGATCTGCTGGGCGTCCTCGAGCGCGCCGGCCTCGTAGAGCCCGGAGCCGCCGATCACGCCGATGTGCCATCCCGGCATCGCGCGGGTTATTTCGGCGGCATGCGGATGGCGCCGTCGAGCCGCACGCTGGCGCCGTTGAAATAACCGGTCTCGAGCATCATCAGCACCAGCCTGGCATATTCCTCCGGCTTGCCGAGCCGCTTGGGAAACGGCACCGCCGCGGCGAGCGATTCCTGCGCCTTTTCCGGCAGTCCGGCGAGCAGCGGCGTGGCGAAGATCCCCGGCTGGATCGAATTGATGCGAATGCCTTCCTGCATGAGGTCGCGCGCGATCGGCAGCGTCATGCCCATCACGGCGGCCTTCGAAGCGGCGTAGGCCACCTGGCCGATCTGGCCGTCCTCCGCGGCGACGCTCGAGGTGCAGACCATCGCCCCGCGCTCGCCGTCCTCGAGCCCGTCGAGAGTCATCATCCCGGCGGCCGACTTGGCGACGCACTGGAAGGTACCGAGCAGGTTGACCTTGATGGTCTTCATGAACAGGTCGACCGGCAGGTGAGAGATCGCTCCCGTTTCGCGATCGCGGCGGACGGTCTTGCCGATCGTCCCGATGCCGGCGCAGCACACCAGCACGCGTTCCTGCCCGTGCGCCTCGCGCGCCCTGGCGAAGCCGGCGTCGACCGAGGCTTCGTCGGAGACGTCGACGGTGCAGGCGATTCCCCCGATCTCGTCCGCCACGCATCGGGCGCGATCTTCATTCAGATCGAACAGCGCGACCCGCGCACCTTGCGCGGCGAGCGCGCGGGCGCTCGCTTCGCCGAGCCCGGAAGCGCCGCCCGTGACAACCGCCGCGATCGAGGAGTCGATCTTCATCCGCTTCATCCTTCATGCAAAATCATGCGCTTGGAACGGCTCCCCTAGCCGCCGCGCGCACGGCGTCAAGGCGAGCGATTGCTGCATCTGCGCAACATCCGGAATGGCTCGGTCCCGCAGCGCGCAACATCCGGAAAACCGCCGGAAAACCGCCGTTGTTGCCTCCGCGCAACAGTCGAAAACCTTAGTTTGCCGAGGTCGATGGTTCTGATTGAAACCATACCGACCTTACAGCAGTGGGAGGCTTGATCAGCTCGCGTTCGAAGCCTCGTGGGGTATTGGGCTGACTGAATGAAGGCCGAACCTGGTTCACAAAAAGGGACTGCAATGAACATCTCTCAACTTCGCAAGCGCGTGCTTGAAGCCGGCGTCGCCGTACCGGCGATCGCCCTGCTCGGAGCAGGCTTCGCCGCTCCGGCTTACGCCCAGGATCCCGTCGGCAACGCGCCGGCGTGCGACCCGGCGACCGACGCCGACTGCGAGACCGCCGAAGAGCGCGTCATCGTCGTCACCGGCTCGCTGTTCCGCCGCACCAACACGGAGACCGCCTCGCCGGTCACCACGCTGAGCGCCGAGACGCTCGAAGAGCGCGGCATCAACACCGCGGCCGAAGCGGTCCAGCGCATTCCCTCGAACAACGCGGGCACGATCCAGCAGGGCTGGAACACCGGCTTCAACTTCGCCTCCGGCGCCAATGCCCCGGCGCTGCGCGGCCTTACCGTGCAGTCGACGCTGTCGATCGCCGACGGCCTGCGCATTGCGCCGTACCCGCTTGCCGACGACGGCCAGCGTAACTTCGTCGACCTCAACACCATCCCGAACGCGATCATCGACCGGATCGAGATCCTGCGCGACGGTGCGTCGTCGACCTACGGCGCCGACGCGATCGCCGGCGTGATCAACATCATCACCAAGAAGGAAATCCAGGGCCTGCACCTGAACGGCTCCTACGGCATCTCGCAGGAAGGCGATGCCGAGGAAATTCGGGCCGACGCGACCTGGGGCTACGGCGACCTCGACGAGGACGGCTTCAACTTCTACGTCAGCGGCGAATGGCAGAAGCAGGACGCGCTCTATGCGCGCGACCGCGAATATCCGTTCAGCACCGCCGACTGGACCAACATCTGCGGCGACACCGGCAGCTGTATGGCCAACCTCAACTGGAACGGCTGGACGCCAGAATCGAGCACCTTCAACGGCCTGATCAGCGTTCCCGGCGTGGCCATGGTGCGCCCCGTCAGCGCGACCAACCCCGCCACGGGCGCCGGCCGCTTCGCGTACCTCAATCCGGCCGCCGGCTGCGAAGCCTGGCCTTCGCACACCAACATCGGTGCGTCGGGAACTTCGCCGACCACGATCTGTGAGGTCGACTTCGTCAACACCTACATCATGCTGCAGCCGGAAATCGAGCGCCGCGGCCTTTCGGGCCGGGTCACCTTCAACGTGGGCGACAACCACCAGGTCTACGCCATGGTGAACTGGTACAACGTGCTCACCGACGCCTCGTTCACTCCGCTCGGCCTCAACGGCACGCCGACCCCGCCGAACAACGGCGCTGCGGCGTACAACGTGATGCTCCCGGTCTACGTCTGCCCGACCGGCGTCGGCACGGCGAACGGCCTGAACACGGGTTGTACTGCCGCCAACGGCACGCTCAATCCGATGAACCCCTACGCGGCTGCCGGACAGACGGCGCAGCTGTTCCTGCGCGACCATCGCGGCCGGACCGTCGAAACCGACACCCGCACCTTGCGCGGCGTAATCGGTGCCGAGGGTTCCTTCGGCGACAACTGGTTCTACACCGCCAACTTCACCGCTTCCGAGGTCAAGTTGCGCCGCGACCAGGGCAACTACTTCATCCCGCAGCGGATCATGGATGCGGTGGCCCGCGGCCAGCTCGACTTCGTCAACTGGGAAGGCAACTCGCAGGCCCTCCGCGATCAGATCGCTCCGCTCAACTCCACCACCTCGACCTCGGACCTGTGGCAGGTCCAGGCGACCATCGCCAAGGAGCTGTTCGAGCTTCCGGGCGGTCCGCTGCAGGTCGCGGTCGGCGGCGTCTATCGCGAGGAATCGATCAACGCTCCTAGCGGCAACCCCGGTACGCTCGGCAACCAGTACGAGCGCTACTACTCGATCAACTCGGTCGGCACCGCCGGCAGCCGCGACGTGAAGTCGGGCTTCTTCGAGATCGACGCTCCGATTGTCGACTCGCTCGAGCTGATGTTCGCCGGGCGGTACGACGACTACTCGACCGGACAGTCGGCCTTCTCGCCGAAGGCGGGCTTCAAGTTCACGCCGATCCCGGAAATCGCGCTGCGCGGTACCTGGTCGCGGGGCTTCCGCATCCCGAGCTTCAACGAGTCGTTCGGCCTGCCGACCACGGGTTACGTCACCCGTACGGTGAACTGCGCCACCTACGCGACGTTCTGCGCCGCGCACGGCAACAACGCCTACGCCACCGGTGCGTACTCGCTGGGTCTGACCCAGGTCGGCAACCCGAACCTGGATCCGGAGAAGTCGGAAGCCTTCACCGCCGGCATCATCCTCGAGCCGATCCGCAACGTCAGCCTCACGGTCGACTTCTGGCGGATCAAGGTCGACGGCCTAATCACCGGCGTGACGGACACCTCGACCGCCGAGGCGGCGTACTATGCCAACAACGGCGTGGTGAACATTCCGGGCATCACGGTCCTTCCGGGCCAGCCTGACCCGGCGTTCCCGAATGCGCTGCCGTTGCTTGGGTTCATCCAGTCGTCGTTCACCAACCAGGACTCGCAGACCGTCAGCGGTCTCGACTTCGGCCTGAACATCAGCCATGCGATCACCGACAACGTCCGCCTGCGCAGCGTCCTCGACGCTTCGTGGCTGATGAAGTACCGGCTGACGACCGACACCGGTGCCGAGCTGAACTACGAGGGCACGCTGAGCCCGTGCAACATCACCTCGTGCTCGGGTTCGCCGGAATGGCGCGCCGCTTGGCAGAACTCGCTCGACCTGTGGGAAGACACCACCCTGTCGCTGACCGCCTATTACACCGACGGTTACGACACGGCCTCGATCGACTTCGGCGGCATCGAGGGCGATTGCGCCTTCAACGCGGCCAACCACGCGTCCACCGTGGTTTACGAGGACGGCACGGCGGTGAACTGCACCCAGCCGGCGCAGTGGAACGTCGACTTCAACGCCCGGCACTCGATCAACGACATGTTCACCGTCTACCTCGACGTCCTGAACGTGTTCGACATCGGTCCGAAGTTCGACCCGTCGGCGGCCTACGGCCTGTTCGGCTTCAACCCCGCGTGGGGTGGCCCGAACATGCTCGGCCGCTACTTCCGGGTCGGCGTGAAGGTCGATATGTAAAGACCTTCCCGGACGGGAAACGAAAAGGGGCGGCCTCGGCCGCCCCTTTTTTTGTCTTAGAACGGGCTGCGATTGATATGAATCGCGCATGCTGAGGAGCCGCTGAGCTTGTCGAAGCGGCGTCTCGAAGGACCCGGTGGTTCGAGACGGGCCTTCGACAAGCTCAGTTCCTCCTCACCAAGAGCGGCTGTGGGTCTGACTTGGCGTTCGGCGCCTTAGCCCACCACGATCTTGAGCTCGCCGTCGCCCTCATCGACCTTGACGGTGCTGCCGTCGGGCACTTCGCCGGCGAGCAGCTTCTCGGCCAGCGGATCCTGCAAGTAGCGCTGCACCGCCCGCTTCAGAGGCCGCGCGCCGTAGACGGGATCGTAGCCCACTCTCCCCAGCCAGCGGCGCGCCGCATCGGTCAGGTCGAGCGCGATCTTGCGGTCCTTGAGCAGCTTCTGCACGCGGCCGACCTGGATATCGACGATCGGCGCCATATGCTCGTGGCTCAGGCGGTGGAACAGGATCACCTCGTCGAGCCGGTTGAGGAACTCGGGCCGGAAATGCGCCCGCACCACCTCCATCACCTGCGGCTCGACGTCCTCGACCGTCTGCCCCTCGTCGAGGCTCGACAGGAACTGGCTGCCGAGGTTGCTGGTCAGGATGATCAGCGTGTTGGCGAAGTTGACCACCCGGCCCTGCCCATCGGTCAGCCGCCCGTCGTCGAGCACCTGCAGCAGGACGTTGAACACGTCGGAGTGCGCCTTCTCGACCTCGTCGAACAGCACGACCTGGTAGGGCCGCCGCCGCACCGCCTCGGTCAGCACGCCGCCCTCTTCGTAGCCGACGTAGCCCGGAGGTGCGCCGATCAGCCGGGCAACCGCATGCTTCTCCATGAATTCGCTCATGTCGATGCGGACCATCGCGGTGTCGTCATCGAACAGGAACTCGGCGAGCGCCTTGGTCAGCTCGGTCTTGCCGACGCCCGTGGGGCCGAGGAACAGGAACGAGCCGAGCGGCCGGTTCGGGTCCTGCAGGCCCGCCCGTGCGCGGCGCACGGCTTTGGACACGGCCTGAACCGCGTCGGCCTGGCCGATCACGCGCTTGCCGATGACGTCTTCCATTCTGAGCAGCTTTTCGCGCTCGCCCTCCATCATCCGGTCGACGGGAACGCCGGTCCAGCGGCTCACTACCGAAGCGATGTCGTCGGCGGTCACTTCCTCGCGCAGCAGCGCGTTCTCCGCTGGGCCCTGGGCCTCGGCGAGCTGCTTCTCGAGTTCGGGAATGCGCCCATAGGAAAGCTCTCCCGCGCGCGCCAGGTCGCCCTCGCGCTGCGCCTGCTCGAGCTCAATCCGCGCCGCGTCGAGCTGCTCCTTGATCTTCGCCTCGGCGTGAATCTTGTCGCGTTCGTTCTGCCAGCGCGTCGTGACCTCGGCCGATTGCTGCTCGAGGTTGGCCAGCTCCTCGCGCAAGGCCTTGAGCCGGTCCTGCGAAGCGGTGTCCTTCTCCTTGCCGAGCGCCGATTCCTCGATCTTGAGCTGGATGATGCGCCGGTCGAGCGTCTCGATCTCCTCCGGCTTGCTTTCGACTTCCATGCGGATGCGGCTCGCCGCCTCGTCCATCAGGTCGATCGCCTTGTCGGGAAGGAAGCGCTCGGTGATGTAGCGTTCGGAAAGCTGCGCCGCGGCGACGATCGCGCCGTCGGTGATCCGCACGCCGTGGTGCAGCTCGTACTTTTCCTTGAGCCCGCGCAGGATGCTGATCGTATCCTCGACGCTGGGCTCGTCGACCCGCACCGGCTGGAAGCGGCGCTGCAGCGCGGCGTCCTTCTCGACGTACTTCTGGTACTCGTCGAGCGTGGTCGCGCCGATGCAGTGCAGCTCGCCGCGGGCCAGCGCCGGCTTGAGCAGGTTGGAAGCGTCCATCGAGCCTTCCGAGGCGCCCGCGCCGATCAGCGTGTGCATCTCGTCGATGAACAGGATGATCTCGCCGCCGGCGCCCTTGACCTCGTCGAGCACGGCCTTGAGCCGCTCCTCGAACTCGCCGCGGTACTTCGCCCCGGCGATCAGCGAGCCCATGTCGAGGCTCATCAGCCGGCGCCCCTTGAGGCTGTCCGGCACGTCGCCGTTGGCGATGCGCAGCGCCAGGCCTTCGACCACCGCGGTCTTGCCGGTGCCCGGCTCGCCGATCAGCACCGGGTTATTCTTGGTCCGGCGGGCAAGGATCTGGATCGTGCGGCGGATTTCCTCGTCGCGGCCGATGACCGGGTCGAGCTTGCCGTCGCGCGCGGCCTGGGTCAGGTCGCGCGCGTATTTCTTCATCGCGTCGTAACTTTCCTCGGCCGAGGAACTGTGCGCCGCGCGGCCGCCGGTCGCGTCCTGGATCGCGGTTTCGAGCGCCTTGGCATCGACGTTCGCCGCCTTGAGAGCCTGCCCCGCCGCGGTAGTCGCCGCGAGCGCCAGCGCCTGGAGAATGCGCTGCACTGGGACGAAGCTGTCGCCGGCCCTGGTGGCGAGCTGCTCGGCCTGGTCGAGCACCCGCACGGCGTCGTTGTCGAGGCCGGGAGTCGCCTGGGCGCCCCCGCCCGAGACGGCGGGGATCTTGGCAAGGGCTTCGTCCACCTTGTCGGCAACGAGCTTGGCGTTGCCGCCGGTGCGCTGGATCAACTGCGCGGCCATGCCCTCGCTGTCCTCGAGCAGCGCCTTGAGCAGGTGCTCCGGCGTGATGCGCTGATGGCTCATGCGGATCGCGACGGTCTGCGCGGACTGCAGGAAGCCCTTCGCCCGATCGGTGAATTTCTCGAGATTCATGCGCTGCCCCTCAAACTTCCTGCCCGTTCAGATTGGTGTGACCGACCGGGCGCGCAAGAGGAACCCGCAATTCACCGGATGGAGGCAGGCGAAGCGCTGGCAGACATCGACCAAAGACCGACTCGGCGGCTTCCCGCGGGCGCAGGGCATGCTATCCGGGTCGGATGAGCCTTCTTCGCCCGATCCTCGCCGCGTGCGCTTCGCTTGCGCTCGTCTCCTGTTCGACCGCACCCGCCGAACGCCCCGTCACTGCCGTCGCGGTGGCCTCGGCGGACCCGGTGCCGCTCTCGGCGCTGGTCGCCGAAGTCGATATCCCATACGAGACATTCACGCTGGCGAACGGCCTGACCACCATCGTCCATACCGACCGCAAGAGCCCGGTCGTGGGGGTGACGATCTACTACCGCGTCGGATCGAAGCACGAGCCGCGCGGACGCACCGGCTTCGCGCACCTGTTCGAGCACCTGATGTTCGGCGGCAGCGAGAACGTGCCCAACTTCGATATCCCGCTCGAAGCGGCCGGTTCGACGGGCACCAACGGCTCGACCTGGTACGACCGCACCAATTACGTCGAGACCGTGCCGACCGGCGCGCTCGATCTCGCGCTGTTCATGGAAAGCGACCGCATGGGCCACCTGCTCGGCGCGGTCACCCAGGACAAGCTCGATAGGCAGCGCGGCGTGGTCCAGAACGAGAAGCGCCAGGGCGACAACCAGCCTTACGGCCTGGTCGAATACAAGCTCGGCGACGCGCTGTTCCCGGTCGGCCATCCCTATCGCCATTCGACGATCGGCTCGATGGCCGACCTCGAGGCGGCAAGCCTGGCCGACGTGCGCAAGTGGTTCATCGACAACTACGGACCCAACAACGTGGTCCTGGTCCTGGCCGGTGACGTCGACGCGGCAACCGCGCGGCCGAAGGTCGAGCGCTGGTTCGGCGACATCCCGCGCGGACCCGAGATCGAGCAGTTGCAAGCCGGTCCGGTCGGGCTGGCCGCGCCGGTGCGCGAGGAGATGGCCGACCAGGTGCCGGTCACCCGCATCTACCGCGCCTGGACCGGCCCCGCCCTGACCGACCGGGACGCAGTCGCGCTGGCGCTGGGCATGCACGTGCTCGGCGGGCTCGACAGCTCGCGGCTCGACAACGTGCTGGTACGCGGCGAGCAGCTCGCCGTCGGCGTCACCGCCAGCGCCCAGCAGCACGAGCAGCTCAGCTTCCTGCAGGCGACGATGGACGTGAAGCCCGGCGTGGACCCGGCCCTGGCCGAGCGGCGCTTCGACGAAGTCATCGCCGAGCTGGTCGCCAACGGCCCCACCGCCGACGAACTGACCCGCGCGGCGACTCAGAGCGTTTCGGCCGAGATCGGCGCGCTCGAACTGGTCGGCGGCTTTTCCGGCAAGGGCGCAACGCTCGCCGAAGGACTGCTCTATGCCGGCGATCCGGCACGCTACAGGGCCCGGCTCGAGCAGATGGCCCGCCTGACCCCGGCCGAGGTCCAGGCCGCGCTGCGGCGCTGGCTGAGCCGCCCTTCCTATACGCTGACCGTGGTGCCCGGCGAACGCGCCGAGGACGGCGCGCTGATGGGCGGGTGGGGCGATGAAGGCACGGTTCCGCCGCCCGCCCCCGACGCGCGCGAGCCCGCGCCGCCGATCGCGCAGGGGCCGGCGCGCGCCGCTCCCGAAGTCGCCGAGGTCGGCGAACTCACCTTCCCCGCGATCGAGCGCGCAACGCTGTCGAACGGCATCCCGGTCGTGCTGGCGCGGCGCACCGCGATTCCCAAGGTCAGCCTGGCGATGGCGTTCGACGCCGGCGATGCCGCCGATGGCGCGGCGAAGGCCGGCACCCAGTCGCTGATGATGGAACTGCTCCAGGAAGGCACCGAAACGCTGAGCGCCGAGGAGATCGCGATCGCGCAGGAGCGGCTCGGCGCGGCGATCGGAACGGGGACCTCGACCGATCGCAGCACGGTTTCGATGACCGCGCTGGTTCCCAACCTGCGCCCCTCGCTCGAGCTGATGGCCGACATCATCCGCAACCCGACGTTCGACCCGGCCGAAGTCGCGCGAGTCAAGGACCAGCGGCTCGCCGAGATCGCGCAGGAGCAGGCCGATCCGATGGGCCTCGCCTATCGCGCGCTCGGACCGACGATCTACGGCGCAACGCATCCATATGGCTCGGTCGGCGGCACCGGCGAGCCGGCCGTGATCCGAGCTCTTACGCCCGAGGTGCTGGAACGCGAGCACCGGACCTGGCTGCGGCCCGACATCGCCCGCTTCACCGTGGTCGGCGACGTGACCATGGCCGAGCTGCTACCCGCACTCGAAGCGGCATTCGGCAACTGGACCGCTCCCCACACCGCCGCGCCGCGCAAGAACCTCGCGGTCGCGACCCCGCCGGCGGCGCGCAGGCTGATCGTTATCGACCGGCCCAATTCGCCGCAATCGGTGCTGCTGCTCGCCCGCGTGCTGCCTCTGCAAGGCACGCAGCGCGGCATGGAACCGCTCGATCTCGCCAACGAGGTGATCGGCAACGGCTTCCTCTCGCGGCTCAACATGGACCTGCGCGAGGAAAAGGGCTGGACCTACGGGATCCGCAGCTCGCTGGGCGGCGTCACCGGCCCGCGCTCGCTGACCGTGCTGACCCCGGTCCAGTCCGACCGCACCGCCGATTCGATCCGCCTGATCCTCGACCAGATGACCGGGTTCGCGAGCGGCGGAAAAGGCGTCGACGAGACCGAGCTGCAGCGCGTGACCGACGGCAACATCCGCGGCCTGCCGAACAGCTACCAGACCAATTCGCAGGTGCTCGGCGCGCTGCTCAACAACCAGCAGTACGGACGCCCGGACGACTACCAGCGTCAGCTGCCATCGATCTACCGCGCCATCGACGCCGCCAAGATCGACGCCGCTGCCCAGCAATATCTCTCGCCCGAACAGCTCGCGATCATCGTCGTCGGCGACCGCAAGCAGATCGACGACCAACTCGCGACGCTGGGGATGGAGATCGAGTATCTGAGCGCGGAGGAGCTCTGATCACGAAGCGGCGGCCGCGGCCGCCGCGCCCGCAGCGGCACGCCGCTTCGCCGCGCGCCGGGACCACTCCCGCGCGGGCCGTTCGATGTAGCCGCAAGTGAGCCAGGACAGCGCGACGACCGCGGCGAGGAACAGCGCGGTCAGCAGGTCGGACACGAGCGGAGCGGCGTCGACGAACCGATCCCCGCTCGCGTGCGTGCCGACCGTGGCCAGGCCCGGCCAGTCAAGCGCCGCGACGGCGTCGTGCAGCCGGTCGAGCACGAACATGTGCGTCAGGTAGATCGAGTAGGACAGCAGCCCGAGAGTCCGCAGCGGAGCGGCCAGCAGCAAGCGGCTGACCGCGCCCGCCTGTGCGGCGAACACGAACACGCCGATCGCGAAGGCCGGCGGCGCCAGCATCGACGGCCAGCCACCGTCGCGCGCCAGCGAGAGGAACAGCACGCCGCCCGCGACGAGCGCGATCTCGAGCGCGGTGGCGCGCGCGAAGGTGAGCCTGGGCCCTCCGCCCCGGCGCCGGAACAGCGCGAGCGCGATCATGCCCAGTCCGAAACCGTACCATCCCCTCAGCGCCGTCAGCTCGCCGAGCTGGACGAGGTAGCGTGAGTCGAGGGCGAGGCCGATCGCCGCAGCCGCGACGAGCAGGACGACCGACGGCCAGAACAGCCGCCCGGCGAATGCCAGCAGCAGCGCGGCGAGCAGATAGACCCAGATCTCGACCGCGATGCTCCACGCGGGGGCGTTCCAGGCCATGCTGTCGCCGATGAAGACCTGTACGAGCAGCAGGCTCGGCACGAGATCGGCCGCCCGCATGTCGCCCGCGAACGGGGCGCGGCCAAGCCAGCCGGTCAGGCCGATCAGTAGCTCGTAGGCGAGGAAAGCGGCCAGCACCGCGAGGTGCAGCGGATAGATGCGCCCGAGCCGCAACCACAGGAAGCGGCCGACCGCAAAGCCGCTCCGCAGCCGCTCGCCGTAACTGGCGAAGATCACGAAGCCGCTGAGGACGAAGAAGAAATCCACCCACAGCCAGCCGCCCTGCACCACCGCAAGGCTCCAGATCAGGCCGTTCGGCGTGTAGAAGTGGAGCAGCACCACCATGCACGCCGCCACGCCGCGCAGCGAATCGAGCGCCTCGAAGCGATGGCCGCCGCCGGCTCGGTAAGGGGTTGATGCCGCCCGCACTCGACCGGTGGTGGCCCGCGCAGCGGCGCGCGGTTCAATCGGCTCAGCCCAGCTTGGCCCGCAGCACTTCGTTGACGACCTGAGGGTTGGCCTTGCCCTGCATGGCCTTCATCGTCTGCCCGACGAAGAACCCGAACAGCGCTTCCTTTCCGCCGCGGTACTGCTCGACCTTGTCGGCGTTGGCGGCGAGCACCGCGTCGACCGCGGCCTCGATCGCGCCGCTGTCGCTTTGCTGGGTGAGGCCTTCGCGCTCGACGATGGCGGCGGCGCCGTCGCCGGTGGCGAGCATCGTCTCGAGCACCTGCTTGGCGATCGAGCCCGAGATCGTGCCCTTGCCGATCAGCGCCAGCAGCTCGGCCGCCTGGGCGTGGCCTACGGGTGAGTCCGCAAGCTCGTGCCCGGCCTTGTTGAGCGCGCCGAAGAACTCGGAGATCAGCCAGTTGGCGGCCTGCTTCGCCACCTCGCCCGGCTGCTTGCCCTGCGCGGCGGCGGTTTCGAGCAGCAGCGCCTCGAACCAGCGGGCGGTCTCGACCTCGGCGGTCAGCACGGCGG
>Ga0307505_10001055_pt1 | contig 24528 bp, 19 predicted proteins | sample 23_S_MG_FD_202183 | JGI IMG/M metagenome (GOLD analysis project Ga0307505, IMG submission 202183) | Soil microbial communities from Populus trichocarpa stands in riparian zone in the Pacific Northwest, United States - 23_S | ecosystem: Environmental > Terrestrial > Soil > Riparian zone > Trees...
ACCGGCAGGTGGAGTGGAGAAACGCCGCCGTTGACCAGGTCGTACTCCTTGCCGCGCCAGAAATCGCTCGGCCAGTAACCCTCGAGAGTGCTGATCCCGCGCCAGCCGGTCTCGGCGGAGTACTCGTTCAGAGCCGCCGGCCACTCCTCCAGACCGACACACTTGAGTCCGGTCGCCAGCGCGATTACCACCAGCCCCGTCCAAAACGGCGCCGGCGCAACCGCATGGCCGCCGGCCGGCCGAGACGCCAGGAGCGCGGCGCAGGACAAAACGAGTCCCGCAAGCGCCACCTGGTGGCTGGCCGTGAACAACCACTGCGCGGCGAGAAACGCGATCGCCGCCGCCGGAATCGCCGCGGTGAACACCTCTCGCGGATCGCGCCGCGACCCGCGCAGTACCAACACCAGACAGACCGCGAGATAGGCGAGAAGCAACGCGGCGAGTGGTGTGGCCAACCACGCCGCCGCCTCGTATGGAGCGGAGAACACGGTCAGGGCGCGGCCCCCCCGTCCCGGCGCGAACCCGCGAAAGGCCGCCGGCCGCTCATCCGCGCCGGATTCACTCGGCCGGGCGAAACGCTTGCGTCGCCGCCACCGCGCGCCGCCACCCGTCGTAGAGTTCCGCGCGTTGCGCGGCGCGCATGGCCGGTTTGAACAGGCGATCGCGGTGCCGCACCGCCTTCAACTCCGCCCGCGTCTTCCACATGCCGACGCCACGGCCGGCCAACAGCGCGGCGCCGAGCGCGGTCGTCTCGACCAGTTTCGGCCGATCGACGGCGACACCGAGGATGTCGGCCTGGAACTGCATCAGGAAGTCGTTGGCGGCCGCTCCACCGTCCACCCGCATTCCGGCGAGGCTGCGGCCCGACTCGGCGGCCATCGTGTCGACGACGTCGCGCGTCTGGTACGCGAGCGACTCCAACGCGGCGCGAACGACGTGCTCGCGACCGACGCCACGCGTCAGTCCGAGAATCGAACCGCGCGCCTGCGGATCCCAGTACGGAGCGCCGAGACCGACGAAAGCGGGAACCAGATAGACGCCGAGAGTCGAATCGACCCGACGCGCCATCTTCTCGCTCTTGCGGGCCGACCGCAGTAGGCCGAGTCCGTCGCGCAACCACTGGATGGCGGCGCCGGCGACAAACACGGATCCCTCGAGAGCATACGCGGGACTGCCGTCCGCCGCGCAGGCGATGGTGGTCACCAGCCCCTTCTTGGACCGCACCGCCTTGTCGCCCGTGAACATGAGCACGAAGCATCCCGTGCCGTAGGTGTTCTTGACCAGGCCCGGTTCGAAACACGCCTGACCGAACAACGCGGCCTGCTGGTCGCCGGCGATGCCGGCGATCGGCACCTCGGCACCGAACACCGCCGGGTCGGACAGCGCGGCGACGCCGCTCGATGCGACCACCTGGGGCAGGATCTCGCGCGGCACGCTCATCGCCTCGAGCAGCTCGGGATCCCAGCGGCGGCGGTGGATGTCGAACAGCATCGTGCGCGACGCGTTGGTGTAGTCGGTGACGTGCGCGGCGCCGCCCGTGAGCTTCCAGATGAGCCAGCTGTCGATGGTTCCGAAGGCGAGCGATCCGGAGCGCTTGCGCAGCCCCGGCACGTGATCGAACAACCATCGCAGCTTGGTGCCGGAGAAGTACGGATCGATCACCAGCCCGGTTTTGCGATGGACCGCGGACTCCATTCCATCCGACCGCAACTGATCGCAAATCGAGGCCGTTCGCCGATCCTGCCAGACGATGGCGTTGTGCACGGGCGCGCCGGTCGCGCGGTCCCACACTACGGTCGTTTCGCGCTGGTTGGTGATGCCAATCGCCGCGACGCCGGCCGGTCTGGTACCGGATGCCCGCAGCGCCCTGGCGATCACGCGCCGCGTGACCTTCCAGATCTCCTCCGGGTCGTGCTCGACCCATCCCGGCTTGGGATAGCGCTGGGTGAACTCGGCGTATCCCCGGCCGCGCACCACGCCGGTCTCGTCGAAGACGAGCGCCGTGCTGCCCGTGGTCCCCTGATCAATCGCCAGAATCCGCGTCGCCATTCCCCAGCCCTCCGAGCGAGGCACCATAAAGGCGCCGGCCGAGCGGGCGCAACCGAACGGCCGTGCGCGGGCCGAGGTCACGGTTTCAAGTTGAGACACAACCCGATGCAGCTGGCGCTGGCGCGCCTCCCGCCAGGGCTGCTACGGTCCCGCGCGACGTTACGAGCTTCTCCCGCTGAATGAGTCCCCACGTACGCCCTGACGAGCCGGCGAACACGACCGCCATGAATCGCTGGTCGGATTGCCTCGCAGTTTCCAGGCATCCGATGTCAGACACGGGGCCGACCATCGTCGGGGTGATCCCCGGGGAGGGCATTGGACCGGAAGTCATGGCGAGCGCGATAGAGGTCCTCGACGCGGTCGCCTGCGCGGGACACCGGCCGCTCCAGGTTCGCCGCGGAGGCCACATCGGTCGAGAGGCCGAACGCGAGCACGGCAGCGCGCTCTCGGCGGAAGTCGGCGACTTTTGCCGTGACGTTTTCGCCGATGGCGGGGCCGTCCTTTGCGGTCCGGGGGGCGGGCGCTTCGTGTACGATCTCAGGAGAAAGTTCGATCTCTTCTTCAAGATCAGCCCCTTGTGCGTTGCCAACGGCGCGCCAGACGCGTCGTGCGTCCGTGCCGACCGCCTCCGTGACGTCGACATATTGATCGTCCGGGAGAACTGCGGCGGCGTTTATCAAGGTGCGTGGGGCGAGACAGACCGTGACGAGGCGACACGGGAACGCGGTGCGTTTCATCGATTCGAGTACTCCGAAGAGCAGGTCCGCCGATTCCTCGTTCCCGCCGCGCGGCTCGCCCAGAGCCGCGCGGGGCACCTCACCGTGGTCTGGAAGGAGGCTGGCGTTCCATCGGTGAGCGAGCTCTGGCGCCGGGTGGCCACCCACGTAGCGGCAGCGCAAAGCGTGAGCCTCTCGATGGTGGATGTGGATCTGATGGCCTACCGGTTGATTCAAAACGCGTCATCCTTCGACGTCGTCGCGGCGCCCAACCTCTTCGGCGACATCCTCGCGGACCTCGGCGGCGCGCTCGTCGGATCGCGAGCCATGACGTACTCCGGCAACTACGCCGCAACCGGCGCTGCTGTCTACCAGACCAACCATGGAGCCGCGTTCGACCTCGTTGGCACCGGCCGCGCAAACCCCGTCGGCCAAATCCTTTCCGCTGCCATGATGTTGCGCGAGAGCCACGGTCGATGGCGCGAAGCCGACGCGATCGAAGCGGCGGTGCGGGAAGTGCTCACGGAGGGCTGGCGCACGCCGGATATTGCCGTCGCCGGCTGCCGGGTCACCACCACTCGCGAGTTGGGGCGAAGGATCGCCGCAAGAGCAGCGGCACGACTCAGCCCGGAGGCGGAGTCGTCCGCGCGTCGATCCGACGGCTGACCACTCGATGCGCGCGCTCCTCCTCATCGATCTCCAGGCGGATTTCCTCGCTCTTCCGGGCCTGCAGCCGGCGCCAGGGTTCCTGGTCAGCCGGACCGCCGAGATTCTCGGTGCCTGCCGGGCATCGGGAGATCGGATCGTTCACCTGCGAACGGCGGTGACGCGGGATCCGGACGAGCGCCTGCCCCACTGGAGGGCGCGAAACCTGTGGCGGTGCGTCAAGGGCAGTCCCGGTTGCGATCCGCCCGCGGAGCTCGCAGCTGTCGCGGCGGAGCTCGTCCTCGAGAAGTCAGGCTACACGGCGCCGGGTCTCGTGACGGCGCTCTCCGACTTGCAAGTCGACACCGTTCTGGTCGCCGGAGTGATGCTCCACGCCTGCGTGCGACAGGCCGTGCTCGACCTCCTACAAGCCGGACTGCGCGTCGTCGTGGCCGCCGACGCGGTCGGCAGCGACGATCCGATCCATGCCGCCATCACTCGGCGGTATCTAGAAGACAGAGGGATCTCCTTCGCATCGGTCGATGAGCTGGTCGGCCGCAAACGGCTCGGCGCGGACGTCGGCGACCCCGGTCCTGCCGTGGTCCGGGCCGCGAATCTCGCCCGCGACTGGCGGCGAACACCCGTCGAGGAGCGTGCCGCGCTCGTCGAGCGACTCCATCAACCCTTGCTCGAGGAGGCCGATTCGCTCGCCCGCGCGATGGCCGAAGACCTGGGCAAGCCCGTCCGATTCGGACGTACGGAGATCGCGCGCAGCGGAGAGATGATTGCGGCGATCATCGCTCGGAGTTTGCGAGCGAACACCGGGGAGCGCATCGGTTCGGCGCGCGTTCGGCGGCAGCCTCACGGCGTCGTGGCCGTCATCACGCCCTGGAACAACCCGGTCTACATCCCCCTGGGAAAGATCCTTGCAGCGATCCTCTACGGCAATACCGTCGTCTGGAAACCCGCTCCCGAGGCGGCCGGGATCAACCGGACGGTGAGTCAGCTATTCGCCCGATGCAATTGGCCGGACGGTCTCGTGGCGCGCCTCGACGGTGGCCTCTCGATCGGACGGGCGCTGATCTCAGCGGGTGGCATCGATGCGGTGACGATCACGGGCTCGCTCGCCGCGGGCCACGGCGCTGCCGAAGTCTGTGCCCGGCGCCACGTCCCGCTCCAAGCGGAGCTCGGCGGCAACAACGCGGCCATCGTCTGGCGCGACGCCAACCTCGCCCATGCCGCGAAGGAGATCTCCGAGGGAGCGTTCGCCATGGCCGGCCAGCGCTGCACCGCCAACCGGCGGGTGATCGTTCACCGCGATATCGCGCAGTCCTTCCACGCGCTTCTCCGAGAGGAAGCCGGGAAACTCCGCTGGGGCGACCCCCTCGACCCGGAGACGACAATCGGTCCGCTGGTGAGCCACGCCCGTCGCGGGCTCGCCCTCGAGCTCACCCGGCGCGCCTCGGTGGATGGAGTTCCCTTCGTCCACCCGCTCGGCAGCGAGCCGCCCGGCCTGGCAGCCGTGGACCGCGACCGGGCCTGGTTTCCACCGGTGATCTTCCGTTGCGAGGATGCGCGGCACGAGCTCGTTCAGGAGGAGTCGTTCGCACCGATTCTCGTGCAGCAGACGGCGTGCGACTGGGACGCCGCGATACGGCTCGCGAACGACGTGCGACAGGGGCTCGTGGCGGCCCTGTTCACGACCTCCGCCGAGATCGCCGAGCGGTTCCGCGACGAGGCTCGGGCCGGCATTCTCAAGATCAATCGATCCACCGCCGACGCGGCGCTGGACGTTCCCTTCGGCGGTTGGAAGGCGTCGGGCGTCGGTCCGCCCGAGCACGGAGACGGTGACGAAGAGTTCTACACGCGCTCACAGACCATCTATGAGTGAACCGCTCGACGTCTTCTCGAGCCGAACCGATGCCTCTTCAACGGGCGAGGTGATTGCCGTCCACTACTTCTTGCGGCAGACGAGCAGACCCTTGCCGATCGGGACGACCGTGGCGTCCACGCGGTGGTCGGCGAGGGCGTGGTCTAGCCAGGGTCGCAGAACCTCGGCGTGACTGACGACGTTGTCCGCCACGAGGATCCCGCCGGTCACCAGTTTCGGAACGACGGCCTCGTAGCATTCTCGGTACACGTCCTTGTCGGCATCCAGGAAACAGAACCCCACGCTATCGATGTCGCCGAGGAACTCTCGGGCGTCGCCGTGTACGAAGTCCACCACGTCCTCGACTCCTGTCTCGGCGAACGTCTCGCGGGCGAGATCGGCTTTCTCCGCAAGCACCTCGAACGTGGTAACGCGACGCTGCTCGCTTCGGCACGCCAGACACAGCCACAAGGTCGAGTAGCCGGCGCTGGTGCCGATCTCCACCAGCCGCCCTGGTGGGGCCGAAGCCGCGAGCAGGGCCAGAAGGCGCCCCGTCTCCTGCGGAATCTGTTTCAGCCGAGAGGTCTTCGGCGTGCCGTCCGCGCGATCGCGGGCATCCCTGCGCTCGAGGACGTCCATGCGCTCACGGATGCGTCGCGGGATCTCAGCGAACACGGCGCCACCACGACCTCGTAGGCTTCGGCTCGGCGACCGCGGACTCGACGGCTTCACACCGAGCGATCAGCTCCGCCAGTGTCGAATCGGGATGGAGCGAAACCTGGTCGAGCAGCGCGGCGTATTGGCGGACCAGGGACTGGGCGCCCGCCGGTTCGTAGAGCCGGGCGTCGAAGCTCGCGCAATGCCGGGCGCTCTCGTTGTTCGGATCGATCGTCATGCTGAACCCCCACGGCATGGCCCGGAAGTCGTGGAGTGGAGTGAGCTTGCAACCGCCGAAGAACGTCGGGGCGAGGTGGTCGTTGACGTTGTAGATCAACCGGATCTCTGGAACGGCCGCGCCCGCGGCGCGCAGATCGGCACGCAATTGCTCAAACGGTATCTCTCCGCGACGATGCGACTCGATGACCAGCTCGCTCACGATCGCGAGCCAGGCGTGAAACGTCCGACGGAGGTCGCACCGGAAGCGCAAGGGGACCAAGTTGACGAAGAAGCCGAACATGCGCTGCGACTCCGGCCGCGCGCGGTTGCTGACGTACGCCCCGATCACGAAATCACTTTGTCCCGTTCGCGCGGCCAGCAGAGCCGCGAACGCCGCCAGTCGGACGACATAGTGGGTAGTCCTGGCTTCTCGCTCGAGCGTCCGCAATCGGGTGCTCACCGCCTCGTCCAAACCCCACCAGAGAAACCCCTCTTCGAGAGGCGCCACGGACGCCCGCATTCGTCGCGCGAACGGTAGCGCGATCGCCGCTGGGCGACCGGACAATTGCTCCTTCCACCACGTCACGAGATCGCGATACGACGCGCCGCCGGGATCCAGGACGCGGCGCTGCCACGCCGCGTAGTCTCCGTAGTGGAGCGTCTCTTCGGTCGGGAGGGGAGGTGGCTCCCCTCGATCCAGTGCCTCGTACACGAGCCCGATCTCGCGCAGGTACACGCGCCACGCCCAACCGTCGCTGAGGATGTGATGGCTGACACGCAAGAGCACGTGCTCTTCGTCCGACAAGCGCACCAGGCGATACCGGAGGAGCGGTCGGCGACCCAGATCCCATGGGTCTCGCAGCAAGGCGGCCAGTGCTCGCTCGACTTCTATTTCCGGCTCCGGATGCGCGCGCAGGTCGATCACCGGCAGGTCGACGGGAGCCGGAGGATGGACGATCTGCACCAGCGATCGTTTCCGCTTTTCGAAGGTCGTCCGCAGCATCTCGTGTCGGCGCTCGACGTACTCCATGCTCTTCGCCAAGAGGTCGACATTCAGCCTTCCTTCGATCCGATTCCGCATCGCCACCAGGTACCCGGTCGAAGCCGCGGGCGCGCGCGAGTACCGCCAAACGCGCTCCTGTGCGAAGGACATCGGCAGGGGGCGATCTCTCGGCACCCGAACAATCTGCGGGGCGTCGAGTCTTGCCGGCTGGCCGACCCGCTCGTCGATCACCGCCGCGAGATCCCCGAGAATCGGATGATCCGCGAAGTCGCGCAGGTCCAACGCGACTCCGTGACACTCGAAGACGCCCGCCGCGACGATCGCGGCCACGAGGGAATCCCCGCCGAGAAGAAAGAAGTCGTCGCGGCGCGAAACCTCCGGGATCCCAAGCGCGTCTCGCCAGGCCTCGGCCAACTCTTCTTCCGTCGCCGTGACCAGATTCGCGTCGCCCGCGGAACGGCTGCCGCGTTCCCCCGCGAGCGCGGCACGGCGGAGCGCCGCGCGATCGATCTTGCCATGCGCTGTCAGAGGGAGTTCGTCCAGGCGAACGATCTCGGACGGCAGCAGGGGATCGGGAAGAACATGACGGAGCCGTTGTCGCAACGCGGTCGCCGACAGCTCGGCTCCGCCGCGGAAGCAAACGTACGCCACGAGCCGGGTAGCGGCGGTCGAGCCCTCTTCCGAGCCGAGCACCACCGCGCGCTCCACCTCGGGCAACGCGCCCAGGGCAAGCTCGACCTCGATGGGCTCGACGCGCGTGCCCCGCACTTTGAGGCGGTCGTCCCTGCGGCCGGCGAACACCAGTCGCCCGTCGGCGCGCCGGTGCGCCAGGTCGCCGGTGCGGTAGATCCGTTGCGCCCCTTCACCCGAGAACCGTGCCGCGGTCGATTCCGGATCGCGCCAGTAGCCGGGGCTCAAGTGGCGGCCGCGCACCACCACTTCGCCGGTCGCGACTCCGTCGAGGTCGCGTCCGTTCTCGTCGAACAGCACGACCTCCATGCCACGCGCGGGCCAACCCACCGGAGCCGGACCGCCGTCATCCAGATCGTCGCGTGTGATCCGCTGGTGGGCGATGTGTCCCGTCTCCGAGGACGAAAGGGTGTGCACGAGCTCGCACTGCGGCGAGAAATGCCGTTCGAACATCTCGAAGTCCGCTCGCGTGATCGGCTCCGATGCCAGCCTCACCTGCCGCACGGTCGAGAAGCGGACACCGCCGTCGAGCGTCCGGGCGAAATGCCGGAAGAGCGAGGCCGACGAGGAGTAGACCGTGACGGAGTGCTCGACGATCCAATCGGCGAGGCCGAGTAATCCCTTCTCCATTGCCGGGAAGGAGACGAGCGTCGCTCCGTTGAGCAACCCACACCCGATCGTGCTCTCCCCCTGCCCGCCGCTCGCGGACGCCAGGTGGAGTATCCTCGATTGCCGCGTGATCCCGAGCCCGCGTGAATGACGCAGCACGTTGTGCCGAACCATCCCGTGCGAGCGGATCACGCCCTTCGGGCTGCCGGTCGACCCCGAGGTGTAGATCAGAAACGCCATGTCGTCTGGTCCGGTGAGGCGTGGGGGATTCACCGCCGACAGCGCGATGGAGCCCGCCACGTCCCAGCAGAGAAGGTTGTTTTCTCCCGCCAACAGGGCCCGCGCCGCATCGCGATGTTGACCGTCACTCAGGACGAAGGCGGCGCCCGCATGCTCGACGACAGCGCGCTGACGCGCGGGCGGATCGCTCGCCGACAGCACGACCACCGCACCTCCGGCTTTGAGCACCGCCAGCACGGCGGCAATCTGCGGCGAGTCGTGGCGCATCAAGACCGCGACGCGATCGCCGCGGACGAGCCCGCGCGAGAGGATTTCGTGCGCGAGACCGTTGGCCACAGCGTTCAACGCCGTATAGCTCGGTCTCCACACCGAGCCGACGACCGCCGTCTTGTCCGGATCGATCTCCACCCACTGCTCGAAGCGGGCGGGCACCGACAGGCTCAGGTGTGCGTGCGATGCGTCGGGGTTCTCTCCGACGGCGCCCACCATCGCCTCGTCTTCGCCTCGTCTCAAGCTCTCTCCCTGCGGCGCGAAACCGCGGCTTCGAAGGCCTCGAACCAATCCGCGCCCCTCGGCAACAGCATTCCAATCGGCCGCGTCCTGTATCCCTCGGGGTCGTCGACTCCCGGAGGCGAGATCCCACGGTCGCGCAGAGCACGCGCCGATTCGAGCAATCGCCGTCTCACCCGCACGATCATCGCATCCGCCGGTCCGAGGTGCTCTCGGCTTCGATCGACGATGGGCCCCATGCTCTCCTGCACGGCGGCGTCCTGTAGCGGATTGGAGAGGATGCCGCAAAAAAGTCGTGAGGTCTCCAGCGAGTGATCACGCATGTAATCGTTCGCCGCGTTTGCCACGGGACGCCACGCTCCGCCGGGCCGCGAGTCCGCCGGGTGGAAGCCCCACGGGATCCGCGCCTTGCGCAGCGATTCCCGCTCGTCGTCGGTCCATGCTCGATGCGGACGAAACTGCCATTCGAGAGCGAGCGTGTGCTCGTCGTCCATCGGGATCCAGGCTTTGCCGTTGAAACTCACCTCGTCGGCCTTTGTGCCGCCGCCGACCATGGTGTGAAACGGAAACAGAAACGGATGGACCCGGTGGTAGTCGCGCTCTTCGTCCACCCGTCGCGCCGCCGAGTAGACGGCGCCGACAGCGGTGTCTCTCACACTCAGCCGCGGTGACGGATCCGCTTGAACCATCCGGATGCCCGCGGCGGCGTATCCCGGCAGCGGTACCCCGGGAACCGTCGAGCGATCGTCGTCGAGAGTGCGGTGCAGGAAGTTGATATGCGAACTGTCGAGGTCACCTTCGAGTGCCTGCATCCAGTTGCACGCCCGGTAGTTGCGCCAGAAAAAGGGGACGTTGTCGGCGCCGAGATTCCACTCCAAATCCGGCAGTGCCGGCGGCTCGTCACGGGGTCCCAGATACGACCAGATGATGCCGTTGCGCTCACGGCACGGGTAGGCGGTGAGGCGCACGCTGTTTCTCAACGGACAGGTCGGCGATTCGTTCGGCAGATCGAGGCAGGTTCCGTCGACGTCGAACTTCCACCCGTGATACGCGCAGCGGAGTCCTCCCTCTTCGTTGCGCGCGAAGTAGAGGGATGCCCCGCGGTGCGGACAGACCTCCTCGACGAGGCCGACTCTTCCGTTGCTGTCGCGAAACGCGACCAGGTTCTCGCCGAGGAGGCGTACACGCAGAGGCGGCCCATCGCGTTCCGGCAGCTCCGTCGAGATCAACGCCGGGATCCAGTACTCGCGCATCAGCCGACCCATCGGTGTTCCAGGGCCGATGCGCGTCAGCAGCGCATTGTCTTCCTTGCTCAGCACGTTGCTCTTCGTATTCGTCCGTCCGACCGCATTCTGGCTTGCGGACCCTGCTTTTCAACGGGCTGCTGGTCCTTCGGCTCGAGGGGTCAGCGAGAATTTGACGCGCTGTCAGCCCAGGCGGAGCTCGCGGTGCGCCTGCGTGAGCCTGTTGCGAATCGGCAGGTCGTACGGACACGCCGCCTCGCAGGGCGCCGGGCAACTCGCGCAGTGGGCGGCGTTGCGGCTCGGGTCGACGCCAGCGTAGTCGCTCATCGCGACCTTCTCCTGCCCGTAGCTGCGGGCGTACATCTGGTAGCGGAGGATGTCGTCGATCGGCACGCCGTAGGGGCACGAGTCCAGACACTCGCCGCAGCCGGGGCGGCAGTAGTGATTGCCGGTCAACTGGTCGTAGCGTTCGAGCAGTGCGACGTCGTCCGCCGTGACCGCCTTGCCCGAGGCGTACAGGTACTCGTCGATCTGCTCGAAGCGACTCATCGTCACGACCAGGCCGCTGACGTCCGCATTGGACAACACCCACTTGAACGCGGCCTGGGGAAACGACTCGCGCTCGGTCGGGGTGAAGTCGGAGAGTTGCGTATGGTACGCGCCCTTCAACGTCTTCATCGCGACGACAGCCATCCCCCGCTCGTGCGCGTCGGCGAAGATCGACGGAAGCTCGGGCCAATTGCTGAAGTTGTAGGCCACCATCATCATGTCGAAGCGGCCGCTGTCGACCGCGGTGCGCATGACCAACTCGAGATCGGGCGTGTGGCTCGACACGCCGAGAAAGCGGACCTTGCCGGACTGCTTGAGCCGGTCGAACGCTTCGTGAAAGGTCGGCGCCATCAGCCGCTCGACGGTGTTGACGGCGTGGATCAGCGCGACGTCGAGGTAGTCGGTGCCGATCCTCTCGAGGCTCTCCTCGACCGAACGAACGATCTCGTCCGCCGGCGTGTCGGCGTCGAGATGTCCGCCGGGCGTGCAGAACTTCGACGCGACGAACACCTGGTCGCGCGGAACGCCGCGCAGGCCCTCGCCGAGCGCGCGCTCCGACTGCGTATGCGAATAGTCCGGGGACGTGTCGAAATAGTTGATGCCCCGCTCGAGCGCGCGGCGCACCACCTCGGGGTCGCTGAGGCCGGACGTTCCGAACGCAATGTCGGACATCGCGAATCCGGTCCTGCCAAAGGGGCGATACTTCTCGACTCGCGATGCCGTCCAGTCGGCTGGGATCGGCCCCTCGTGCTCGGGCGCGTCGCGCAGCAGGAAGAGCTGCGATCCGTACTTGCAGGCCGCGGCCACACCAGCCAGGCCCACCACGCCACCGCCGGTGAGTAGCGTCCGGCGCGACCAGCCCTTTCGTCCGTTCTCGTCACCAGCCATCGGGGCACCTCCTGGAAGTAGAGGACAGTCTGGCCTGAAAGGGCTGCACACGGCAACGAGAACTTCATCGCCGTTCACCATTTGCACGCCCCTCGACGGGGCTCAGCGCGGGCTGTCGCCCGCAACCCAACCCTGGACGCAGGCTAAAGACCTGCGCCTACCGGTAGCCGGGCCGCCCTGTAGCCGCAGGTCTTTAGCCTGCGTCCAGGAATCCGTGCGTCACGCGCAGAGAGACACAAGCTCGCTGCCCGCTTGCGTGCCTGTTCTTCAACGGGCTGCTAGGCTGCGCCGATGCCGGCCGCGTCGATCCTGTTCGTCACCGGGAAAGGGGGTTCCGGCAAAACGACCGTGGCCTGCGCGTTGGCCGCTGCTCTGGCCGATACCGGGGAGCGAGTGCTGCTCGTCGAACCGTACGATCAGCACGGGCTGGAGGCGCACTTCGCCGCGGCGGCGATCGCAGCCGAGCCGACCCGGGTCGCCGTCAACCTCGACGCGGTTCGATTGCAGGCGCGGCCCTTGCTGGAAGAGTATTTCCGCAAGCTCCTCCGCCTTCCCCTGCTCGCGCGTACCCTCTTGTCGAGCGCTGCTTTCAACGCGCTGACCGCCGCCGCCCCAGGGGTATCCGAGTTCCTCGTGCTCGACCGGCTCCAGGAGTGGAGCCGCGCACCGACCTACGACCGGCTGGTCGTCGACGGCCCGGCAACGGGTCATGCGCTTCAGCTCCTGCGCGCGCCGTTTCAGCTCGCCAGCATCGCCAGTAGCGGGCCGTTGCACCGACCGCTGCGCCGGCTGACGGAAACCCTGACGCGTCCCGAGCGCGTCGGCGTCGCCTTCGTCTCGCTGTGTGAAGAGATGTCCGTCGCCGAGAGCGTCGAGGCTCGGGCCGTGGCGGACCAGTTCGGGATCGCCATCGAGCGTCCGATCCTGAACCGCTGCGCGCCGCGTCGCTTCACGCGAGACGACATCGGCGCCGTCCACGCCATGGACCCCGCCCACCCCGCGGTCGCCGCCGCGCGCTTGCACATCGCGGCCCAACAACGGACGACCCATTTCGCCGGCAGGCTGAAGACGGTCTTCGGGCGCACGGCGCTGGGACTCCCCGACCTCGTCAGCACCGACGCCGCGCTCGAGGTACTCGGCCGCCCGCTGCTGCGCGGCATGATCCGATGAGTCGCGCCGCCGTGCGCTCGCCCACCGGCCATATTCTGCGCGGCCGACTGATCCTCTGCATGGGCGCGGGAGGCGTCGGCAAGACGTCGACGGCCGCGGCGCTCGCCTACACGGCCGCCCTGCGCGGCAGCCGCTGCGGCCTGATCACGGTCGACCCGGCCCGGCGCCTGCGCAGCGCCCTCGGCCTCGACCACCTCTCGGCGACGCCCACGCGCATCGAGATCGAAGCCTCCGGTTCGCTGTTCGCGATGGCGCTCGACACCAAGCGGGTCTTCGACGACCTCATCGAACGGGTCGCCCCAACGCCGGCGATCGCCGCCGCCATTTTGGGCAACCCCCTGTACCGGGAGTTATCGAACGAGCTCGGCGGCTCGACCGAGTACATGGCGATGGAGAAACTGCACCAACTCCTGACGACCGGCGAATACGATCTCCTCGTCGTCGATACGCCGCCGAGCGCGCACGCTCGCGAACTGCTCGACGCGCCGACGCGCATCGCGGCCCTGGTCGACTCCGGCGCGGCGCGCGTCCTGCGAGCGCCGTCGAGCATCCTGCGCGGGAATCGGTTCGCCGACGCCGCCCTCGGCGCCATCCTCGCGCTGCTCGAGCGCTGGATCGGCCGCGGCCTGGTGCGCAATCTCTCGGACTTCGCGGCGGCCTTCGAGCCCCTTCTGGCCGGGTTTCGCGAGCGCGCGACGCAAGTGCACGATACTCTGCACGACGAAGGCACGTCGATCGTGCTCGTCACCACCGCCGAGAACGACGCGCTGCGATCGACCGCCGATCTCAACCGCGACCTCGTCGGCGTCGACCTCCCCGTCGCTGGAATCATCGCCAATCGGATTCACACGGCGCCGCCGGGCGACGAACTACCTCGACTGCGCTGCGGCGCTACCCTGCGCGAGAAGATGGAGGCGAACTACGCCGAGTATGCCGCGCGAGCGGAACACGACCGCGCGGCACTGAACCAGATGGCCGCGCGCATCGCACCCATCCTGGCGTCCATCCCCCGGCTGGAGGAGCCGATCTCGACGCTCGATCACCTCGCGGCGATGGCGACGATCCTCGACGCGCAGATCGCAGGCAGGCGCGCCCGGTGAGCTCAGGCCGATCGACGGCGGCGGCCGGTACTCTTGGCGGCCGGGCGCCGTGTCGGCTTGGCCGGCGCGGCGGCCCGATGCGTTGTCGGAGCGAGAACCGGGCCGGGGGCGACCGGGGGCCGCGCAGCGGTCTGCAACGCCAAGAGGCGGTCGATCTTCATGTTGAGGTTGACGATCGCGCCCTGCACCGCGTGCACCTCCTCGACCAGTCGCTTGTAGTCGCGGCGGGTCGGGAGGTTGAGTGCACCCAGCACCGCTTCGAGGTTCTTGTCGACGGTCTTGCGCGCTTGCGTGGCGCGGCGCACCGTCTTGCCGAGCTCTTCGCGCAGGCTCGAGCTTCCGGTGAGTTCCTCGAGAAATACGCTCACGACTTCTTCGCCTCGATCGAGGAAGTCGCGCAGGGGGGAACGCACTTCGTCGGTCGTCGAGCTTTTGGGTGCCATGGGTTTCGCTTATAGTGTCCGGTCGGTAGGGGTCAACCGTGTCTTGGGAAACGTTCTTTGGAATCTTGACGGGTATCCGCTTCGCTTCGGCGGACATGGACGGCGCGACGCTGTTGCGCACGGCCCTCGTGGTCAACACGTGCAACGCCGTGATGTGCCGGGTGATCGCCCACAACAACGCGATGAGCAAGAATCCCTGGACGGCCGCCGGTTTCGTCTTCGGCTTCTGGGCGGTGGGTTGCGCCCTGCTAGTCGGGGTGGCGCGTCCCTTCGGCGACGACAAACGCGGTCGCTGAGTCGCCGCTGTGCGTCAGCGCGACGTGCCAACGCTCGATTCCGAGCTCGGCCGCGCGTCGCGCCGCGGCGCCGCTGAGGCGAACCACCGGCGCCTCTTCACCCTCGCGTACGACTTCGATCTCGCACCAGCCGACGCCGCTCATGCCCGTGCCCAACGCCTTCATGACGGCTTCCTTGGCGGCGAAGCGCGCGGCGAAACTCTCGGAGTGGCGCTTGCGGCTCTCGCAGTAGGCGATCTCCGCGGCGGTGAACACACGCCTGCGAAACCGCTGCCCCCATTTGGGATGATCGACCGCGCGACTCATCCGGGCGATCTCCGCTTGATCGACGCCGATCGCGATGATCATCGAGGTGTCCACCGACCGCCTCAACAGGCGGCGCAGCTCGTGCACGTCGCCGTGTCGCACGGCGCGGTCTGCCGCTCCAGCAGGGCCTTGCGGCGTTCCACCCAGAGATAGCTCTTGTCGATGCGGTGGTCGATGAAGTCCCAGGCGAGCAACTCGTTCTCGTCGTACGTCCGGTGCACGTACTCGTCCGGATGCGGCACCCCGTCGATGCCGTTGCGGCGCCAATCCTGCAACGTCGCCCACCAGTCGCCCCCGCCGGCGTGGATCGCTTCGATGACGCGCGCGATGCGCCGGTCGCCGCGCGACAGCAGGGTCTGCAGATAACCCTCGCGCGGCGACTCCGTGTCGACCGTGAGATTCGGGATGCGACCGCACATCCGGCGCAGGTCGCGGAAGCTGCGCCGCAACTCGGTCAGCGGTCGCATGGGATCCCACTGGAACGGCGTCCAGGGCTTGGGAACGAACGGGTTCACGGACATGGTGACGCGGCCGACCCGGTGCGCGCCGCGCGCTCCGGCCCCCAACCGCGCGCGGATCGCGTCGACCAGATCGGCGATGGCGCGCACATCTTCATCGGTCTCGGCGGGCAAGCCAACCATGAAATACAACTTGAGGTGGTCGACGCCGCCGACGACCATCAAGTCGGCGGCCCGCAGGATATCGGCCTCGCTCAAGTTCTTGTTGATGACTCGCCGCATGCGCTCCGAACCCGCCTCGGGAGCGATCGTCGCACTGCGCGTTCCCGCGCGAGCGAGCGACTCCGCGAGCTGCGGCGTGACACAATCCGCCTTGAGAGACGACGGCGAGAGGCGGCCGCCGGCGGCCATCGCCTGCGCCGCGAGTTGAGACACGCCCGGCACACTGGCCATCTCGGCTCCGACCAGGCCGATGGTGTCGCGGTGTTTCAGTCCTTCCGCGACCGCCAGCGACAGGTTCTCCGGACTGCGCGTGCGAATCGGGCGGTACATGAAGCCCGCCGCGCAGAAGCGACAGCCCCACTGGCAGCCCCGGCTGGCCTCGACCATCACCATGTCGCCGAAGACCGCTTCGTCCGACAGGATCCGGGTCGTCGTCGGAAAGCGGTTCAAGTCCCAGATCAGGCGCCGTTCGACGGTAGCGCTCGCGCCGCCGCGGTAACCGTGGTCGATCAGCCGCGACCCTGCGAAGACCGGCTCGTAGTGTGCCGGGACGTACGCGCCGGCGACCTCGCCAGCGACGTGTGCCAAGAGTTCGGCGCGCGGCATCCGGGTGTGCTCGCGCTCGTAGACCGCGAGGAACTCGGGAAGCATCTCCTCCGCCTCGCCGATCAGGCAGAGATCGATGAAATCCGCGACCGGTTCGGGGTTGAGGAACATCGCCGGACCGCCCGCCATCACCAGCGGCGCATCCGCGTCGCGCTCGGCGGACCGCGCCGGCATTCCGATCAAATCAAACAATCGCGGGAGATTGAGATAGTCCGTCTCGAAGGAGATCGACAGCGCGACCACATCGAAATCGCGGACGCGCCGGCCGCTCTCCAGGGTCGTCAGACCGCCGGCCGCAAGCTGCTCGTCGGCATCCGGAAGAAAAGCCCGCTCGCACACGGCACCGGGGAAGCGGTCGAAGATCTCGTAGACGGATTGAAACCCGAGGTTCCCCATCGCCACCGCGTAGCGATTGGCATAGGCGAGGCAGATCCTCAGTGGAGCGTCGCGCGTCTTATCGAACAGCAACCGCTCGTTGGCGAGGCGCTGTCGCGGACGCGGGCCAGCATGGACTCGCGATGACACCCGAGAACCATAGTCGGGAACGGCCGGTGGGGGAACCCAATAGCGGTCGGGGGTACTGTCCTGACTCGGACAGCACCCCCGACCGGCCTTCAGCCATCAGCTTTCAGCCATCAGCCTCAAAATGTGCGGCCTGGCACGGTACCCTCGAATTACTTGGAGCCGACGCGCAGGAAGGCCGGGATGTCGATGTCTTCCTGGCCGGTGGCGTCGTCGGAGAGGGTGTAGCGTTCCTCCACCCCGTCCGTCTCCTTTTCGGCATACGGCTTGAACACCGGTTCGCCGCCCTCCTCGGAAAGCATCCCCAGGCGGCGGACTCGCCGGCCGGGGTCGCCGGTCGGGAAGAGAGGCCGGCGCATCGGGTTGCCCACGGCGGCGACCGCGGCGACCGCGACGACCGGGTCGACCACTTCCTCCACCGGCAACGCCTTCTCCTCCTCCGCGCCGAAGCCCGTGGCGATGACGGTAATGCGCATCTCGTCGCCCATGTCGGGATCGATCACGGCGCCGAAGATGATCGTCGCGTCCTCGTCCGCTTCCTCCTGGATCAAGGTCGCGGCCTCGTTCACTTCGAACACCGACAGGTCCGAGTTGCCCGTGATGTTGATGAGCACCCCGCGGGCGCCCTTGATCGATACGTCCTCGAGCAAGGGGCTGCGAATCGCCTTCTGCGCCGCCTCGATCGCGCGGTTCTCACCGCTGGCCGTGCCGGAGCCCATGATCGCCATGCCCATCTCCGACATGATCGTGCGCACGTCGGCGAAATCGAGGTTGATCAGGCCGTGCACCGCGACCAGGTCCGAGATGCCGCGCACCGCCTGGAACAGGATGTCGTCGGCCATGCGGAACGCGTCCACCATCGAGGTGTTGCGGGCGGCCGTCTCGAGCAGGCGTTGGTTCGGGATGACGATCACCGTGTCGACCGACGCCTTCAGCGCCTCGATGCCCTCTTCCGCCTGGCGCCGACGCCGCTTGCCCTCGAAGTTGAACGGCTTGGTCACGACGCCGACCGTGAGCGCGCCCAGTTCGCGAGCGATGCGACCGACGACCGGCGCGGCTCCCGTGCCGGTTCCGCCCCCCATTCCCGCCGTGACGAACACCATGTCCGCGCCGTCGAGGTGGGCGCGAAGGATGTCCTGGCTGCTCTCGGCAGTCGAACGCCCGACGTTCGGATCGGCGCCCGCTCCGAGGCCCTTCTCACCCAACTGGACCCGCACGTCGGCGCGGTTGTTCGCAAGAGCCTGGCCGTCGGTATTGGCGACCAGGAACTCCACACCGCCCAACCCCGCCGAGATCATGGTGTTGACCGCGTTGCCGCCGCCGCCCCCAACCCCCGCGACCTTGATGCGGGCTCCCGATTTCTGCACACCAGCCAACTCGATCATCCCAACCTCCTCTGCCCAACCGGACCTATCCGGTGCCGGCGTTTTCAAATCACACGAAGTCCCGGAACCAATCCGCCACGCGACGCCCCATGCGCGCGAAGACGTGACCGCCGTCGACCAATGGCGGCAACGCGTCGGATGAATCCAAACCGCGTCGCGTCAAGCCGAGTGCCGCCGCATAGCTAGGTCCCGTCAGGACCTCTTCCACTCCCTCGAATCCAATGGGCGTTCCCACGCGCACCGGCAGTTGAAACACTTGTTCCGCCAGCTCCAGCGCGCCGCAGGCGACGACGCTGCCGCCGGTCAAGACGATTCCGCCAACCAGGCGCTGGTCGAAGCCCGCGCGCACGAGTTGCTGGCGCGCCATGGTGTAGATCTCGCGATAGCGCGGGCCCATGATCTCGGCGAGAATCCGGCCGGGCAGACGGCGCGGCTCGCGCGCCCCGACCATCGACACCTCCAACATGTCCTCGTCGTGAAGCAGTCCCGGCATGGCGGCGCCGTGGCGGAGTTTGAGCAGCTCCGCTTCGCGCAGTGGCGTGCGCAGCCCCGCCGACAGGTCGTTCGATACGTTGTTGCCACCGATCGCCAGGACCGCGGTGTGCTTGACCGCACCGCCTTCGAAGACGATCACGCCGGTGGTTCCCGCTCCCACGTCGAGGACGGCGATGCCGATCTCGCGCTCTTCGGGTGTCACCACCACCTCGGCCGATGCGAGCGCGGCGAGCGACAGCCCGGCGACCATCAGTCCGCTGCGCGCGCAGCACTTCATCACGTTTTGCGCCGGCGCGACCGACGAACTGATCACGTGCACGCGCGACTCGAGCCTCACTCCGGACATGCCGACGGGGTCTTTGATGCGATCCAGCGAGTCGACCACGTACTCCTGGGTGAGCACGTGGAGAATGTCCTGATCCTGCGGCAACGGCACCGCGCGCGCCGCCTCGGACGCGCGCTCGACGTCGCCGGCATCGATGTCCTTGCCCTTCAGCGCGACGACCCCGTGGCTGTTGAAGCCCTTCACGTGGCTGCCGCCCACCGACGCGAACACCGCGTGGATCTCACATCCGGCGCTGAGCTCGGCTTCGCGAACCGCGCTGGTGATCGCCTGCACGGTCGCTTCCATGTCGACGACGACGCCTTTGCGCAGTCCCTCGTTGACGCAAACGCCGACACCCAGGACGCTCATGCCGTCGACGCCCGGCTCGACGACCACCGCCGCGACTTTGGCGGTGCCGACATCGAGGCCGACCAGCAGGTCGTCGGATTTCGCCTTCATCGCGCTCATGTACTCACCTTGCCGGCGCGCTCGCCGCCGATCTGCACCGGACCGGGCTCGCGCAGCTCAATCACCACCTGGTCGCGGTACCGCATGTCCATCCGCGCCAGCCGATCGGCGACGCCGTCCCAGCTCGACAGGGCGCGACGAGCGCTCTGCAACCGGCGCTCCCAACCGCGCCACCCCAGAAACAGCGGCACCCGCGGCGACGCCGGGTAGAGGATCAATCCCTCCACCGGATCGAGGTGGATCTCCGAGATGTCCAGGCCGATCCGCTGCGCTTCCGCACGCCGCAGCAGGTGCAACGCGCGCCGCAGCGCCCACCGCCGCCGACCGTCCGACTCCTCGGTCAGACCGGTGAACACCGGATAGTCGCGGTCGTGCACCGGTTGGAGCGGGCCGAAGCGCTCGCCGTTGCGGTCGACGTAGTACAGCTCCTCGAGCACCGCGATCGCCGCGGGGCGCCTCTCCCGCACGCGAATCTCCACCCGATTCGGAAACACCCGCCGCACCGACGCGCTCTTTACCATCGGGTGCGACTCGAGCCGATCCACGAGCACCTCCGAGCTAGCCGCCCACAGGCTGTCGCCCTCGCGGACGCCCGCCCATCGGCGCAACTCTTCCTCGCTGACCAGATTTCCGGCTCCTCGCACGTCGATGTGGACGACGGCGAAGTAGGGGTGGTGGAACACCTCGGCGACGACATGCGCGTACCGGTAGACACCAGCCACGCCCGCACCAATGACAAACAGGCTCGCCAACGCGAGCATGGCGCGACGGGCATCCAGCGCCGGGAACGAGGGTGCACAGCTTCGCACGCGCGTCGACCATCGAGACCAGCGTTCCCTCATCGTCCCGCCGCCTCCCAATCGCCGACCAGGCGAATCTCCGGCACCAGGCGCACCTGCTTCTGTTGCCAGACGGCGTCGACGATCTGATCCATCAAGCGCTTGACGTCGGTGGCGCACGCACCGTCCACGTTGACGATGAAGTTCGCATGGGCCTCGGACACCATCGCGCCGCCTACACGCGAACCCTTCATCCCGACGGCGTCGATCAGGCGCCCGGCGAACTCGCCGGGCGGGTTCTTGAAAATAGAGCCGGCGTTGGGAAGACCCAACGGCTGTTTCGATTCGCGGCGCCGCTTCGCGTCGGCCATGCGCGCGCGGATCTCCGCTCCATCCCCGCCATGAAGGCCGAAGGTCACCGCCGTGATGATCACGCCGGCGGGTAGATCGAAGCGCCGATAGCCGAAACGCAACTCCGACCTTTCGTAGCGCACCGGTCCGCGCTCGCTCTCGGTGCCCTCGATCGAATCCACCACGTCCGACATCTCGCCGCCGAACGCACCGGCGTTCATCAACAGGCCGCCGCCGATCGAGCCGGGGATGCCTTCGGCGAACTCCAGGCCCGCCAGCTGGCGCGACACCGACTCGAGGACCAACTTCTTGAAGGGCGCCGCCGCGCCGGCGCGAACGCTCATCCCGTCGGGCGTCGCCGCCCAATCGAGTTGCCCCAGTCCGCGGCCCAACTTGACGACGACGCCGCGCACGCCGCGGTCGCTGACGAGCACGTTGGTACCGATGCCGATGACGAAGATCGGAGTCGCTTCGTCGCGCGCCATCCGCTGCACCGCCAGCAGTTCCTCGGCGTCGTTCACCTCGATCCAGACATCGGCCGGACCGCCGATGCGAAACGACGTGTGGCGCGACAGTGGTTCGGCGAAGCGCGCTCGCTCGCCGAACCGCTCCCGCAACCGTATTTGCAACGCTTCCGTCACTGCACCGTCCAGTTCGCCTGCATGCCCGCGATCTGTTGTACCAGGTCCTCGGCGACGTGGTGGATGTTGCCGGCGCCCATCACCATGACCATGTCGCCGGGGCGAAGGTGCGGCTTGATCTCCGCCACCAGATCCTCGACGCGCGGCACGTAGGACACGTCCATGTGGCCGCGGCGCTTGAGCGCCCAGTACAAGACGTCGCCGCTCAGCCCGTCGAGCGGCTCCTCGCCGGCGGCGTAGATGTCCGTGAGGAAGACGTGATCGGCGTCGTCGAAGCACTCGAGAAACTCGTTGAACAGGTCGCGCGTACGCGTGTAGCGATGCGGCTGGAACACGGTCACCAGGCGCCGGCCGAACCCCTCGCGCGCGGCGGCGAGCGTCGCCCGGATCTCTTCCGGATGATGGCCGTAATCGCTGAAGACGGTTACTCCGCCGGATTCACCGCACAACTCGAATCGCCGGTGGATCCCGCCGAACTCGCCCAGGGCGGCGCGGATCTGGTCGAACGGGACGTCGAGCTCGAGGCACACGGCGATCGCCGCCAGCGCGTTGAGCGCCTGGTGGCGCCCGGGCAGCCGCAGGCGCACGGGCCCCAGCGACTCGCCGCCGCGGACGGCCTCGAACACCGTATCCATACCGACGACACAGAGGTCGCGCGCTTCGTAGTCGGCGTCGGCCGTCGTTCCGTACGTGACCACCCGCTTGCGAATCTGCGGCAGCAGGGCGCGCACGTTGACACTGTCCAGGCAGAGCACGCCGAGGCCGTAAAACGGCACCCGATTCACGAAGTCGGCGAAGGCGGATCGCACCCGATCCATGTCGCCGTAGAAGTCGAGATGCTCGGGGTCGATGTTCGTCACCACGGCGATCGCCGGATTCAGCAACAGGAACGAACCGTCGCTCTCGTCCGCTTCGGCCACGAGGAGATCACCCTGGCCGAGGCGGCTGGCGCCGCCCATCGCGTGGACCTTGCCGCCGATCACCGCGGTCGGATCGAGTCCCGCGCGGTACAAGATCGACGCGATGAGAGAGGTCGTCGTGGTCTTGCCGTGCGTTCCGGCGACGGCGATGCCCTCCTTCAACCGCATCAACTCGGCCAGCATCTCGGCGCGCGGGATCACCGGTATGCCGAGTTCGCGCGCCCGCCCGATCTCCGGGTTCGAGTACTTCACCGCCGACGAGATCACCACGACGTCCGTCTGCGCGCTCACCGCGTCGGCGCGATGTCCGTACGTCACCGAGGCGCCGTGTTCGACGAGCCGGCGTGTCACGTCCGTTTGGTGGATGTCCGACCCGCTCACGCGGTGCCCCAGCGTCAACAGCACCTCGGCGATGCCACTCATGCCGATGCCGCCGATACCGACGAAATGGATCGAGCACGGCCCTTTGAACAGTCTACTCATCGGTTCCCTCCGTCCCCGCCAGTTCGCGGCAAAGTGCGACGACGCGATCGGCGGCGTCCGGCCGGGCCAGCGCCCGCGCCGCGCTCTCCATGGCCGTGCGCGTGTCGGCCGCCGCGACCACCTCCGCCACCTCACGCGCCAGGCGATCCGCGGTGAGGTCGGCATCGAGAACCATCCGCGCCGCTCCTGCCGCCACGAAGACCTCAGCGTTGGCGCGCTGGTGGTCGTCGGCCGCCTTCGGGTACGGCACCAGGATCGCCGCCTTGCCCACCGCGGCCAACTCCGCCAGCGTCGTCGCGCCCGAGCGGCATACCACCAGGTCCGCCGCGGCGTACGCCGCGCCCATGTCCTCGATGAACTCGTGCACCTCGGCGCGAACGCCGGCGCGCGCGTAGCGCTCGCGAGCGTCGTCCGCCAGACCTCGTCCGGTCTGGTGGATCAACCGGAACGTTTCGAACCGCGCCGCCAACGAGGGCGCCGCCGCGTACATCGCCGCGTTGATGCTCTGCGCGCCCTGGCTGCCGCCGAACACCAGCACGCAAAACGACTGGTCGGCGCGGCGCGCCGCCGGCGATGTCGCGAATGAGCGAACGGGGTTTCCGGTGACGACGACCCGCCCGGCGGGAAAGGATCCGCGCGCCGCGTCGAAGGTCGTGCAGATCCGCGTCGCGATCCGTCCGAGGACGCGGTTGGCCATCCCCGGCCGCGCGTTCTGCTCCAACAACACCGTCGGCACTCCGCGCAGCCATGCCGCGACGACGGCGGGAAACGAAGCGTAGCCACCGACGCCGAGCACCACGTCGGCGCCGAAGCTCGCCACTTCCTGACCGGCCTGTCGCAAGGCGGCGGGAACCTGCCAGAGGAACTCCAACACGCCGCGCGCGCCGCGGCCGCGAACGCCGCTCACCTCGAGCGCGCGGAAGGGGAACCGGGTGCGCGGGATGACACGCGCCTCGATGCCGCCGGCACTGCCGACGAACAACGCGGCGTCGCCATCACCCAGGGCCTCGGCTACCGCCAAGCCCGGAAACAGATGGCCGCCCGTGCCCCCACCAGCAACAATCATCCTCATCCTCAACCCGTCATCCGCGAGAGCGCCGCGAGGATTCCGATCTGCAACATCGAACTCAGAAGTGCCGATCCTCCGTAGCTCACAAACGGAAGCGCCAACCCTTTGGTGGGCAGCACACCCAACACCACCCCCACGTTGACGACCGCTCCCAGGACTATCACCGAGGTCAGTCCGAACGCCAGAAGACTGCCGAAGGAATCCGGGTGTCGCGCGGCGATGCGATAGCCGCGAAAGGCGACGAACGCGAACAGCAACAGCACCGTCAGCGCACCGACCAACCCGAGCTCCTCGCCCACCAACGCGAAGACGAAATCCGTGTGGGCCTCGGGCAGGAAATGCAGCTTCTGGCGACTGTTGCCCAGCCCCACGCCGGACAGGCCGCCGGAGCCGAACGCGATCAGCGACTGCACCAGCTGGAACCCACCCTCCTGGCTCTGTTGCCAGGGGTCGAGGAACGCCAGCAGGCGGCGCATTCGGTACGGCGCGGCGACCGCGCCGGCCGCCAACAAGCCGATGCCGACGAACACCAGCCCGGTCATCTGCATCGGTCGCGCGCCCCCGGCGAAGAGCATCAGGAGCGTCAGCGCTCCGAGAATC
>Ga0307505_10001056_pt1 | contig 24520 bp, 22 predicted proteins | sample 23_S_MG_FD_202183 | JGI IMG/M metagenome (GOLD analysis project Ga0307505, IMG submission 202183) | Soil microbial communities from Populus trichocarpa stands in riparian zone in the Pacific Northwest, United States - 23_S | ecosystem: Environmental > Terrestrial > Soil > Riparian zone > Trees...
GTCGCGCGCCGGTCGCGGTTCTGTACGCGCGTCCACTGCGCACGCGCGAGCTCGGTCTCGAGCGCGAGCGCCAGTCGCGCATCGCCGGCGGGATGGGGGCGGCCGGCGAGCTCGAAGAGCCGCGCCAGGTACGTGTGGTATGCCTCGCGATGAGCGGCGAATCGGTCTTCGAGGTAGTAGCTGCGGTCGGGCAGCCCCAGCCCTCCCTGGTTGATCGAAACCGCGTAGCGGTCGGCGTATCGCGGATCCTGGGAAACGCTCACAATCAGCGGCCCCGCACCGAGCCTCCTGTTGGCGCGCACGAAGTAACCGGTCAGTTCGGCCTCCGACGCGAGGGCGTCAATCTCAGCGAGGTGCGGACGCGCGGGGTCGAGGCCGAGCGCCTCGACCCGCGCGCTGTCCATGTACGCGGTGTACAGGGCGGCCACTCGCGCCGCGTCCGGATCGTCGGCAAACGCGCCCGCGGTCGCCTCCTCGAGGATCACGCGCACGTCGTGCTGCGCGCGGTCCCGGAGCGCGATGAAGGTGCCGTACGACGTCCGGTGCGGAGGCATCACGAACGACGCGAGCCACGCTCCGTTGACGTGCCGGAAGAGGTCGTCCTGCGGCCGAACGCTGCGGTCGAAAGCCGAGAAGTCGACGCCGGAGGCCGGCTGAGCGAGAGTCGGTCCTGCGAGAAGGAGCAGGGATAGCGCGGCCAGCCGATGCATGAAGCGGGTTTCGGTTTGATGCTAGGAACTTAGCTGTCGCGGCTTGCTGGCCGTTCGCCAACTCCTCCCGCCATCCGACGGCTGACAGCTGATAGCTGCCCTCAGAGGCCGATATGTAGCGATAGCTCCTCCCGGCGGTGCTTCTGGCGAAGCTTCCGGAGGGCCTTCTCCTTGATTTGCCTTACTCGCTCGCGCGTGAGGTTGAACCGCTGGCCGATCTCCTCGAGGGTCAGCGGGTGTTCGCGGCCGATCCCGAAGTAGAGGCGAGTGATCTCGGCCTCGCGGGGATGCAAGGTCGACAACGCGCGCTCGACGTCGATCTTGAGCGACTCGCCCAGGAGCCCCTCGTCGGGGGCCTCCTCGTCATCGCTCGAGAGCACGTCGAGCAGTGAGTTGTCGTCCTCCTCGTTGAAGGGCGCGTCGACCGAAAGCGCGCGGCCGGCGTGCGATAGCGACTCGCGGACCTTGTCGCCCGTCATGCCGAGGACCTCACCGATCTCGTCGGGGGTTGCCGGCCGCTCTAGCGTCTGGGCGAGCTCGGCGCCAGCCTTGCGGATCTTCGACAGTGTTCCGATCCGGTTCAGCGGAAGCCGCACGACCCGGCTCTGCTCAGCCAGCGCCTGGAGGATCGCCTGGCGGATCCACCACACCGCGTAGGAGATGAACTTGAAGCCGCGGGTCTCGTCGAACCGCTGCGCCGCCTTGATGAGGCCGTAGTTGCCCTCGTTGATGAGGTCCGCCAGCGACAGGCCCTGGCCCTGGTACTTCTTGGCCACCGAGACCACGAAGCGGAGGTTCGCCCGCACGAGCCGGTGGAGGGCGGTCTGATCCCCCTGCTTGATCCGGCGCGCGAGATCGACCTCCTGCTCGGCCTTCAGGAGCGGGATGGACCCGATCTCCTGCAGGTACTGGTCCAGCATGCGCTGGGCGCGCGGGACGTACATCGTCTTGAGGATGGGAGGACCCGCCGAGGCGGCACCCGTTGACACCGTTACACGGCCGGGCGGTTCCGACCGTGCGGCGAGCACGGCGTCAACGTAACGCGGCCCCAGGCCGGGCGGCCGCGGCCCCGGTAGTACCTTGAGGGGCCCCGCCGCCGCCGCCATGCCCCTTCCGCCCGCCCTCGTTCCGGCCGCGGGCGGCCCCGGGCCGAGCCACCACGGTGACGCCGCGGATGGCAACGGGCACCCGCTGGTCCTGAACTGCCGCGGGCGGTTGCTGAACTGTGGCCCGGGCCGACCGGCGCATGTGGTAGGAGTCCTCAACGTCACGCCCGACTCCTTCTACGACGGAGGCTCCTACCCTACCGTCGAGGCCGCGCTGGCGCGCGCGAGCGAGATGGCCGACGAAGGTGCGGCCGTCATCGACGTCGGCGGCGAGAGCACGCGCCCCGCCGGCGCGGCCTACGGCGCCGGCGCCGGCGCCGTCCCTGCCGACGTGGAGATCGATCGCGTCGTGCCCGTGATCGAGGGCATCGTGCGGACGCTACCGCACGTGCTGGTATCAGTCGACACCTACAAGGGCGAGGTGGCGCGGGCTGCGCTCCGCGCCGGCGCGCACATCGTCAACGACGTCGGAGGCGTGCGCGAGGGCGTGGGCACCGCGCGTGCCGCGGCCGACTACGGCGCGCCGTTGGTCGTAATGCACGCGATCGGCAGGCCCGGCGCCTTCCCGCACACGGGCGACTACGCCGACGTCGTTGGGCAAGTGATCGACGGTCTCGAACGATCGATCCGCGCCGCCGCCGCCGCAGGCGTGCGCGACATCATCGTCGACCCCGGATTCGGCTTCGGCAAGGGCACCGACCAGAACCTCGTCCTCCTGAGGCACCTCGACAGAGTGGTGGCCCTGGGTCGTCCGGTGCTGGTCGGACTCTCGCGGAAGCGCACTGCCGGCGTGCTGGCGTCGGGTGAGGAGGCCGCGCCGGCGCCGGTGGGGGAGCGCCTGCACGCGTCGCTGGGCCTGGCAGCCGCTGCGGCGGCGCGCGGCGCGATGCTGGTCCGCGCGCATGACGTCGCGGCAACGGTAGGCCTCTTGCGCGCGATGGGCGCCGTCGCCGCCGGCGGAGCCGGGTAGGCGGATGGTGCCCCTGGTCGCCATCCGCATCGGGTTCGTCCCGCTCGACTGGCTCGATGTCGTCGACATCGGGCTCGTCGCCTACCTGCTGTATCGCGTTTACCTTTTCGTGCGCGGAACGATCGCCGTGCAGGTGGCCGGCGTGCTGATGGCGATATACCTGCTGGATGTCGTCGTGCGCGCGGCCGGGCTCGTCACGCTCGGCACCCTCTTCGGCGCCATCAGCAACGTCTTCGCGTTGGCGGTGGTCGTGCTGTTCGCGCCGGAGATCCGGCGCTTCCTGTTCCTGCTCGGGCGCAACCCGCTCGTGCGCCGGCTCGTCGCCCCGACGGCGCCGCGCGCGCGCATCACCTCCGAGGTCGTCGCGGCGGTCGCCGAGATGAGCGATAGCCGCATCGGCAGCCTGATTGCGTTCGCTCGCTCGAATACGCTGCGGACCTACGTCGAGAGCGGGACTCGGATCCACGCCGACGTCGAGCGGGACTTATTGACGAGCATCTTTTTCCCCAACTCGCCCCTTCACGACGGGGCGGTGATCATCCAGGGACAGAAGATCGAGGCCGCCCGCTGCATCTTCCCGGTCTCCGAGGCGCGCACTCTGGACGCGCACCTCGGCCTCCGCCACCGCGCGGCGATCGGGCTGACGGAGCGCACCGACGCCTTCGTGATCGTCACGAGCGAGGAGACCGGCCGCGTGTCGGTCGTCGAGAATGGCCAGCTCGACTACGGCCTTTCGATGGGCGAAGTGCAGGCGCGGCTAAACGCCGCGTTCGCGCCGGCCGCGCGGCCAGAGGCGCCGGTAACGGCCGAGTGAGCGTGCGCCACGAGCGGGCCCGCGCGAGGCTCATCGAATCCCTGCGGGAGAAGGGCATCCGCGACGAACGAGTGCTCGCAGCGGTCGAGTCGGTGCCACGCCATGACTTCGTCGAGCAGGGTCTGCGGATGCGCGCGTGGGAGGACGAGGCGCTCCCGATTGGCCTCAATCAGACCATCTCGCAGCCGTTCACCGTCGCGTTTCAGACGGAGCTACTGGACGTGGAGAAGGGAGACCGGGTGCTGGAGATCGGCACGGGCAGCGGCTACCAGGCCGCGATCCTTGCGACGCTCGGAGTCCGCGTCTTCTCGGTCGAACGTCACGCACCGCTGCTCGAGCGCACCAACGCCCTGCTCCAGCGCCTGGGCTACGAGGTCCGCACACGCCTAGGCGACGGCACGCAGGGCTGGCCGGCGCTCGCGCCGTTCGACGCGATCGTCGTCACCGCGGGCGGCGGCGGAGTACCGCCGGCGCTGCTGCAGCAGCTTCGCTTGCCGTCGGCGGGCCGGCGCGACGCGCGCCTCGTGATCCCTGTCGGCGGCTCCGAGGGCCAGACGATGCTCCGCATCACCCGCGGCGGCGCCGGCGCGGACGACTTCAGCGAGGAGTCGTTCGGCCAGTTCCGATTCGTGCCGCTGGTTGGAAGGGGCCGATTGGGGGAGCGGTGATGGGTGACGGACGTTTCCAGCGCCGGCGCCGCGGGGACCGTGATTGGTGATTGGTGATCCGGGGAGGACGCTGCCGGAGAGCCGGCGGGGTGGAGGGAGGAGTCGAGCGCGTTGGTTGGAATCCAGGACTCCCAACCGCTAAACGCTGAATCACCGATACCCCGATACACCGACACCCCGCTGCCCCGAGATCCCGCGATCCGGCTTAATCGCCGAATCGCTGAATCGCCGGTTCCACCACCCTACTTCGCCACCACGGCGATCGTGCACCGGGAGACGCACACGAGGCGCTCGCGCTCGTCGGAGATCCGGATGTCCCAGACCTGGGTGGTGCGGCCGATGTGGATGGGCGTCGCGACGGCGCGGAGGGTACCCTCGCGCATCGGTCGCACGTGGTTGGCGTTGATCTCCAGGCCGAACGCGGCGGCACCGGCCGGCGCGTGGAACGCCGCGCCGATGCTGGCGACGGTCTCCGCCAGCGCGACGCTCGCGCCGCCGTGGAGATACCCGAAGGGCTGGTGCACTCGCGGCCCGACCGGCATGGTGGCGACCACCTTCGCCGGGCCGATCTCCTCGAGCTCTATCGCGAGCGTGCGCAGGAGCGTCTCGTTCTTCTTCACCAGCGCGGCGAGGCCCTTCTTTATCTCGCGCTCCGAAAGGGACGCCGGCGCCGGGCGCTCCTCGCCGCGCTCAAGGACGTAGCGGACCGTGCCGGGCTCGGGGCCCTCGTCTTCGCGACGGAAGCCGAGCTTCTCGAGGACGTCACTCGAGTCCGCCGACTCCGGCAACCTCTGCGCGATGACGCGCTTCACGTGCCTGTGCCCGAAGGCACGCTCCACCAGCGCCCGCATGGCCTCGCTGGCTATCCCACGGCCCTGCCTTTCCGGCAGAATGGCGTATCCGACCTCGACGGTGCCGTCAGCGTCCGGCGGGCCCTTGTATCCGACGATCCCCGCAAGTGTCGGCACGGGCTCCGATTCCACGACGTAATAATGCCACCATCCGATCTCGTCGGGCTCGTCTTCGATGCGTTTCAAAGCGATGGACCGGACTCCGTCGTCGTAGAGCTCGGGGGGCCAACTCTGAGGAACGCCTACGCCGAGGGCGTCGGAGAGGGCCGCAGTGCCTGCGAGGTCGGCGCGCACGGTCGCAGGCCGTGCCATGACGAGGTTGAGTCGGTCTGTGCGGATCACTGGATGAAGGGCATTCCCGGCCCGTCCCACCTGGCGGCGAAGTGCCGGGCGACGGTGGCGGCATGGTCGACGAAGGAGAGGCTGTCGCCGAGCGGCCTTCCCGGCCGACCGGGCTCGTAGAGCAGCACGGGGACGCGCTCCCGGGTGTGGTCGGTTCCCGGAATGCACGGATCGTTCCCATGGTCGGCCGTCAGAAGCAGGCGCGCGCCGGCCGGCAGCACCGCCTCGAGCTCCGGCAGAGCCGCATCGAAGGCCTCCAGGGAACGCGCGAAGCCGCCGGCGTCGTTGCGGTGGCCATAGAGTTCGTCGAAGTCGACGAGGTTCGTCCACACGAACGCCCGCGTGCCGGCCGCGCGGCGGACGGCGTCGATGGTCCGCGCGATGCCGTCCGCGTTGCCGCGGGTCTTGATCTCCTCGTCGACGCCGGCGCCGGCGAACAGCGCGGCCACCTTGCCCACGGCTACGGTACGTACGCCGGCCGCGCGAAGCGCATCAAGTAGCGTGGGTCCCGGCGGGGGGAGTGAGAAGTCCTTCCGTGCTTCTGGGAGCCGGACGTACCCGCCACCCGGCGCGCCAGCGAACGGCCGCGCGATCACGCGGCCCACGGCGTGCTCGCCGACGAGCACCTGGCGCGCGGCCTCGCACATCGCGTAGAGCTCCGGCAGTGAGATCACGTCGACGTGAGCCGCTACCTGGAAGACGCTATCCCCCGACGTGTATACGATCGGCCACCCGCGGCGAACATGTTCGTCGCCCAGCTCCTCGATTATCGTGGTCCCGCTAGCGGGCCGGTTGCCCAGGACGCCGGAGACGCCGGCCTGTAGCGCGAACGCCTCTATCACCTCCGGAGGGAATCCCGAGGGGTACAGAGGGAACGGGTTTTCGAGGACGAGCCCGGCCAGCTCCCAGTGGCCGGACGTCGAGTCCTTCCCGGCGGAGCGCGGCGCGAGGATGCCATACGACGCCACCGGCGCCGGCGCCGGCGCGACGCCTGCGAGGTCGCGCAACGAGCCGAGGCCCCAGCGCTCCAGGTTCGGCAGGTGCGGGCGCGCGGCGTCGCAGACGTGCCCGAGCGTGTCGGCGCCAGTGTCGCCGTAGGAGGCCGCGTCGGCGGCCGCGCCGGCGCCCACGCCGTCAAGGACGATGGTGACGAACGGGCCGTCGATGATGCTCACGTGGGCCGCGCCGCGGGCGCCGGCTTGCCGGGCATCACTCGTCGCTCAGGATGACGCAGGCCTCGCCACGTTCGTAGGCATCGTGCAGCGCAGCCGCCGCCTCTGCGCGGAGCTCATCCGGCCCGTGGCGGTCGGCGGTCATCGCGACGCCGATGTGCACCGGTGCGCCGGCGGCAACGCGGCGGGCCCATTCCTCGGCGGCCGGCGCGTCCATGTATCCGAAGGCCCCCATCAGCGAGTCACCAAAGCGTTCGACCCGCTCCGTCCCGTCCGCGGCCTCCAGGGCCGCGCGGAGTTCTTCCTCCACGCGTGCGTGGTCGGCGCGCTCGTCGTCGTCCACTCCGCGCGGGGCTACGAGCGCGAATGCCAGCGGCCGCTTCTCCCTGCGCGCGCGCTTGATCTCCTCGGCGAGGATCACGCGGCGCGGGACGGGCACGGCCGCCTCCGCGGCCTCCGGCGCCTCCGCCGCATCCTCCGCGGCCGGCGCCTCCGGCGCTATCTCCGGCTCCTCCGACTCCACGCCGTCACCCGCGGGCTCCATCGCCGGCGCGTCGCCCGCTGCCGCGGCTGCCGGAGCGAACAGGTCGGCCAGCTCACGCTCCCCCGACCCACCCTTCTTCTTGCGCCCGCGCCGCGGCTCGGCCTGCTCCGCGCGCGACGGCTCCACCGGGATCGGCCGGCCGGTGGCGAGCGCGAGCAGGCGGGCCACCAGATCGGCGAAGTCGCCGAGCAGGTCGAGCTGCAGTGCTCCGAAAGCACCGTCGTCGAGCCCGCGGTCGGCCACGAGGAGGTGCCGTGTGTCGGCCTCGACGGCGAGCGCGGCCGCGTGGCCGACCGTCGCATCCGGCCGCGCGTGGTAGACGAGCGACCCGAACGTCTCGGCCTCTAGCAGCGAAATCGACCCGTCGGCAGGTACCCGGTGGAGGGCATTGCCGGCGGTCGGGAAGTTGAACTTGCCTCCGAAGCCCTCGCCGGCGCGGCCGACGACCTCGTAGCCCTCGTTGATCTCGTCGTAGCGCAGCAGGGCCACGCCGCGCGCACCGAGCGCCGCCTTCAGGGAGTCGAGCAGGGCAGCGACGCCGTTTACCGACGACCGCGGCGCGGACGCGGCGCGCGCCCTCAGCGGCTCGGCGTCGTCCTCGCTTGGCCCGGGCTCAGCGCGCGCCGCCGCAGGCGCCCGCCCCGGAGCGGGCTGGGAACGCCGCGGCGCGGGTACCGGCGCCGAGATGTCATCATCCAGGTCGTCGTTAATCACCGCGGTCGCAGATGCGGACCCAGCCGGCCGGACATCGGAGATGCCGAGGGTGCGCAGGTCGTCCACGGGCGGAACGGACCGTCCGGCCCCGGGCGCGACGCCGCCCTGCTGTCGCCGGAGCCACACGTACGCCGTGGCCGCGAGGGCCAGCAGCAGCAGCAACACCAGGGGGTTCGATAGCATCGACGCCTCGTCCATGGGGCCGGCGCGGCCGGCGTTTCGGTGCCTCGAATCTATCGGACGTGCGATAACCTTACAACCGGGGACCCCTTCACCGAGGACGGCGTAACGCTGCCCCCCTCACAGCAAACCGACGTGGAGACCTACTACAAGCCGGAGCACCTCGTGCGATTCCCACAGATCGGCGAGGGAAGCGCCCAGTTGGCCGATTCCTTCTTCGCTTATTACGGCCAGGTCTTCGCCGAGGGGGCGCTGACGGCGCGCGAGAAAAGCCTCATCGCCCTCGCCGTGTCGCACGCCGTGCAGTGCCCCTACTGCATCGATGCGTACAGCCAGGACGCCCTCGCGAAGGGGGCCGACCTCGAGCAAATGACCGAGGCCGTCCACGTCGCCTGCGCGATCCGCGGCGGAGCGAGCCTGGTGCACGGGCTCCAGATGATGGACCACGTCCGGCACCAGTCGATGGGATGACGCCGGCGCTGACGCTGCCGGTGGTCGACGGACCCCGACCGACGACGAGCCTACGGGCACGCGGAGCGCCGCTGGCCGCGCCGGCTCGGCAGCGCGCGTTGCTCGCCGGCCTCCGCCTCCGCGGCAGCGCCGGCCGCTCCGGCGACTTCGCCGCCGACGCCGCGTCCGCCGGCTGGACGAACCTCGCGCCGGCGCCCCTGGAATACTTCCAGGTCAACGTCGGTCTGCTCTGCAACATGACGTGCCGGCATTGCCACGTCGACGCCGGGCCCGACCGCACGCTCGAGAACATGGACCGCGCCACGGCGGAGGCCTGCGTCGGCGCCGTCGATCGGTTCCTCGCCGCGCCGGCATCGGCACTCCACACAGTAGACCTCACCGGCGGCGCTCCGGAGCTGAGTCCGCACTTCGAGTACCTGGTGGAGGCGTCCGTCGCGCGCGGGCTCCACGTGATCGATCGGTGCAACCTGACGATCCTGACGACGCGCCCGCATGCACACCTGCCAGCGTGGCTCGCGGAGCGCGGGGTGGAGATCGCGTGTTCCCTGCCTCACTATCGCCGGCCGAACACCGATGCACAGCGCGGCGAGGGCACCTTCGAGCGCTCGATCGAGGCGCTGCGGTCCCTGAACGCGGTCGGCTACGGGGCCGGCGACCCGCGCCGGCGCCTGACCCTCGTGACGAACCCCGTCGGCGCTTTCCCGGCTGCGCCGCAGGCGGCGCTCGAGGACGAGTGGCGCCGTGAGATGGATCGCCAGTACGGCATCACCTTCGACCGGCTGATCGCGATAACCAACATGCCGATCAGCCGCTACCTGGAGTGGCTCACCGGGCGTGGCCTGCTGGAGACCTACATGCAGCGACTCCTCGACGCCTTCAACCCGGCGGCCGTGGCCGGCGTGATGTGCCGCAACACGATCTCGGTGGGCTGGGACGGCCGGCTGTTCGACTGCGACTTCAACCAGCAGCTCGACGTGCCGGCGCGGATCGCCGCGGGGCATGTGGCCGACCTCGACCCCTCCGCATGGCAGGCGCGCCACGTGGCGACGGCCGCGCATTGCTACGGCTGCACCGCCGGCGCCGGCTCGTCGTGCGGCGGCGCGATCGTCTGACGCCCGGCATGCAGCGCTTCCAGGAGTTCGCTGCCCCAGCGCCGCTCGCGGCGCACGTCCACGCGCTGTGGGAGTTCGACGCCGGCGACACCCCGCCGCCGGTACATCACGTTCCACCGGACGGGTGCGTCTCGCTGGTCGTCGCCCCCACGCCGGCCGGGGTGCAAGTGACCCTGGTGGGTCCGCGCGCGACGTCCGTGGCGGTGCCGCTGGCGACGGGAGTCCGGTACCGAGGGCTGCGCATGCGCCCGGAGGCGGCGGGCCTGCTCATCGACCTAGCACCTCGCGACTGGCTAGAGCGTGTCGGGCCGCTGGAGAGCGCGGATGCGGAGCTCGCCCGCGCGAGCGCCGGCTGCACGGTGGCGGACGTCTTCGACCGGTTGCTGGCGGCGCTCACCCTGCGCGCCGGCAGCGCGGCGGCGCCCGACGTCCTCGTGGCGACGGCGCTCGAGGCCATGGACGCCGGCGTGCTCCGCACCGACGCCCTCGCCGCGCGGCTCGGCGTATCCGCGCGGACTCTGCAGCGGCGGTTCGCCGGCGCCACCGGCCTGTCGCCGAAGGCTTTCATGCGGATCCGCCGCTTCAGGATGGCCGCGGCGAACATGCTGAGCTCTGCACCAGCGCCCTGGGGCCGCGTCGCGATGGAACACGGCTATGCCGACCAGGCCCACCTCGCGCGCGACTTCGCCGCCATCGCCGGCGCGGCGCCCACGGCCCTCGCGGCGCGCCTGGGCGACATCCGCCACGTGGACGTCAAGCCCTGAGTCGCTTTTGTGCAAGCGCCGCGCAGCCCGCGCGGGCGACCTTCGTGAGGGAATCCGGCGAGCCGGCGAGTCAGCGATTCAGTGATTGAACGACTCTGACGTCCTCGCGTCCCTCGCGGCTCTAATGTCGCCGATCCCTCGCTTCCCTCCCCCTCCGCTCTCGCCACACCGATGCGCCTCCCGCTACTCCTCGCCCTCTCGCTCCTCGCCATGCCCTCTATCGCCCAGGAGCTCCACGAGTCGATGCAGCCGTACGAGTACCTGGTCGGCCAGTGGGAGGGGCCGGCGTGGTACCTGACGCCCACCGGGCAGCGGGTCGACGTCGTGCAGACCGAGGACGTCTACGCCGGCGCCGGCGGGCACATCATCGTCGTCCAGGGTACCGGTTACTTGCGGCAGGCCGACGGCACGCCCGGTGAAGCAGCATTCAACGCCTTCGGCGTGATGAGCCACGACGCCGCCGCCGGCGGGCACTTCGTAGACGCTTTCAACGAGGGGCGCCATATCCGAACCGCCGTCACGCCCACCGACGGCGGCTTCGAGTGGGCGTTCGAGGCTGGCGGGCGGCGCGTTCGCTACGTGATGCACCTCGACGATGACGGCCGCTGGGTCGAGACCGGCGAGGCCATGATCGGACCCGAAAGCTGGGTCCAGTTCGTCGAGATGACCCTTTCGCGCGTCGGCGAGTAGGTCAGGCGACGGACTCGTAACCGCCGGCCACGGGGACGAACGTCGGGGCGCCGACCGGAATGGTCCGTGCGTCGCGCGGCATCTCGATCTCGGGGAGGTCGAGCGACGGAGTATGCCCTGCGGGGATCGGGTTCGGCTCGGCCCAGACGGTGCCGCGGGTCGTGTCCATCGCCACGTAGTCGCCGGCGCGGCCGCGGACGTAGTCGCGCGTCAGGGGCACCTTCCCATCCGGCGTGTCGAGCACGTAAGTCGGCAAGGCGAACCCCGACGTGTGGCCGCGCAGCTCGCGCATCAGGGCCATACCGTCCTCGATGGTGGTCCGGAGGTGAGCCGTTCCCCCGATGAGCTGCGCCTGGTAGAGGTAGTAGGGCCGCACGCGCATCGACACGAGCCGCTCGCAGAGCTCTCGGAGCACGCCGGCGTCGTCGTTGATGCCGCGCAGCAACACCGCCTGGTTGCCCACGGGCACGCCGGCGTCCGCGAGCCGCGCGGCGGCCTCGGCGGTCTCGATCGTCAACTCGCGCGGGTGGTTGAAGTGCGTGTTCAGCCACAACGGGTGGTGCCGGCGGAGGATCTCGACCAGCTCCGGTGTTATCCGGAAGGGGTTCACGACAGGCAGCCGCGTGCCGATCCGGAGGACGTCGACGTGTGGAATCGCACGGAGCTCGCCGAGCAGCCAGTCGAGATTGCGATCGGAGAAGACGAGCGGGTCGCCGCCGGTCAGCAGCACGTCCCTTATGGCGGGATGCGCAGCTATGTATGCGATGGCCTCCTCGAGCTCCGGCCGGCGCATCATGAACTCCGCGTCGCCGACCATCCGTTTGCGAAGGCAGAAGCGGCAGTAGATCGCGCACTCGGACGTGACGCAGAACGCCACCCGGTCCGGGTAGTTGTGGATCAGGTTCTTGACAGGCGAGTGTCCCACTTCGTCGAGAGGGTCCTCGACGCCGACGATGTCGGGCTCCAGCTCCCACCGCTGTGGCACCACCTGCTGGCGCACCGGGTCGAGCGGATCAACGGGGTCGATCAGGCTCGCGTAGTACGGCGTGATGGTCCACCGGAAAATCCCCGCGGTGCGCTCGATGGCTTCGCGCTCGCTAGCCGTGGGCTCGATGTAGCGCTCGAGCGCGTCGAGTGAGTCGACGCGGTTGCGCATCTGCCAGCGCCAGTCGCGCCACTCGGCTTCCGAGGCACTGTGTTGGGGACGCGCGGTCACGGGCTTGCTCGTTCGTGGGTTGCGCGTTGATGGGGTGCGCGTTGATTGGGTTGCTCGTTGCTCGTTTATGGGGTGCGCGTTGATGAATGCGCGTCTGGGATTGGAACAGCTGACAGCCGAGAGCCGAGAGCTGACAGCTGCAGCTGCCCACTACCCAACCCTCCTCTCGATGTACGGGTACCGCCTGAACTCGGAGAGTATCGCTCGGTCTGCGGTGGTCTCGAACGTCTCTCCGCAGTCGCGGCAGCGGAACGCGGCCTTCCGGGGCTGCGCCGAGACGCCAGTGAACAATCGCAGCCAGCCCCATGGACCGTAGGCAAGCCGGGCGTCGACGGCGTGGTGGTACCGGTCGTGGCCGTGTGCGCGGCACGTGGGAGGTAGCGTGACAACCATATCGTCCGGAGGGTCCGCCGATATGCGCCGGCGCCGCGCGTGATCCGACGGGGACGTTGATTCACGCCTCCTCGTCCGCACTCGTCGGCGCCAGCTCTGCCGATACGCTTTGTACGGGCAGCGACATCACGAACGTCGACCCCTCGCCCGGCAGGGTCTCGAATGTCAGCGTGCCGCCGTGACCGTGCACGACGAACTCGTAGGAGAGCGACAGGTTGAGGCCCGTCCCGGAGCCCGCCGGCCGCGTGGTATAGAATGGCTCGAATACGTGCTCCCTGTGCGAGTCGGGAATGCCTACGCCGTTGTCGGCTACCTCCACGCGGACCGCCGCCTCGGAGCCGGGGCTCGCGGGAACGTGACATATGGCCACACGCACCTCGGGGACGTACGCGGCGCCGTCACCGCCGGCGCCGGCGGCGTGCGCGCGGTCGAGCACCGCGTTCAGTGCGTTGTCGACCATCGCGGCGACCGCACGGCCGATCTCGCTCGGTACGGCCTCTACCGCCGGAACTGTCGCCTCGGTAGTCACGGTGAACAACGGTGCGAACGTCGGGTGGCGGCGCCGGAACGAGTCCATCGCCATGTTCGCATGGTCCTCGACCAGCCGGCTCACGTCCACCGCGCCCCGCGGCCCGCGGGTGGCGCCGGCGTGCTCCAACATGCCGCGGACAATTCGGTCGGCGCGTTCGCCGTGCTCCCGGATCCGGGCCACGTTGTCCCGCAGGTCGGCCAGCAGCGGTTGGGCCTGGCTGGCCGTGTCTCCGCTCGACCGCAGGGTCTCCGCGATCTCGTTGGCGAGTTCTGCGGACAGGTCCGCGAAGTTGTTGACGAAGTTGAGTGGGTTCTTGATCTCATGGGCCACGCCGGCGGTGAGCCGGCCGAGGCTGGCCATCTTCTCCTGCTGGATCAGTCGCGACTGCGCCGTCCGCAGGCCCTCGACCACGGCGGCCAGCTCGGTGTTCGTTCGCTGCTGCCTGCGGGACTGATAGAACGCCTGGCGCGCATACCGCTCGAGCGCGTACGAAGCGATCATGCCCGTCGCGTTGGCCGATAGCACGAAGAATGCGGTGTTCCACAGCGCGGCGACGGGCGTGCCGAGCGTCGCGATCACCGCCAGGAACACAGCGATCAGGAAGTTGCCTACCGTCGTCGCGACCACGAAGCTGAGGCGCAGCAGCACGTGGACGTACATCAGGACCAGTATGAGGCCCACGTAATAGTGGTAGTACTGGCTCGCCTGGCCGACAACCGCCATCATCGTCACGGCGAGGCCTGCGATGAGCGGTGGCCCGACGAGCACCCACTGCATCCGGCGCTCGAACCACGGCGCGAACGTCATGACCAGGCAACCCAGGATGAGCGCCGCCGCACCCGCCCGGATGAGCTGGATCTCTCGATAGGCCTCCGGGATCATCACCTTGTCAAGTAGCCCGAACACCAGGAACTGGACGAGCCCGAGCACCACGGCCCCCCGCGCGAGCCGCACTGACCTCCGGGCGTGATCCGCGCGGAACATCGCCTCCATGAAAGGCGACGCGAACCGCAGCGTCAGCGGGTGGAGCGTGGCTTCAGCCATCGAGATTCCGAGCGCGAAGGGCCGGCGGAGAGGGCAAGTTTCGGGTTTTCGAGGCTCAAACGTGGGAAGCTTGCGCTATTCGGCAGACTCTTCAATCGGATCGCCGTCCCTCCGAACGGCTGTGCGCGCACCGTCCGGCGCGGAACGCTCGACGGCGCGCTCCAGCGCCGGCCCCAGGATCTCGGCTAGGAACGTGCGATAGGAGCGTCCCTCCAGCTCCGCCAGGATCGCGAAGGTGCCGTCCGGGGCGAATGTCGGCAGGGGGTTGATCTCGAGAAACCAGGCGGTGTCGGCGCTGTCGACACGGAAGTCGCTGCGGGAGAAGTCGCGGCACTCCAGCGACTCGTGGGCCCTGATGGCGGCGTCCTGGAGTACCGATTCGAGCTCCGGCGTCAGCACGCCCTCGAGGCTGTAAGCGAACGGAGCGTCGGGGGCCTCGTGGCGTTCGAGGGCATGGATGCCGATCCCGCTGGACCGCTCGGTCGCGCGCTGCAGCGCCGGCAGTGCACGGGGCGGCTCGCCGACGACGCCCACGGTGAACTCGGCCCCGTCGACGAAAGCCTCTATCAGCAGGTCCTGGCCGTAGAGCGCGTGCTGGCGCGCCACCTCCGCTCCGAGCTCGGCGGGGTTCTCGCAGCGGCTCGACGGCGCGATTCCCTTGGCGGTGCCCTCGTAGCGGGGCTTGACGATGACGGGGAACGGTGGCGGATCGGCCGGCGCCGCGCTGGCCCGGACGACGCGCCAGTCCGGCGTGGCAAGGGTCGCTGCGAGGGCCGTCTTCGTCATGTGTTTGTCGAGCGTGAGCGAGAGCGTCAGCGCGTCGCTGCCGACGTAGGGCACGCAGGCGAGTTCGAGCAGGACGGGCGCCTGGGCCTCCCGGTTGCGATTGCCATACCCCTCCGCAATGTTGACCGCGGCATCGACGTCGAGGGCGCCGGCCGCGATGGCCGCGAGCAGCGCCCGCGCATCACCTATGCGGACGGGCATGTGGCCCAGGTCGCGAAGGGCCTCCTCCAGGCACTCGACGGTGGCCTCCGGCTCAAACTCGGCGTCCCAGTCCGCGGTTGCGCCGGCCGGCGGCGCCCCGCCGAGCAGGTCGTAGACGAGTCCGACGCGCACGCTACTCCCGCTCCCGCTCGCGGGACGCCGGCCCCTTGCCTGACGTCGGCTCCGGCAGCGAATCGAGGTCGAGCCCGGGGGCCGGCGATGCAGCGGACTCTTCGAGACCCCTGGTCGCGATCATCTCCGACGTGCGCCCGAGTACTGCCTCGAACTGGCGCTCGATGCCGCTGAGCGAACCGGCGTACCACCTGCGAACGCCGAAATAGATGGCGGCGGCCGCGACCAGCATGGCCGCCCCGATAATCCGCGAGTCGTCGTCGAACAACATCGTGCCCGCGCCGAGCATGGTGAAGACGCCGACCCCGATCATCATCAGCATGCCGACTATGTCTCCGGGGCGCTGCGTGAGGGTCAGCCGCGCACCGATGTCCTCCGGCTCGAGCGAGGCGCGGACGGGCACCTCGCTCTCCGACGCGGCCGACGCCCATGCCCGGACCATTCCGACGTCCGACGTCACGCCGACCGCCCCGAACTCCCGCCTCAAATCGGCCACGATCCGCCCCCACTCCTCCTCGGAGACCGGCCGCTCGAGCAGCACCGACCGTGTTGCCTCCGCCTGAAGGCCTGCCACCCTGCGCCTCGTGCCTTCGCCGGACCCGAGTTCGGCTATCGCGGCGGAAACGTGCCTCGCTTCGATACCAGCCTCGGTCGCGACGCTCTGCAGCTCGGACAGGGTGAGTCCAACCGTCGCGCCAGGTTCGGCCACGCCCTGCCGACGGGCCGCGCTCTCGAGGATGGCGGCGGCCTCGGACTCGGAGTAGATGCGCCCCGCCACGTTGTCAGGCGCGCGTGCGCCGCGAGGGGTGGTTGCCTGACTCGCGCTCCGGCTCGTCGGGCAACGCATCCAGGCCGAGGCCCGACGCAGCGACGTGCGGCGTCGGCGCGGGGACGGCGGGTGCCACGGCCTCGACACGCCGGGCGTGGCCGGCCGGCGCCGGCTGCCCGGCGGCATCCGCCCGCGCAATGAGCTCGAGGCGGTCCAGCAGGGACTCGAAGCGCTTCTCCGCCCGGCTCGCCCAGATGCGCATCCCGATCTGCACGGTGAACAGGAAGACGATCGCGAGCGAGCCCATGGCAAGCGTCGGGATCCACAGCTCGTCGTCGACCCCCAACGACGCCATCGTGCCGAACAGGATGGTCATGAAGCTCATTATCCCGGATGCCAGCGTGAAGCCGAAGGCGAAGTCGCGGGCGGACTGCCGGATGGTGACGCGCGCGCCCTCGTCGTCGGGCTCCAGGGAGAGCTTGGTCGTCATGTCGCGCCGGGGGCCACGGCCCACCGCGCTCCACTCGCGGATGCGCCCGAGCTGACCGGCGATGCCGTCGTCGTTGAACGTGCGCCGGAGCTCGGAGACCATCCGCGCCCAGCCTTCATCTGAGACCGGGACGGCGAGCCGGCGGACGCGCGTCACCTGCACCGGTACGCCGGCGATGCGTTTCAGCGGCTCCGGCGCTGCGGCGAGCTCGGCTACCGCCGCCGCGACGTGGGTGGGGTCGATGCCCGCGGCTGCCGCGACTTCCTGCATCTCCGCCAGCGACAGCCCGGGTGGCGCCGATGCGACCTCGTCGCGACGCTGCCGCTCGGCCGCCCTGGCGAAGACGGCGCGCATCTCCTCCTCGCTGAAGCGACGGTCCATGGAGGAAGGTAGTGCGGGCCGGATGGCCGTAGGCGCGGGCGGGGGGCGCAGGGCACAGGGCACAGGGCACAGGGCACAGGGCACAGGGCGCAGGGCGCAGGGCCACAGGGCACCGGACGCAGGGCGCAGGGCACCGGACACAGGCCCGTACTGCTGACAGTCCACGGTCCTCTGTCCTCTGTCTTCGGTCCTCCGCTCCTTTTCCGTCCTCCGCTCCTTTTCCGTCCTCCGCCCCTTCTCCGTCCTCTGCCCCTTCACCGTCCTCCGCCCCTTCCACCGTCAACCGTCCCCCGTCTACTGTCCCCACCAGCGGGGCGTCTCCACACGGGCACGGCCGAGCACGCCTCGCCGTACATCACCTTGCTCGCTACGGACTGCAGGCTCCGGAGCGCCGCGACGTAGGCGGCCGGCGGCACCTCGTGACCGCAGCCCTTCACTATCACCGGCCGGCCGGCGAAACGCGACCAGTCCTCGGCGGCGACGGCGCGGGCCACACCCTCACGAACGGCGTCGGCCGCGCGTCCCTGCGTCACCGACGCGGCGCCGGCAAGCTTCGACGCGACGAGCATCCACGCCCACGTGGGGATCACGGCATCGCTCGAGCAGTGCACCGCGACGTGGCGGCCGGCGTGCGCGCCGGCGTCGAACTCCTCCATGGCGGCGCGGAACTCCTTCTCCCGCAGCACCAGCCCCCGGTGGAGATACGGCGCGAGGTCGAGCTCCACCGGCTCCCCGCCCTGCCACAGCGTGGCGGGGTCGAAGAGGAGCAACTTGCTCGTGGCGACGCGATTGACGATCTCCAGTGGAATCGAGCGGTTAAGCAATTCAGCGATCAGCTCTCAGCTCTCAGCCCTCAACCCAGGGTCATCCATCCACGAGCCACGAACAACGAGCTATCAGCCATCAGCCAAGACCATCATCCACGAGCCACGAGCCACGAGCAACGAGCTATGAGCTATCAGCCCCGGGTCACCCATCCACGAGCCACGAGCCACCAACAAATACCAACAACCAACAACCAACCCCATCACGCAGCTGCGGCGCGCCGGCGCACGGAGCACACCGCGTCGACGAGCTCTTCGGCGGCGGCCGCCATGTCGGCCGCGGTGGTGGGACGGCCGAGGGAGAAGCGCACCGTCCGCGCGGCGGCGTCGGCGTTGAGGCCCATGGCGGCGAGGACGTGGCTGGGCTCCGTGTTGCGGGCCTGGCAGGCCGAGCCGGTCGAAACGGCCAGCCCGCGGAGCGCCGGCACCAGCCGACCCGGCGGAACGCCGTCGAAGCGGAGACTGGTGGTGTTCGGCAGGCGCTCCGCGCCGGCGCCGTTCACGTGCACGCCGTCGAGGCGCGCGGTGAGGTCGCGCTCGAAGCTGTCGCGCAGGCCGCCGAGCCGGCGCGCGTCTTCGGCGACGCGCCGCGCTGCGATATCGGCCGCCACGCCCATCCCGACGATGCCGGGCACGTTGAGCGTGCCGGCGCGGACGCCCTCCTCATGGCCGCCGCCGTACACCAGCGGCGAGAGGCGCACGCGCGGGCCGCGCCGGCGGATGTAGAGCGCGCCGATGCCCTTGGGCGCGTAGAACTTGTGGCCCGACAGGGCCAGGAGGTCGACGTCGGCGGCGCGGACGTCCACCTGGACCTTCCCGATCGCCTGCGTCGCGTCGGTCATCATCAGCGCGCCGTGCTCGTGCGCGATTTCCGCGATCTCGGCGATGGGGTGGACCACGCCCGTCTCGTTATTGGCCCACATCGCCGAGACGAGCATCGTCTTGTCGGTAACGGTGGCGCGCACCAGGTCGAGGTCGACGGATCCGTCCTCCCGCACCGGCAGCACGGTGACGACAAAGCCGTCGCGCTCCATCGCGGCGCACGTCTCCAGCACGGCCTTGTGCTCCGTGGCGATGGTCACCACGTGGTGCTTGCGGCCGCCGTAGACGTTGCCGGCGCCGATAAGCGCCAGGCCGATCGCCTCCGTGGCGCCGCTGGTAAAGGTCAGCGCGCGTGGATCACCGTTGATGAGGGCGCCGAGCCGTTCGCGGGCCTGCTCGACGGCCTCGTCGGCGGCCCAGCCGAAGGCGTGCTCGCTGGACGGGTTGCCGAAGCGCTCCGTCAGCGCACCGAGTACCGCGTCGGCCGCCTCGGGGGCGGTCGGCGTCGTTGCGTTGTAGTCGAGGTAGATCGGAACGCGCATGCTGCCGTGAGAAAGCTCCCGCTCTAACGCGAGTGCGGCCGTTGGGTTTGTGCTAAGACGCCGGCCTCCCGGCATTTAGGGCATTGCCCCTCTCCGGGTTCCCGACATGCGCCGGCGTGGTCCGATAACGCCCGCGTCAGGAACGAGAGTGCCCTCGCCGGCGTGCGCTGGAGCACCACGGTCGCCCTTCCGGCCAGACTTCCTTGAGACTTCTCGTTGCGATCCCACTGCTCCTGGCGCTGCTCGCGGGGTGCGACTCCGGCGGCGCAGGTCCGGGCACGCCGGCGGGTGACGAGATCGTCGACGGTGTCAACCTGACCGACCTCTTTGCGCGACCGTCAGGGGCCGAGGAGAGCGCGGTGCGCGCGGAGTGGGCCGATCGGGACGCCGATCGCGGCGCCCGGTACTCCTACACGACGCTGCCGGCGATCATCGCACCCGACGCGGCAGAGCTCATTGTGTACACAGCGCGCCCGCCGGCCGGAGGCGAGCCGATCCACCACGGCGTCGTGCGCCGGCCGCCGCGGCTGCCCGGCGACGTCGCGCGCCGGCCCGTCGTGCTCGTCCTGCCGGCGCACGGCGCGACGGTAACCGTCGGCACCGCCATGGCGGCCGTGCCCCTCGCCGACACCATCCGCGACGACTGCGTCTACGTGATCGCCGCCTATCGCGGGCAGACGCTCGATGTCGAGGGCAGCGCCTTCACCTCGCCGGCCGATCCCGGCTCGGTGTACGACGTGGACGCCGACGACGCGATGGCGCTTCTCACGGCGGTGCTCGCGACCGATTTCCTCGCCGACGCTGGCCGTCTCGCCGTTGCGGGATACGACCGCGGCGGCACCGCGGCGCTCCTCGTCGGCAACCGCTTCCCAGACCTCGACCTGGTCGTCTCGCTCGCGGCGCCGACGGACTTCACGCTCCCGACCGTGCGGCACATGGCGCGGGCGTACCTGCTCGGACAGAGTGTCGGCGCGTTCCCGGCGTTCGAGCAGGTCGCGGCCGCCGTCGTGGAGCCGCTGCGCGGGGGCGCCGGCGACCTCGCCGCCGCGCGCCTGGCGCTCATCCGGCGATCGCCGGCGCACTTCGTCGCGCCGCCGCCGTTCGTCTTCGCCAGCCACGGATTCCTGGACGGCACCGTGCCTGTAGCGCACGGCCGCGCGCTCGCGGGAATCCAGGGCACGTCCGAGTCGGTTTACCTCGAGCAGGCGGAACACGACCACGGGAGCATTCTCACGTCGAACGAGGTGATCTCGACCGTCTCGAGCCTGTTCATCGAGCGCGTGAGAGACCCGTGAGAGAGTTCCACGTGCGCCGGCTGGCGGGGGAATCCGAGTGGGCCGCGGCGCAGGACGTCCGCCGGCGCGTGTTCATCGACGAGCAGGGTTGTCCGCCGGCGCTGGAATGGGATGAGCACGACACGCCGGCAGCCCGCGCCGGCGCGTGCGTGCACCTGCTGGGGCTCCTGGACGGCGAGCCGGTGGCCACCGCCCGCTGGCGCGTGGTCGCGCTGGCCGGCGCGCCGGCTGCGAAGCTGGAGCGCTTCGCCGTGCTGCCGGCGCACCGCGGCCGCGGCCTCGGGCGCCGGCTGGTAGCGGCCGCGATGGACGACGCCCGCCGCGCCGGCCACGCGCGCTTCACGCTCCACGCGCAGTCGCACCTCGTGCCGTTGTACGCCGCGTTCGGCTTCGCGCCGGCCGGCGCGCCGTTCTACGAGGCCGGCATCGAGCACGTGAAAATGGTCCTAACGGGGGAGTAGCCGCGGGGCCGGCCGCGACCCGCGTCCTCGTCGACGCGATCCAGGGAGTCAAGGCCCTTCAGTCTGTGGGTTCAGAAGAGCAGCAGCACAAGAGCGCCAGTCCTGCGAGGTCTACCGTCTTAAAACGCCGGCCTCATGCTCCGACGCCGCGCAGGGCCCTACCCTGAATCGGGGGGCGCCCCCGGGTGCGCGGCCGGCGGGTTCTAACCATCTTCAGAGGACGGTGTCGTGTTCCGACACTCTGGGAGCCCCTTGAGCCGGGCCGGCCGGCCGGCCGACGAGGCACGGCATCGAGCACGTGAAAATGGTCTTAACGGGGGAGTAACCGCGGGGCCGGCCTCTATCTTTCGGGCCCTCGCGCGCGCCGCAGGGCACCGCCGCGTTCGTCTAGCGGTTAGGACGCCGCCCTCTCACGGCGGTAACACGGGTTCGATTCCCGTACGCGGTACCGTCAAAGATGGCTAGCCGGGCTGCTTCACGACCCGCAGGTACGGCTTCGGCGCCTTCCAGCCATCGGGGAACAGCTTCTGCGCGTCCTCGTCGCTCACCGAGCCGGCGATGATCACGTCTTCGCCCGGTTTCCAGTTCGCCGGCGTCGCCACCTTGTGCGTGGCGGTGAGCTGCATCGAGTCCAGCACGCGGAGGATCTCGTCGAAGTTGCGGCCGGTCGTCATCGGGTAGGTCAGCAGCAGCTTGATCTTCTTGTCGGGGCCGATCATGAACACCGAGCGGACGGTGGAGTTGGTTGCCGCCGTGCGGCCCTCCGAGCTGCCGGGCTCGTTGGCCGGCAGCATGTTGTAGAGCTTGGCCACCGCAAGATCGCTGTCGCCGATCATCGGGTAGGTGGGCATGTGACCCTGGGTCTCCTCTATGTCGGCCGACCAGCGGACATGGTCCTCCACGGGGTCGACCGACAGGCCAATGAGCTTGGCGCTACGCTTGGCGAACTCGGGCTCGATCTTGGCCATGTAGCCGAGCTCGGTGGTGCACACGGGCGTGAAGTCCTTCGGGTGCGAAAACAGGATCGCCCAGTGGTCGCCGATCCACTGGTGAAAGTTGATCGTGCCCTGGGTCGTCTCGGCGGTGAAATCGGGTGCGGTGTCGTTGATGCGCAGTGACATGGTCGCTCCTACGCGATGGGGAAGGTGACACGAGGATACGCGCGCGGGTCTCTACCGCCTGCGCGAAGACGAGCAGTGAGGAGGCTCGCGCAGATCGCGATTGGTGACGGCCGATTGCGCCGCGTTTCCGGAGCCATCGGGTAGCTGGAGGAGCACTACGCGGCGCCTCCTAAGATCCCGGACCTCGCTCGGCAGGTGAGCATGAGCCCTGCAGCGCTCCACCACCGCTTCAAGGCAGTGACGGCGTTGAGCCCGCTTCCGTACCAGAAGCGCCCTGAGGCGCAGCCTGCTCGCCTCGGGGACGCCGAGTGCGGAGGCAGCGGCCTACGAGGTCGGCTAAACAGGCCCGTCGCAGTTCAGCCGCAAGTACGCCCGCCTCTTCGCACAGCGGCGCGGCGCCTAGCGTGAGCGGGAGGAGCTCGCCGCCGCGCGCCTCGTTGGACGACCTGAGTGGCCGTATTCCCCCGTGAACCTGGCGAACTGCAGGCTCGAAAGGCTGCGAGCGCTCGGGCTCGGCTAGAGCGTGACCGGAAGCGCAGGGGTGAAACGCGGCGCGAGACAAATGGCCGAGCGTAGAGCGCATAGTTGCCGCAATAGCTCCGCCAATCGGTTTGAAGAACGCACCGCCTGGGTGTACCGGGGAACAGCGGCCGATCAGGCGATCGTCGCACCGACCCGTCCCGACGCAATTGTCGGTGGGAGCACCCGCGCCGTCGTCGCCTCATTGACCCGGCTGCGGGAATACGGCTCGACTCTCGTACCCGTCGCGATCCACCGCCACGACGCCGAAGAAGTGGTTGTCGATGATCACGCCCTCGAGCGTCACGTCCGTCGCATCCGCGACCCACCGTGAGTGCTCCCACTGCGGCGCCGTCGGGGCGCGCCAGTAGACGCGGTAGCCGGCCAGGTCGCCGGCGCGGCCGGCCGCCCAGCGCAGCGTGGTGTTGGGCGTCGTGGCCCCGCTGATGGTCACGGAATCCGGCGCGGCCGGCGCCCACGCTAGCGAGGCGAGGGTGGTCGCGTTGAGAGCGATGATGCGGGCCGCGTAGGCGAAGTCGACGGCATCGGGCACGTCGCCGTACGCGATGCCGTCCTCGACGCGGAGGTCCTGGTGCTGGCGCGACCAGTCCTCGTACAGCTCCGTGAAGCGGACGGCGGGGAAGCCGGCGTCGAAGAACGCGGCGTGGTCGCCGCCGCGGCGGTAGCGATCCAGGCGGTAGATCATCATCACGTCGAGGTCCGGGTGGTAACGGTCCGCGATGCGGTCGACGTAGCGCATCAGCTGCCGGGAAGGGGTGTCTAGCTCACCACCGGTGGTCAACAGCCGGCGGAGGTCGCGCTCGGACGTCGTCGCCGGGATACCTGGGCCGAACACGCGCACGACGGCGTCGCTCGCGGCGCCAGAAGCGCCGGTCACGTTCCCGATGATGTCGTTGTTCAGGACACCCTCCACGCGCCAGCCGTTTGCCGTCGCGTGTCGGGCGAGGATGTGCCCCCCGTAGAGCCCCTGTTCCTCGCCGGCCAGCGCGGCATAGGCGATGCTCCCGTCGAACGCGTAGCGCGACAGCACCCGGGCGGCCTCGAGCACGCCGGCCACCCCGGAGGCGTCGTCGTTTGCGCCGGGCGCGTCGCTCTCGGCGTCCATGATGTCGGAGGCGCGGGAGTCGTAGTGCGCCGTCATGAGGACGAACCGGCCGGGGTCCGCACGTCCGCGCTGGACGGCCACCACGTTCACCACGCGAGTGTCGCGGGGGAGGCGACCCTCCGGGTCGCCGGCGACGACTTCCGCGACGTAGAACACCTCGAGGCAGCCGGCGCAGCCGGCGGAGATCCGGGTGAACTCGTCGAACAGCCAGCGCCGGGCCGCGCCTATCCCGCGAATGGCGGACGACGTGTCGCTAAGCGTGTGGCGCGTTCCGAAGGCGGCGAGCCGACGCACGTCGGCCTCGACGCGGGCGGCGGAGGGTGCACCGGCGATCTCCGCGAGTCGGATGTCCGCTGCCCCGCCATCTGGCTGCGCCGCTGACGCCGGGCCGACCGCAAGCATGGCCGTGGTGACGACGGCGAACGTGAGTGGACGACGCATCAGACGACTGTAGAGGAGGCCTTGCGCGAGGATAAGCGAGCCCGGGCGATGTGGTTGGCGTCGGAGGTAGGCGTGCCCCCTACGCAACGAGGCGGGAGGCGCCTACTTCGGCCAGCACGGCCCCGCGTTTCCTTCCGTCCACACATCGCCACATCCTCCCATGATCAAGAACATCGGCGCCACCGATCGCAGCGTACGCTTTGCCGTCGCGGCGATCCTCGTCCTGCTTGCCTTGTTCGTAGTGTCGGGCGCTCTCGCGTGGGCGCTCGGTCTCGTTGGCGTAGCGCTCGCGGTCACGGGCGCCGTCGGAACGTGCC
>Ga0307505_10001057_pt1 | contig 24519 bp, 27 predicted proteins | sample 23_S_MG_FD_202183 | JGI IMG/M metagenome (GOLD analysis project Ga0307505, IMG submission 202183) | Soil microbial communities from Populus trichocarpa stands in riparian zone in the Pacific Northwest, United States - 23_S | ecosystem: Environmental > Terrestrial > Soil > Riparian zone > Trees...
CCATCCGGGCGAGGACGAAGATCAGCACGGGCAACTCGAAGAGCAGGCCCGTGCCCATCGACCACGCGAGCACCAGTTCGAAGTACCGAGCTATGTCGAACTCGTTGATGATCGCGCTGGAGACGGTGAACTGCGAGAAGAACTGCAGCGCCATGGGCGTCAGCACGAGGTACCCGAAGGCGACGCCCGCGAAGAAGCAGGCGGTGGCGTAGACCGACACGAACCGCAGGCCGGCGCGTTCGTGGCGGTAGAGGCCGGGCTCGATGAACCGCCAGAGTTGCCAAACGACGAGCGGCATCCCGAGAACAAACCCGGTGGCGAGAACGGTGCCCCAGTATGCGAAGAACTGGCCCGTGATGGTCCTGTTCTGCAGCGTTAGGGCCACCGCGTCGAGGCCAAGGAGCCGGTAGCTGATGAAGTCCACCTGCGTGGGTCCGAGCAGCAGTGTGTCGATGACCCAGCCTGCGAAGAAGAGGCAGAAAATCGTCGATGCGAGGATGCCTGCCAGGGCCTTGAAGATGCGCCAGCGCAGTTCCTCGAGGTGGTCCAGGAACGGCATGTCGGCCGCCGGCTCCTCGGGCGGCACCGACGGCCGCAGGTCGATGCGCGGCGCCGGCGGTGCCGGGCGGTCCGGCGCCGGCTCCTGCGGTTGCGGGGCTGTGGGGGCTATCGTTTCCATCAGCCGTCAGCAGGCGCGGCGTGGCCGGCGGCCACCCGCGTCAGCGCGGCTCGGAGTCGCCCGACGCGCGCGCCGACCGGGCGTTGTCGCGGAGGTTCAGTTCCAGGAGGCTCTCGGCCCAGAGGCCATCCGACTCGAGGCGTGCGCGGCCGCCGCTCCACGTGAAGTTGAACAGCGTGAGCACGCCCGCCACGCGGAAGCCGTCGGATCGCAGGAGGGCCACGGCGCGGGCGGCGCTGCGGCCGGAGTTCAGGATGTCGTCGACCAGCGCCACCGGCCGCGAGCGGTCCAGCGGGCCCTCAACGAGCCGGCGCCGGCCGTAGGGCTTGCGGCGCTCGCGGATGAACCCTCCGGCGAGGCCCTCGCCGGCCGAGAGGACGGCGCAGACAATAGGGAAGGCTCCGTAGCCGAACCCCGCCACCTGCTCGACGCCTCGGGCGCGGAGGCGCTCGGCCAGCACGCCTCCGATCTCGGGGAAGATGGCGCCGTCGAGCATCGGCGTCCGCGTGTCGAGCAGCCACCCGATGGGCTGCCCCCGCGGATCCGTGATCGGCTCGTCCTCGCGACGCACGAGCGCACGCTGGTACAGCGTGTGGCCGAGGCGGGCCAGGGCCGTCTCCGGGACGGTGCTGAAATCGGACGGCATGGAGGCGGCGACCCGCCGAGTGTCGGTGAAAGCGGAGCCGGGTCGTGCGATTGGTAACCGCCCGCCGATGGCGGGTCCGCTCTGCGGGGACGAATCGACGGGCGATGAAGGTACGGTGTTCCCCCGGCAATCGCCGTTCCACGGTAGGCAGGGGAGGGCGGCGGGCAGCAGACAGTGGACAGTGGACGGTGGACGGTCGGCTGGGCAGCGTTGGCTCGGGCACGGGCACTGTACAGGGTCCCGAGGCCGTAGAGAGTTCCACCGCCTACGCCTTACCGCTCGCCGCCCACTGCCACTGTCTACCGTCTACTGTCTACTGTCTACCGTCGACCGTCTACTTGCCCACTGTCCACCGCCAGGCCCAGCTCCTCGAGGTCGTACAACGGAAAGGCTTCGCAGAGCGCCCGTACCTCGCTCCGAACCGACGCCCGCGTCGGCTCGCTCGCCGGATCGGTCAGGACGCGATCCATGAGCTCGACGACGTGGCGGAATTCGTCCGGACCGAAGCCTCGCGTCGTGAGCGCCGGGCTGCCCAGGCGGATCCCGCTGGTGACGAATGGGCTTTCGGTGTCGTAGGGCACCATGTTCTTGTTGACCGTGATGTCGGCCGCGCCCAGAACCGCCTCAGCCGCCTTGCCGGTGACGGACTTGCCTCTGAGGTCGATCAGACACAGGTGGTTGTCGGTCCCGCCGGAAATGACTCCGTAGCCGCGCTCGATGAACGCACCGGCCATCGCCTGGGCGTTCTCGATCACGCGACGCGCGTACGCCTCGAACTCGGGCCGTAGGGCCTCGGCGAACGCCACCGCCTTGGCCGCGATGACGTGCATCAGCGGCCCTCCGATCACGCCCGGAAAGACAGCGGAGTCGAGTACCTGCGAGATGGACTTGGGCTCGCCGCTCTTCAGCGTCTCACCAGTCGGACTCGGAGCGTCGGTCCCGACCAGCAGCATGCCTCCGCGCGGCCCGCGGAGGGTCTTGTGCGTGGTCGTCGATACCACGTGAGCATGCGGGAGCGGATCGTTGAGGAGGCCCTTAGCGATGAGCCCCGCGGGGTGCGCCATGTCCACCCAGAGCACCGCGCCGACCTCGTCCGCGATGGAACGGAGGGCCGCATAGTCGAAGTCACGGCTGTAGGCGCTGGCCCCAACCGACAGCATGCGCGGGCGGACCTCCAGGGCCTTCTCCCGGACGCGGCCGTAATCGATGCGTCCGGCCATCGGACCGTCGCGCTCCACGCCGTAGAAGTGGGCGTCGTAGAGCCGGCCGGAGAAGTTCACCGGGCTGCCGTGAGTCAGGTGCCCGCCGTGCGCCAGGTCGAGCCCGAGGAGGCGGTCGCCGGGCTTCATGAACGCCAGGTATACCGCGTGGTTGGCCGTGGCACCGGAGTGGGGCTGGACATTCACCCAGGTCGCTCCGAACAGGCGCCGGCCGCGGTCGCGGGCGAGCTCCTCCGCCTGGTCCACGAACTCACAACCTCCGTAGTACCGCTTGCCCGGGAGGCCCTCCGCGTACTTGTTGGTGAGCGGGCTGCCCAGCGCCTCCAGGACGGCCGGCGACACGAAGTTCTCCGAGGCGATCAGTTCGAGGCCGTCGTTCTGGCGTTCGGCCTCGCGCCGGATGGCGCCGTAGACCTCGGGGTCCTGCTCCTGGAGGGCGTTCATCGACGCGCGGGTGGGGTGCGCGAAAGTAGGCGCGGCTCGTCGACTCCGCCCGCGTCGTTCGCGTATCCACGGCCCGTCACTATCGTCCCGCGGCGCGGCCGGAGCGCGCTGTCGCACACCCTCACCCCTTGTGCCGCGCGAGGTGCGGCATCTCTTTGAAGCTCCTCCCAATCGTACTCGTTGCTGCGTGCGTCGATGCCCCGGCCGCACTCGCCCAGAACTGCGACACAGCAGGAATCAACTCCCTCATCGACCGCTACGCCTCGAAGAAGGCAGCCGGCGACATGCGCGCGCAGGCCCGCCTCATGAGCGACGACCGCGTCTGGGTGGCCGGCGGCCAGGGCCGCATGACGAACCAGACGATGAACATGGATTGTCAACAGGCCTGGTTCGACTTCGAGAACGAGGCCGTCCCGGGCGTTCGGCGCTTCGTGGACGCCCGCGATCGGTGCGGTGCTACGGGAATGGGGACGTGGCCGTGGCCAGCTTCTACTGGTACCGGGAGACTGTACCGCCCGCGACGATTGCCGCAGGGCAGGCGGAGATGCTCGGCCAGCCGCCCCCGCCGTCCACGGTCTCGCTCGTGCTGGAGCGCCGAGGCGGAGACTGGACAATCGTGCACACGCACACGTCGCCGCTGTCGCCGCCCAACTCGGGCGGAGGTACCTGACAGGAGGGGACCACCGAGCCTCCAGGCATTTCGGGGCGGCGGGCACGAAGCCCGCCGCCCCTTTTTCGTCAGGCCGCGAGCAGACGCAGGTAGAACATCGGCGAGACGAGCTTCTTGCGGACGGCCTCGTCCTCGAACATCACGCTGAGCGTATGCGCCACCTCTTCGGAGCGGCCGGCCTTGCGGAACACGGTGTTCAGGAGCCACTTCCAGCGACAGAGTCGCTGCACGGCGTGGCTGAGGCGGAGGCCGCTGCCTAGCTCAGCCATCACCGCGCGGCGGTAGCCGCCGAGAAACGCGGCGGAGAAGTCCTGCGCCGCCTTCGCGCGTTCGGCCCATTCGGCGGCAAACTCACCCGAGACCATCGCGTGCCCGATCCCCTCCCCGGTGAACGGGTCGATGAGGCTGGCCGCGTCGCCGACCAGCAGCCAGCCGTCGCCGGCCATCGGGCGCGGCTTCGAGCCGAACGGGAGGCCCCAACCCCGAATCTTCCCCTCCGGGGCGGCGCCGACGAACCGCTCGCGGAATCGGGGGTGCGCGACCATCTGCTCCAGCAGCGGCTTCAGCTGGATATCGCGCTTCTTGATCTCCGCCGAGAGCATCCCGATGCCCACGTTGGCGCGGCCGCCGCCCAGGGGGAAGATCCAGAAGTAGCCGGGGATCGCCTCGTCGACGAAGTGCAGCTCGTAGCGCGGACGGGCCTCGTCTATGCCGGTCACACCGCGCCAGTACCAGCGGAGGCCAGCGCAGTAGTGGCGCTCGTCTAGCTGGTCCATCCCGGCGACGCCGGCGGCGCCCAGCTCACGCACGACGACAGAGTAGGCCCCGTCGGCGCCGACAGTAAGCGGCGCGTGCACCTCCACCTCGCTGCCGCCGCGCCTGACGCGCACGCCGACGATGCGGGCGCCCTCGCGTAACAGCCCCGTCACGGTGGCCTCCGTCCAAACCTCCGCCCCGGCCTTCACAGCCTGGTCGAGCACCAGCGCGTCGAAAGTGAGACGGTCGCAGACGAAGCCGGGTGGCGCCGGCGGGTCGGCCTGCCGGAAGGGGACCGCCACCTCGTCGCCGTAGGGGCCAGAGAACGTGACGCCCCACGCGCCGGCGTGCGGCGCCGCCAGCATCGGCTCGATCATTCCAAGCCGCTGCATCACCTCGATACTGCGCCCGGCGACGCCGTCGCCGCACACCTTGTCGCGCGGAAACGCCTCCCGATCGAGGAGGAGCACGCGGAGGCCGCGGCGGGCCATGAACGCGGCGGCGGTGGCACCGCCGGGGCCGGCCCCGACGATGACGGCGTCGTACAACGAAACGGGCGCTGTTGAGGCGCCAAGCTACCCGCACACCCAGCACGCTATCGCCGCGCCGGCCGGCGCCGAGCGCCGCCCCACGGCTCAGCCCTCCAGGCTGTCCGGCTGCTTGAGCGGGATGAACTGACTGGCGACGCCAAGGAAGCGCCACTCCTCGCCCGTGCGCAGCGGACCGTCTAGGTCGATCGTGTACAGGCTGAAGAGGAAATAGTCCGACCGTTGCACCGCACGGCGCGCGACGGCGCCCGCCAGTGTCCCACCGACGGAGCCAACGACATCCGCGAAGAGTCCGCCGCCGGCCGCGCGGGCATGGTCGGAGACGGCCTCGGAGGCGCGCTCCGTCACGAACGAGCGGAAGTCGTCCTCGCCCGGGTTGAACAGTGCGAGGGTCCCGGCGAGGACGGCAAGAATCAGTAACGCTCGCATGAGGCGCTATGGTGGGTTGCGAGCAGACGTGGCCATGCCGACGGCTAAGTGTTGGGTCTGCAGCGCCGAACCTGAAACACACTCGTACTTGGTCTCGCGCGCGTGACGGCAGGCGGGCGGGATCGTCCGCGCCGCGCTGTCTCATCGCCGCCGCCTCTTTTACGCCCTCCCTTCTTCCTACTCTGCGAGGCGGTGAGCGCGGCGGTCTTTCTCGGACTCTTACAGCGCCCTCCCCTGTGTCATCGCGAATACCAGGAGGTTGACGCCCATGCGGAGCGCCGCTTCCCGGCGCTCAGGCGAGTCGTCGTGGACGCCCGCAGGCTCCCAGCCGTCGCCGAGGTCGCTTTCGAAAGCGTAGAAGACTACCAGCCGCCCTTCATGGAAGAGTCCCAGGCCCTGCGCCGGACGCCCGTCGTGCTCGTGGATCTTGGGCAGCCCGTCCGGGAACTCGAAATGGGTGTGATACACGGGATGTGAGGCGGGCAGCACTACCCACTCCTGCCCCGGGAAGACTCTTGCCATCTCGCGCCGGATGTGCGCGTCAAGGCCATAATCATCGTTGATGATGAGGAATCCGCCGTGCGTGAGATAATGACGTAGACGCGCGGCCTCGGCGTCTTCGAAGCGCACCTCGCCGTGGCCGTTCAGGTAGAGCACGGGGTAGCGCTCGAGGTCGTCGGTCGAGAGTTCCACCACCGCCGGCTCGTCCGCCAAGTCGAGCAGCGTGTGCGCTTCGGCGTAGCGGATGAGGTTTGGCAGCGCGTCGGGCCCGCTGTACCAGTCGCCGCCGCCGCCGTAGTGGACGCGGGCGATCACGATCTCACCTTCCTGCGCGAGGGCAGGGGACGCGAGTGCCGCGATAGTGATTCCGAATAGCAGCCGGATCATTGGGGGGACGCCGGGCGACCGCGATCGCGTAAATAATAAGGTGTCGCGCCGGCTGAGCCGGCGATGAGAGCTCTCACAACTCCCCCGGCGCTATGCGAACGATCCCTCTGCGCGCCCTGTTGCCCATCGCCGCGCTGCCGCTGCTCTCCCTCCCACCGGCGCCCGCCAACGACCCACTGGTCTCTACGTTCTCGATAGTTGCGTACGACCCCGCGACCGGCGACCTCGGCGTTGCTGTGCAGTCGAAGTTTCCCAACGTACGCGCGGTCGTGCCGTGGCTAGAGGCCGGCGTAGGCGCCGTCGCGACGCAGAGCTTCGCACGGCTGGCGTACGGACAGCAGGGTCTCGAGCTGATGCGCAACGGCGCGAGCGCCGAGGAGGCGCTCCGGATCCTGGTGCGCGACGACCCGAACCCCGAGACGAGGCAGGTGGGGATGGTGGACGCCCGCGGAGGCGCCGCGACGTTCACCGGATCGGAGGCGTTCGAGTGGCGCGGCGGCGCCGTGGGCCGCGACGGCGCGCCTCCGGCCGACGCCGGGCCCGGCACCGTGGTCGCCGGTGCCGGCTACGCGGCGCAGGGCAACATCCTCGTGTCGGGCGAGACCGTCGACGCGATGGCGCGCACGTTCGAGACCACTACCGGTCCACTGTCCGAACGCCTGCTGCAGGCGCTGCTCGCCGGCGGCCGCGCCGGCGGGGACCGCCGCGGCGAGCAGAGCGCCGCGCTGGTGGTCGTCCGCGCCGGCGCCGGCTACGACGGCGACGATCGCATCGTTGACATCTCGGTATACGACCACGAAACGCCGCTCGCGGAGTTGGAGCGGCTATACCGACTGAACGACCTGCATTTCACCGGTTCGCGGGAGGAGAACATGGTGCCGATCACGCCGGCGCTGGCGCGAGAGCTCCAGGAGATCTGGATCGCGCGTGGCTTCTACGCCGGCGCTGCCGACGGCGTGGTCGACTCCGAGTTCCAGAGCATACTGGTCGACTTCATGGGCTGGGAGAACTACGACCTGCGGATCGCGCCGGTGCAGTCCGTGGATCTTGCGTCGGGACATCCGCTCTCCCTCGACAGGGAGGTGCTGGACGACATCCGGGCGGTCTTCTCGGCCCGCCGCTGGCGCCCCCGGTAATCGATCCACCCAAAACAGCCTCGATCCCCACTCGCCGGGGAACGCCTACGCAGCCGGCGGACGATACTGGCTTCCACGACGGAGCCGAGTGTTCCGCGAGCCAGTCGTAGGATTGGGCAACTAGCCGAAGAGAGACACATGAAGGTCAACCTGCTCGCCGTAGTCGTCGCCGCGCTGTCGTCGTTTCTTCTCGGCGGGCTCTGGTACGGTCCCCTCTTCCTGACCACCTGGCAATCGGAGGCCGGCGTAACGGCGGAGCAGATGGCGGCCGGCAATCCGGTCGTGATCTTCGGCGGCGCGTTCGTGCTCGCGCTGGTCGCTGCCTACGGTATGGCCCTGGCTGTCCGCGCGGTCGGCTCACACGGCGCGCTGTCGGGGTTCCGGGACGGGCTACTGGTCGGCCTGTTCTTCTCGGCGACGACGCTGGGAATCAACTACCTGTTTGCCCACCGCACGCCAGCCCTGTGGGCCCTCGACGCCGGCTACGCAGTGCTGATGTTCGGCCTGATGGGGGCCGTCCTGGGTGCATGGCCGGCGAAGAAAGCGGCGGACTGAGAGGGCGGCGGATTCTGCTGCTGCGGGCGCACCCGAGCGCAGTGAGAGTGGTCGGGCCAGCGTAGCTCGACGCATGCGTTAGTCCTGGAACGTCCCGAGGCCCAGCCCGCCTATCACGCCGGGCAACCCGCGGCCGGCGATGCGACCCTCGGGATCCGGCAGCATCACACCGAGAACCCACGGTCGCTCCTCCACGAGCTCGAACGACATCGGGCCGCGCCGGTAGAGTGGCCGCGTGTGGTCCGGGCGGAAGAAGCCGAGCCCCGGCAGCGCCGGCGCGGCCTCCTCCACGGCGGGTCCGGCGATCACGATTCGCGCGGCGAGCGGGTCGGCCAACGGGTAGCCCGGCGATGCGGCCGGCGCCGGCGACGCGGAGAAGGCCAGGTGGTCGCCGGTCCACTTCGCCGTGCGCCCGTAGCGCCTGGCACCCGGGAGGATGACCAGCGCCCCGATGAGCAGCGGATCCACGACCCGCGCGGCGATCAGCGGCGGACCGTCGCGCTCCTCCATGGAGACGACCAGCGCCGGCGTAAGTGCCAGGCTGTAGCTGTTGGTGCGCCGGCTGGCGCGCGTGCGCACCCCCAGCGCCTGCCAGGCCGCCCAGGAGCGCGCGATCTCCGCCGTCGGCACGTGGAGCGTCAGCACGCCGGCGCGCGTGTGCGCCGGACGATTCGCAGCGCGTAGCGCGGGTCGAATCCCCTGCCGCCGCGCCGGCAGCACGCGGCGCACGCACGGATCCCCCGAGGCCGGCGCGTGAACCCGACCCTGCCGGCGCAAGCGGGGCAGACGCCCACCCACGGCGCCGCGTCGGCGCCGGCGGCGACCGGCTCGCCCGACTCGCGGTCGACCACGGCGAGCACGCTCAGGCGGCCGCGTCGGCGGCACGGCACGCACGCCTGGCTTCGGATCGGCCGGCGGTACAGCGGCCGCGCGTAGCCGCAGCCGGGTTCGACGCATCGGCCGACGAGTGGCGAGGCGGGGTCGTCGCCCATCGGCCCCTCGTAGGTAGCCGTCGGATCGGCGCCGCAGCGTCGCGCCCACGCCCGCCACGCCGCGTCGTGCGCCGACCGACCCCGCGCCTCGTAGTCCAGCGCATGCGCTACCTCGTGACGGGCGACGTCCTCCATCACCTCCCACCCCAGCCGTTGGGCGAGCGGACGCGACAGCGTAATTCGGCGGACCAGCGTGCGGCCCCGGCGCCAGGTGCACAGCCCGAGACGCGTCCTCGCCCTGTCGAACGCGAACACCCATCCCAGGTCGCGCAGCGGCGCGCCGGCGTGCGCACGCCCCAGCTCGTCGATCAGCGCGACAGCTCGTCGCGCGATGTCGTCGGTGTCGTGCACGGGCGGGGTGTTGATTCGGCGGCGCCGGACTACTAGATACCAGCCGGGAGCAACCCCCGGGCCATGGATATGGATAAGGCGGTCGCGACGCGGATCGCGAACATCCAGACGAAAACTGGCAGAAGCCTGGGCGAACTAGCGGCCCCACTGCGCGCTAGCGGACGCGACAAGCACGGCGCCCTTCGCACCTTCGCACAGGAGCAGTTCGGCCTGGGCTATGGCGACGCCAACACGCTAGTCCACATCGCGTTGCGGACCGACGGAGCATCGCAGGCTGTCGACGCCGGCCTCTCGACGGACGACGTCCTCACGGGCATCTACACCGGCGCTAAGGCTGCCCTGCGCCCGATCCACGACCGCATCATGGCGACGGTCGACTCGTGGGCGGACTTCGAGATCGCCCCCAAGAAGGGCTACGTGAGCCTGCGCCGCAACAGGCAGTTCGCGATGGTTGGCCCGGGCACCAACACGCGAGTAGACCTTCGGCTCAACATGAAGGGCACGCCGGGGACGGATCGCCTGCTCGAGTAGCCGGCCGGCGGCATGTGCAGCCACAAGGTGCGCCTCACCGACGCTTCGGAGGTGGACGGCGAGGTCCTGGCCTGGCTGCGTGCGGCGTACGATATCGCTGGTTAGGCGGCGCTAGCGGTCGAACGCCTGGAGCGCCTTCCGACCGCGGTCGGTCAGGTGGTACTTGCCGTCCACGCCGTCGGGGGCGCGGACGAGCTCGTGGTCCACCAGGCCCAACATCTCGAGGCGATCGAGATTCCAGTGGACACCGCCCGGCGGGAGTAGGGTCGCGCCGGCGATCGCCTCCGGCGTCTGGCCCGGAGAGCTATCCAGCACGCGGAGGACGTCGGCCTGGGATGGCGTCAACGATATGTGTGTTTTTGCGACCGATAGTCCGCCGAGGCGTGCACCCCCGGAGGCGTAAGCACATGCACATCGTAGCCCCACGGCCGGGGCTCAGAAGTATAGACGCTCGAACGGCAGACGGCGTAACCGCGACCCAGCGGTCGCTAGCGAAGCACACCGCGCCTCCCCATGACGTAGGAGTAGACGTAGAATGCGATGGCGCCCAGCCAGATGATCACTGTCATGACCGTGGCTACCGTGTTCATCATTGCGGCCGCCTCGGGCGTAGAGAACATGTACACCTGCGACACGATGAGCCCCAGCAGCGAAGCGCCGAAAAGCCAGACGGCCCACGTGCTGCGCAGTATGAGCGCGAGCGACCCCAGGAGAGCACACCAGACGCCTACGGCCCATGCGGCCACCGTCCACACCGGGAAGGAGTCGTAGTAGGCGCGTTGTTCGGGCGTGAAGTTGGCCATGTAGGACTCGATGCCGAGCTGCGTGGCCAGGTAGTCGAACGCCCCGAATCCGTTCCAGAGCAGCGCGACGACGCCCACGATCCACAGGTGGCGCGGCGTGCGGACCGGCGTTTCCATGACATTATCCGTGGTGGGGCGGCGAAGGTAGACGCCGGCGCCGGACCTGCAAGCGAGGCGGGTGCGGAGGCGTGGAGGTGGAATGGAACTCGCGTGAGTGCCGGTATCGAGGGCGTTGCGAGTGTCGGGGAGTCGAGGGTGTCGAGGACGCAGGGAGGTCGTATGGGCGACCCTCATGGTCGCCCGCGGAGGCCTGGGGGTGTCCGAACGCGACACGGTGTGGCCATGGAGAGAGACATTCGCCGTGCGTAGGACCGTAGGCGCCCGTGCGAACGCAGTGAGGAAGAGTTGGGCGAGCGCTGTCCGCGTGCGCCATGGCTCCGATCCTTCGACCGGCTGACAGCTGACACCTATCCCACCATGCACCACCGAACGGAGGGCCTACTCCTCGCGCTGGACCGGGCATACGACGTCCGATCCTGGCACGGGCCGAATCTCCGCGGCGCGCTTCGCGGGGTGAAGGCAGCCGAGGCGGCGCGCCGGCCGGCGCCGGCGCGGCACAACGTCTGGGAGGAAGCCGTCCACTGCGCGTACTGGAAGTACCGGGCGGCTTACCTGCTGGACCCGGCGGCGCCTCGCGCGTTCGACGAGAGGGGTTCCGACTGGTTCGCGCGGCCGGCAGGAGCGGCTGACGAGTCCGCCTGGCGCGCGGACCTCGGCCGGCTGGCCGAGTGGCATGCCCTGCTGCGCGGAGTGGTCGCGGGCTTCGATCCTTCGCGACTCGACGATCGCTCCGGCCGGGGGGAGTTCACGTTCGAGGAGGTGATCGCCGGCGTCGCGGCGCACGACCTCTACCACGCCGGCCAGATCCGGCTGGTGCGCCGGCTGACGGGGGCCGGCTGACGGCGGGGCCGCGCGGATGAGGGAAAATCCGGGTGCTTCGGGACCACCTCATCCACGCCGACGTTCAGATCGCCCAATCCCTTGCGACCCATGGAAACGTCAGTCGCGGCCCGTGGCCGCTTCCTCTGGTACGATCTCGTCACGAACGACCTGCCGGCAGCGCACGGCTTCTACAACTCCGTCGTCGGCTGGAACACACAGCCCTTCGGGGAGGACTACATCATGTGGGTCGCCGACGGCGCGCCGGTGGGCGGCTCGATGGACGCGAAGAACATTGAGGGCAACCCGCCCCCGCACTGGTTGGTGTTCATCGGCACCGACGACATCGACTCGACCCTGACCGACGTTGAGGCGCGCGGCGGCAAGGTCGTTTCGCCGGCGCAGGAGCTCCCGGAGGTCGGCCGTTGGGCGCTCTGCCAGGACCCGCAGGGTGCCTTCTTCATGGCGTTCGAGCCGGCGAGCGCTGCCGAGCCGAGCGCCTCATCCTTTGGCCACATGGTGTGGAATGAGCTTTCAACGAGCGATCCCGCGGCCGCGCTCGGGTTCTACCGCGGCCTGTTCGGATGGACGGAGCACGACGCCATCGACATGGGGCCCGATGGCCTCTACCAGTTGTTCGGCGGTGCCGACGGGCCGACGGGCGGCGTCTTCCCGATCGGCGAGCAGCCGATCCCGCCCTCCTGGACCCCTTACGTCCACGTGCGCGACATCGACACCGCCGTGGAGAGCGTCCGCGACGGCGGCGGAACCGTCATGCATGGACCGATAGAGGTCCCGACGGGCGACCGCGTCGCCGTGTGCGCCGATCCGCAGGGTGCCGTGTTCGGTATGTCGCAGAGCCCCGTAAGCGACGGGCGATGAGGGAGTCGGAGGTGGAGAGAAGGGAGAGACGCGAGAGAATGGAGGGCGCTTTGCACGAAGAGGCGTCGGGACGACGGTAGCCCTTTTGCCTCAACCTCTCCACTTCGCTCAAGGCAGGCCTTCTCCCTTATTTCCACGCTCTCTCCCTCGCTTCACTAGACACCCGTCCCGACTACTCCGCGGGCTCCGCGGCGTCGTAGTCCTGCAGGATGAGCTCGAATCCGTCCTCGGCGGCGTGGAGGTGGAATCGTGCCCGGCGGAGCACCAGGCGGTGGTGCCCGAGGGGCGAGACGTACAGGTCGAGCGGGGCGTTGCGCCGGCGTCGCTTGGCAAGGTCGCGACCGGGCTCGGCATCGCTCGACTGCACGGAGAGCGCGACGACTCGGCCGTCCGCGTCCATCGTCATCTGTCCACCCGTGAGCCGTGCTCCGAGCGGAAACAGCAGGCCCCCGGGCTCGCCGTAGCGGACGTCGAGCAGGGGGTACACGCGGTGCATCTCAGTGGTCTCCGCCATGCGGGAGGATACGCGCGGCGCAGCCCCGCCGGGCAGGAGCGGGAGCCGGGTTCTTGATCGGGCGGGCCCGGCGCACGACCTTCGACGCGACTACGCGCACCCTCATGGAAGCACCCCGCGCCGGCGAGATCGCCTGGGTCGAGCTCCGATCGCCCGGCAACCAGCCGGCGGTTGAGTTCTACGGACGGTTGCTCGGGTGGGACGCCGTGGACGCCACCCAGGGGTTCGCGGTCCTGAGGCTGGACGGCAGGGATATCGGGGCCGCTTACGTGGTGCCGGGTGGCCAGGGATGGACCCCCTACGTGGCCGTGGAGCACGCCGGCCGCACACTGGAAAGCGCCGTCGCAGCCGGCGGTACGGTGGTGCACGAGGCGCGCCAGATCGGCACCGGTGGCTGGAGCGGCACGTTCGCGGATCCGGAAGGGACACAGGTGGGCGTCTGGCAGCCGGTCGACCACCCCGGGTTCAGGGTGCGCGACACGGTGGGATCGGTGTGCCGCGTAGAGCTGCACACGCGACGAACGGACGACGCAGAACGCTTCTATTCCACCGTGTTCGGGTGGCACGCCGGAGCAGGACCCGGTCCGGGGTTCCGGCTGCTTAGCGCGCCGGATCGGGTGGCCGTCGGGCTCCTCGAGATGGATGAGCGCCGGCCCGACGCGCCAGCGTGGTTCGTCTACTTCGGCGCGGACGACGTTCTCGCGACCGCGTCTGCCGCCGAGACTGCCGGCGGACGCGCGGTCCACCGCCCCGTCCCGCCGGCGCCGGCCGGCGCCTTCGCCATTCTCGCCGATCCGGAGGGCGTAATGTTCGGCTTGGTCAAGGTGGAAGGGTAGGTCGTGCGGTTCGCGGTATGCTGTTCGCAGGATGCCGTTCGCGATTCGCAGTTCGTCGTTCGAAGCAGCTGAGAGCTGAAAGCTGACAGCTACCTACCACAATGCGCCCCCTCGCCCTGCTACTCCTCCTGCAGACCCTCCCCGGTGCCGCACAGGCGCCGGTCGACGTCGATCGACTTGCCTGGATGTCGGGCTGCTGGGTGGCCGCGCAGGGTGGGATGGTGATCGAGGAGGCGTGGCTGGGTCCGCGCGCCGGGCTGATGATGGGCGTGAGCCGGACGGTCCGGGATGGGGTCGTGGTCGGCACGGAGCGCCTGGAGATCACATCCGATTCCGCCGGCGTCGTCTATCGCGCGTGGCCGAGCGGCCAGGCGCCGGCGTCGTTCCGGGCGGTCAGTGTCACCGAGTTCGAGGCCGTGTTCGAGGACCCGGCGCACGACTTCCCGCAGCGCATCGCGTACCGGCGTGTGGCGGAGGGGATCGACGCGCGCGTAGAGTCGCTGGATGGCGCGAACGGGTTCGACATCCCGTACCGCCGCGGCTGCGGGAGCCTCAACCCGTAACGGCGGGAGACGAGGTCTCAGCCGGCGCGAGGCGCAGTGCAAGTGCGAGTCCGGCGACGAGGGCGATCGGCGCGGCTACGTACACCCACGCCGGGTGCGGTAGCGACAGCAGGTTTACCGCGGTCGCCGCGGCGAAGAGCGCGACAACGACGTACCCGGCCCACCTGGCGTGCGTGGGGTGGAGCCGCAACGCCGTCCACGCCCCCGCCAGCACGCCCAGGAAGTAAGCCAGCACGATGATCAGGAAGGCGCCAGTCGGGATGTCGTGCATCACGCCGCGCATCGCCTCCTGGTCCATCGGGTCAACGCCGTCGGGGAGCGGGAAGGCCAGCGTCGAAAGCATCTCGATGCCGACGATGACGACGGAGCCCACGAGTAGGCCGGCGATCACGGCCAGGATGGCGCGGAGCATTGCGGTGGCGGTTTGGCGGGGGAAGGTAGATGTCGGTGAGCAGTGGGCAGGGCTGGGAGCCAGGTCTTGCAGTTTGCAGCTTGCGATGCCCGATCGCCCGCGGCGGCCAATCCCTGGCGGCTGATGCGTCGCCGCGCCGGTCGCCACTCGGCGGTGCGGCGGCTCGCCTTCTGGATGCCGTGCGACCGCACATCTACGGTCGAGCACACGCCGGTCCGGCCCGCGCCGCGGCTCGGGTGAGGCCAGCTACCGCCTGGATTAAGCCGCGTCCCGAGCGCGCAGCGCCCGTGACGTCGGCTTGAATGAAGTGCTAGAGCTCACCCTAGTTGCCGATACCATGCCAGTTGTTCACGGGTGACGTAGTCGCCGCCATCTGGATAGATGACAACGATCTCATGTACGGGTGGAAGAGCGAAAACGAGGTCACGACCGAGTATCTGCTTTGTTGGCCACGGAATCGTGCTTAAGTGCTCGGGCTGTTCCGCGACGGTGACGCAGAATCTCTCCGGGTCGGGTGACTTGGTTAAGAACCAGTGCTCGCCACCCTGATCTTCTGCAACCACCAGGTAAAGGGTTGCGGCTTTTAGCGTTGGCCACACGAGGTCAATATTGCTGCCCTCTCGTGAGCGCTGAAACGCTTCCTTTAGGCCGCTTTGCGGATCGGCGGCAACGCCGTTCCCGGCCGAGGGCTCTTTTGAGAATAGCGAGGCAACGAGTTTGCGCATGTGAGCGATAGCAACTGACGCCTCAGGCGCGGCACGCGCCCGGCACCGGTGTGAGGAATGTAGACGCCGACGCGCGGACGGGACAGAGCGGCCGAGCGTGTCGCCGGCTAGTGCGGCGGGTCAGTACCGGCGGGCACCGCGGTGCGGACCTCCGGGGGCAGCGCCCACGCCTCGCGGACGACGAGCGGTACCGGCTCGTAGCGCGCCCGACTTGCCCATCGCTTCCGGTCGGCCTTGGCTACCTGCCGCTGACCCCGCGCTTTCTCCTGCACGCGCCGCCGGGCGAACCCACGCTCACGCTCGACGTGGGTGTTCCGCTCTCGCTCCAGCGTGGCCACGGCGGCGAGCGCCTGGGCGATGGATGGGCGGCGCGTGCGGTCGAACCCGGGCTCCGCACCGAGCCCGTCCAGCACGGCCCCGGCGTCCTGGTTCGTCCGCTGGCCGAAGGCGTTGAGCGCGACGACGAAGGCGACCAATCGGGTACGTTCCGGGAGCGCCTCGTTTCGGACGCGGCGAGTCTGCTTGTCGAAGAAGCTCAACGGTCGAGAGGTACAGGTAACAGCTTGCCGTTTAGCCGCAGAACGTGGCGCCGACAGTGGTGCGAGGCAGTGTAGGCGGTGCCGCCCGAACGGAGCAAAGCGCTGGCCGCGTTCAGTCGGCTAGAGCGGCGGTTTAGCCGGCCCCCGCGCCCGCGACGACCTCGACGACAGCCCCGAGCGCGGGGAGCTCCGCCGCCACGGTATCGGCCTGCCCGCGTGTCGGGAGGTCGAGCTTGACGGGCTCCCCGCGTATGATGGCGTCCGTCAGCCGCTTGGCCTGATCAAGCGGCATGTTGAACTCACGTTGGAGCAGCGTGGTCACGCTCACCTTGGCCATGCCGGGCTGCCACCCGACAATCAGGATGGGGGGCATGGCACGGCTGGTGGGGGGGCGGGCTAACCAGCAAGGATGCGGACCGTGGCCGCGTATGGGAAGCGAGGATACAGCGCGGACGCGCACGGGACCGATCCTGCGCCGATCCCCAGGCACTTGCCGACGGCCTGGCCCGCACTCCGGCCGCGTATTGTCCCCGCCCTGGAACAGCCGGTGTTCCGGGGGCGGGGGCGGGCGGGGTGTCCAAAGAACCGATGCAAGCTCAGAGCGTGCAGCTGGACTCCATCACCCATCACCCCGCACCACCACGGACTGCTGACTACTGGCTACGGACCATCTCGCTCAGTGCCCCAGCCCGCCCGCCTCGCGCAGCGCCCCCTCGAGCGTCTCGACGAGGTCCGGCGCGTTGCCCCACACGCGGTTGTTGGCGAGCACGGTGATGCGGATGTTCTCCGCCGCGGCGCGGAGGGCGAGGCGGACGGTGTCGGCCACCATCGCGCGGGCGCCGGCCGTGTCCGCCAGCTCGGGCACGGTCCGGTCGAACGGGTAGGCCATCGCGTAGGCGTCGGCGTAGCGGACGTTCAGCGGGGTTAATAGGCGCACGAGGACGTCGCGGTCGGCGCCGGCCGGGTGGAATCCGCCGGCGATGGCGATCTGCCGGCGCAGGGGGCCGAGCCACGTCCAGTGCGATAGCGCGTGCCCGAGCCCCCGGCGGTCGAGTAGCTCGTAGAACGGCGGCTGGTGGAGGTGCGGCGAGCGGATCTCGAGGTGCGTAGGGGGCGCGCCGGCGGGGAGGGCGGCGAAGAAGGCGTCCAGCTCCGCTGCGAACACTTCCGGCGGCGGGCTGTCGCGCTCGCGGCCGTACTCCTGCTCGAAGAGCACCCCGTCGAGGCGGTCGCCCAGGAGCTCGGCGGCCGGCGCGAGGAAGCGCTCCGTGTATCCCGTGGCGTCGAGGTACTCGTCGTTGTCGAGGTACTTCCCGCTCCTCCGCAGCTTGCGCGCCGAGTAGGCCTGCGGCGCCTTCAGGACGAAGCGCGCGTGCGCCGGCGCGTGGTCGGCGTAGCGCTGCAGCGTGTGGTAGTTGGTCGACGGGCTGCCGTCCTCCTCGATCAGCGGGCGGTAGAAGGTGTAGTCGACCTCGAGCACGTCGAAGCGCTCGAAGTAGTGGACCACCGAGTCGATGGGGACCGTCCGCTCGGTGTAGCGTCGGCCGCCGAGCTCCCTCGACCGCGAGGCCACCCGGCCGGCGTACTCGTCGGGGTACACCTGCCCTATCCAGCCGGCGTAGCGGTCGGAGGTGGTGCCGAATCGGACGGTGGGGGTGGAATGGATGAGAATCGGGCGATTCAGCGATTCAGCGATTGAGAGTAGCAGGAGCGGATGAGGTTGTCGGTCGCGGGGATCACGCGTGGGTCATGCCCTCTGCCGTGTGCCGTGTGCCCTGTGCCCTCCGTCCTCCGCCACTCGCGTACCCACAAAAATCCGGGTGTTTACGAAACCGGAGCCCGGGTCGCCTGCATCTTACGGGACGCCCCTGCTCCCATGCCTCCTCCCCTAACCTCCGCCCAGGCCCGCGTGCTGGACTACGTCACCGGCGTGGTCGTCGAGCGCGGCAGCTTCCCCTCGGGGCCCCGCATCGCCCGCAACCTCGGCTTCCGCAACCCGGCCACCGTCTACGAGCACCTCGAGCGCCTCGCCGCGCGGGGCTACCTCTCGGTGTCCCGCTCCGAGGGCGGCGGCTGGCGCCGCTACCACCTCACCGACCGCGCCCGCGCCCGCGCCGGCACCGTCTGGCCGCGCCTCGGCCGCGTCCCCGCCGGCCCGCTCACCGACCTCGAGGCCGACCTCGACTCCGTCGTCGCCGGCGTCGAGGACATCCTCCCCGGCGCGCGGCCGGGGGACTACTTCCTGGAGGTCGACGGCGACTCCATGGAGGGCGCCGGCCTGCGGCCGGGCATGCTCCTGTTGATGCGCCCCGACGCGGAGCCGGCGCCGGGCGAGATCTGCGCCGTGTGGGTCGACGGCGAGGGCGGAACGCTGAAGCGCGTCTGGCCCGAGGGCCCGGAGGTCCGGCTCGTCCCCGAAAACCCGGCGTACGCCGAGCGCCGCGTGCCGCTGGAGTCGGTTCGCATCCAGGGCGTGCTGGTGGCCGCGCTCGATGTGCGTCGCTTCCGATGATGCGCCTGGCCGTTCCCGACGGCGGCCGGCGCCCCGCGGCCGTGGTGGCGGTGCGGGCGCCGGACCTCCCGGCGTGGGCCTTCGCGCGCGGCGCGCGCGGCCGGCCGGTCGTCGTCGTCGAGGGCGGGCGCGTGGCCGCGTGCACGCCGGCCGCCCGCCGCGCCGGCCTCGCCGCCGGCGACCCCGCCGAGCGCGCCGCCGAGGTCGCGCCCGGCGCGCTGGTGCGCATGCGCGACCGGCCCCTGGAGATGGCCGCCTGGGAAGACGCCGTCGGACGCCTCAACCGCCTCACGCCCTGGCTCGAGGACGAGGGCGACGGCCGGGCCGTGCTCGCCCGGGCGGACCTGCCGGCGCTGGCCGCGCTCGCCGGCGAGGACGGCCTCGCCGTGGGCGTCGCGCCGGCGCGGGCCCACGCCCGGGTGGCGTCCCTCCGCGCCGCCGCCGGCGCCGTCGTGAACGTCCGCCCCGGCGGCGAGGCCGCCTTCCTGCGCGCGACGCTGGTGAGCGTGCTACCCGCGGCCGGCTTCGAGGAGGAGATGCCCGAGCGGCTGGGGCTGCTCGGCTACGACACCCTCGGCGCCGTCGCGAAGCTCACGCGCCGGCACCTGGAGGCCCAGTTCGGCGGCGAGGGCCGGCGCCTCCACGAGATGCTGCACCCCGCCGAGGACCGCCCGGTGGCACTCTACCGGCCGCCGCCGGCGCTCTGCGCCACGGTCGCCTTCGAGGACGGCGCCATCGAGCCGGCGGTGCTGCTGCCGGCGGTGGACCACGCCGCCGCCGAGGCGGCCGGCGCGCTGCGCGGCCTGCTGGCGCGCCGGGTCACCGTGCGGCTGTCCGTCCGCGGCGAGCGCCGGCCGCGCGCCGCCGGCCGCGTGCTGCCGGAGGCCGCCGGCGACGCCGGCTACCTCGCCCTCCAGGCCCGCGGCGAGGCGCTGCGATTGCTCGACGGGGCGGAGGTGGAGACCGTCACCGTCGAGCTCGGCAGCCTGACCCCCGGCGCCGTCGTCCAGGGTCGGCTCTTCCGCGGCCGGCCGGATGTCTACATGGCCGTCCGCGGCGTGCACCGCCGCTTCCCCGGCTCCATCCGGCGCGCCATCGTGACTCTCTACGCCGCCTTCCCCGAGGACACGTCCCGCCTGGAGCCCTACCCCGAAGCCATCCCAACGCGCCGGCGCGGAGCGGCTTGATGCCACCGCTGGCCAGGGATTGAGGTCAGGGACCGGGATGGATGAGCGCGGCGCGCGCCATCTGCAGCGAAATGTCACCCGCGCGCGCCGGCTACTGCCCGTTCGTGTGACGACCCCTTCCTAAGCCGGTACGCCGGAGGTGCCAGCGTCCCCCGCTGTCCCGCCAGCGTAACAGCGTCGCCCCGTGATCGCGCGGCGGGGCGATGCGGCGCGCAACCCCCTATGGCGGCTCACTTCCGCCCTTTCGCCCGCACCACCCCGATGCGCCCCGGTCTCGCCGCGCTTGCCGCCGTCTTCCTTGCCCTCCTCTCGCCGGCCTCCGCGCAGCCCGGCGCGCTCGACCCTTCCTTCGGTTCGGACGGCCTCGCACTCGGCGTGACGTCGTCGCTGGGCCGCGACGTCGCCCTCGACTCCGACGAGCGGATCGTGTTCGTCGGCGCGCAGGCGCCGGCCGGCGTGCCCGACGGCGCGCTCGTGGGACGCCTGCTCCCGGACGGTTCACTCGACGACTCGTTCGCCGGCGACGGCATCCAGTCCGTATCGGTGCTCTGCCCGATAGCGCCCCGGACGATCCTGGAGGCCGTAGAGGTGGCGCCGGATGACGCCGTGGTCGCGGCCGGGACGACCGGCTGCCGGCGCGGCGTGGTGGTCCGCCTCCTCGAGAACGGCGCGCCCGACCATGCCTTCGCCACCGTCGGCGTGTTCACCCACAACCCCGACGCCGACTCGCGATCGTCGGCCTTCTTCGGCGTCGACGTCGCGCCCGACGGGACCGTCGTGGCCGTGGGCCGAGAGGACCGGGACGAGCCTGGCGGCGAAGTCCGCACCTACCTCCTGGTGGTCCGCCTCACGCCGGAAGGCCAGCCCGACGTGACGTTCGGCACCGGCGGCGTCGTTCGCCTCCTCGTGTCCGACGATCTCCTCCCGAACTCACAGCTAAGCGACCTCGTCATCTACCCGGACGGCCGCGTTCTAGCCACCGGCCACGTCACGATCGGCGGAGCCGTTCACAGCGTCGCCGTGCGCCTGAACGCAGACGGCACGCCCGACGCGACGTTCGAGGGCGGCGGCCTCGTCGTCCACGACCTTGGCGACGGCAACTCCGACGCCGCGCACGCCCTCGTGTACGGTCCCGATGGCGCGATCTACCTCGGCGGCAGCCTGCTTGCCGACAACACCTTTGCCTTCTTTGCGGCGCGCCTGCGCTTCGACGGCACCCGCGACCCTTCGTTCGGTGCGAACGGCGTCGCCGTAGTACAGGCAGCGGCCGGCGCCTCGTGCGTCGCGCGAGACGTTGTGCTGGACCTCCAGGGCCGTCTCGCCCTCGCCGGCGACTGCGCCCAGTCGTCGAACCAGCTGTGGGCCATCGCGAGGGTGTTGCCCGACGGCGGGCGGGACTCGTCCTTCGGCGAGGCCGGCGTCGCGCGCCCGCCCGCTCCGGGCACGACGCAGACGCTCTACGGCCTCGTTCGCCAGGGCGACGGACGGCTCGTGGTGGGCGGCTCCGTCGTGACGTCCGGCATCCCCGTGTGGGCGGTCGCCCGCGTGATAGAGGAGGCGGTCTCCGCTACCGACGCCGCGTCTGCGAATGGTGCTCCCGCCCTGGCGGTCGCGCCCAACCCGGCCGCGAGCGCCGCCCGCATCCGCTTCGCGCTCGACGCGGCCACGGTGACCACCGTAACGCTGCACGACGCCCTCGGCCGCATGGCCTCGCGACTCGACGCCGGCGCGCTCCCGGCGGGAGCACACGAGCGGGAGATCGACGTGTCGTCGCTCGCGCCGGGCGTCTACGTGCTCCGCCTGCAGGCCGGCGCGCGCACGGTGTCGCGGAGGCTTACGGTACGTTAGGGCGGTGGCGCGCCGGCGCATCCGTGATAGAGTGCTTGCGGCGTGCCGGCACCGAAGAGGGAGGCTGTTCCGTGATTGGTGATGGGTGATTCGGGGGGGTCGTGGCACTCCGCTGGGTGGGCCGTGGAGCCGTGATGGGGGCATGCTGGCTTCCGGGGTCGGCGGCGGGGACGTGATTGGTGATGAGTATTCGGGGGGTAGTGCCGCGCCGGGGGGTGCATCGTGGACTGTGATGGGGGCATGTGGCTTCCGGGGTCGGCGGCCTCCGTAGGTTCGCCGGCCCGCCCATCTAGTCCAGATGCCCGACCCGCAGACGCCGGCTCCGTACGAGGGCACCGGCGTGTTCTATCTCGGCCGGCCGTTCGACATCGACGCCGGCACGGCCGGCGACGCGCCGCTGCTGTACGACTCCGCCGACCTGACGACCCACGGCTTCATCGTCGGCATGACCGGCAGCGGCAAGACGGGCCTCGGCATCGGGCTGATGGAGGAGGCGGCGCTCGACGGCATCCCGGTGCTCGCCATTGATCCCAAGGGCGACCTCGGCAACATGCTCCTGACCTTCCCGGAGCTGCGGCCGGACCAATTCCAGCCCTGGGTGAACGAGCGCGAGGCTCAGGAGCAGGGGATCACGACGGACGCCCTCGCCGCGGAGGTCGCGGAGCGCTGGCGAAGCGGACTCGCCGACTGGGGACAGGGGACTGATCGGATCCAGCGGCTGCGCGACTCCGCCGAGTTCGCGGTCTACACGCCGGGATCGCGTGAGGGCCGGCCGCTGAGCGTGCTCGGAGGCCTCGACGCGCCGGCCGCCGGCGAGGGCCCCGACGCTACCCGCGAGCGCGCCGGCGCACTGGTCAGCGGCCTCCTCTCGCTCGTCGGCGTCGACGCCGATCCTCTCCAGAGCCCGGAGCACGTCTTCCTTGCGACGGTCATCGAGCATGCCTGGGCGGCCGGCGCCGGCGTGGACGTGGCCTCGCTCATCGGCTCCCTCCAGTCGCCCCCGATGGAGAAGCTGGGCGTGCTGGAGGTCGACACGTTCTTCCCGCCGAAGGCCCGCACCGCGCTGGCCATGCGCCTGAACGCCCTCATCGCGTCGCCCTCGTTCGCGGCGTGGACCGAGGGCGAGCCGCTCGACGTAGACGCACTGCTGCACGGCGCCGGCGGCAAGCCGAGGGTGAGCGTCTTCTCAATCGCCCACCTGGGCGACGCGGAGCGGATGTTCTTCGTCACCCGCCTCCTCGGGGAGGTAGTCGGCTGGATGCGCCGGCAGAGCGGCACGGGCAGCCTCCGCGCGATCCTGTACCTCGACGAGATCTTCGGCTACCTCCCGCCGACTGCCAACCCGCCCACGAAGCCGCTACTGTTGACGCTGCTCAAGCAGGCCCGCGCGTTCGGCGTGGGCGTCGTGCTGGCGACGCAGAATCCGGTGGACCTCGACTACAAGGCGCTGTCCAACTGCGGCACCTGGTGGATCGGCCGGCTGCAGACGGAGCGCGACAAGGCGCGCCTCCTCGACGGGCTCGAGGGCGCCTCGGGCGGCGGCTTCGACCGCGGCCAGACCGACTCGCTTCTCTCGCGCCTCGGGAAGCGCGTCTTCTACCTGCACAACGTCCACGAGTCCAGGCCGGCAGTCTTCACGACGCGCTGGACGATGAGCTACCTAGCCGGCCCGCTCACGCTGCGCCAGCTCGGCCCGCTGGCATCCGCCGGCGTACCCCCGGCGCCGGCAGCGCCCACCGCAGCACCCGCCGCCGCTGCGCCGGCCGTGCCGGCGCCGGATGCCGCCACCGCAGGTCCGCCGGCCCTCCCGGCGGACGTGCCGGCGGTAACCCTCGCCGGCGCCGACGGCGTCGACCCGGCGCAGGTCGTCTACGTGCCGATGCTCCTCGCGGAGGCCTCCGTCGCCTACCGCAGCGCCGCGCACGATGTCGACCACACCACACGCACCGTGCGGCTGGCGGAGGCGCTCGACGCGCCGGACTGGACGCCCGGCGAGGACCTGCCCACACCCCCCCGCCGCGCCGGCGCGCCCGCCACGGGCGCAGCGTTTCAGCCCGTGCCGGCCGGACTGCAGAGGGCCTCCGCCTGGCGTGCCGCGGAGACCGAGTTCCGGCGCTGGATAGCAGCCGAGCGCCCGCTGAGCCTCTGGCGGACGTCCGACCCGAAGCTCGTCAGCACGCCGGGCGAGGCGCAGGACGCCTTCCAGGCACGGGTCGCGCACGCCGTCCGCGAGGCCCGCGACGCGAAGAAGACCCAGATCCGCGCGCGCTACCAGGACAAGCTCAAGAGAGTGGAGGAGCAGATCCAGAAGGCGGACCGCGCCGTCGACCGCGAGCAGGCGCAGGTGCGCAACCGCGGCTTCGACGCGGTGGTCAATGTCGGGTCAGGCCTCCTGGGCGCTTTCCTCGGCCGGCGCATCACCCGCACCTCGGTGCGGCAGGTGGGCCAGGCCGCGCGCAGCGCCGGACGCGTCCAGGCCGAGCGCGCCGACGTCGCCGCCGCCGAGGCCCGCCGCGCCGACCAGGAGGCGAAGTACGCCGATCTCGACGCGGACCTCACGCGCGAGCTCGAGGCGCTGGACCTCCATGCGGCGCCGGCGCCCGAGCCCGTCGAGGTCCGCGCGAAGCAAACGGATGTCGGCGTGGAGACGATCACGCTGGCCTGGGTGCCGTTCGTGCGCACGGCGGACGGCCGCCTGGCGCGGAAGCTGGCGGGGGGATAGGCGGAGGGGCCCGTGGGAGACCGGGTAGAACCTGGACAGTGTCATCCTGAGCGAAGTCGAAGGACCTCGTCGTTCGCGTTCCTCCGCGAGCGCGAGAGCCCCGGCAACGTCATCCTGAGCGAAGTCGAAGTACCTCGTCGTTCGCGTTCCTCCGCGAGCGCGAGAGCCCCGGCAACGTCATCCTGAGCGAAG
>Ga0307505_10001058_pt1 | contig 24499 bp, 20 predicted proteins | sample 23_S_MG_FD_202183 | JGI IMG/M metagenome (GOLD analysis project Ga0307505, IMG submission 202183) | Soil microbial communities from Populus trichocarpa stands in riparian zone in the Pacific Northwest, United States - 23_S | ecosystem: Environmental > Terrestrial > Soil > Riparian zone > Trees...
TCAGGCCCTCGCTTTTTGGCTGGGGTTTCCGCGTGTCTACTCGTTCATTCCCAGTTCCGCGCGGATGCGGCGGATATCGAGTCGCTCGCCTTCCGGGAAGTGTGCTTCGCGGTTCTCGATGTCGCGCAGCAGGAGGTCGAGCTGTTCGCGGGACTTCTTCGCGCGAGTGGCGGCGCGGGGTGTCTTGCCGCCGAGCAAGGGGATCGGGCTATCGAGCCAGTCGCGGTAGTACTCTTCCTTCGCCTGGCGGATGATCTCCAGCTCCTCAGGTTCCCGCGGTTTCGGCTTTTCTTTGGATGGCCGCCCTTTGCCGCGGCGCATCATCGTGGAGGCCTTTTCCTTCTTGCGCGTTCCCGTGCCGAGCAATCCGGCACATGCGTCCCGCACGCGGCCGCGGAGCGCATCGGCGCGGGACTCGGAATTCGTTTCGATGCGCAGGTGGTCGCTGGCCACGATCACGCGCCCGGTGACCGTATTCTCCCAGCTCTTGTGGATTCGATTGCCGCTGCGGATGAACACGACGATCGTCTCTCCGTCCTCGGTCGAAACACCATCGACGTCATCCATCGCTGCGATCCGCTGTTCGACCTCGGGCCGAGCCTTTCCGTCGAAGGGGAACGAGTCGGTGACGAACAGCAGCGGCTCGCCGTCGGTATTGGTGAGGATCGGTGGTTTCGAGCGGCGTTCATCGAAGCTCGCGATCGCGTCCGACCACCAGTGGATCATCTGGCGGGTGACGATGGCGTCGCGCAGGCGCTCGATCGGGACGTCTCCTTTCCGAAGACGCAGCTTTCCGCGCACGGTTGCGATCACGTCACTGGCGTCCACCGGTGAGAGAGGGCGCCCGTGCAGGCCTCCGAAGTACGACGTCCCGCGGAAGTCGACGACCCGGGCCAGCACCGTGTCACGAGTGGCGACGCTCTTCGAGGCCAGGACTTCGAGGACCGATCGCCGCTCTCCCGTCAGGAGGTCGCGCACGTCGACCTTCCCAGGCTCGACATGCAGCACTTCCCAGAAACTGAGCCACGACGCGAGCTGCGCGGCGAACCAGGCGCGCTCCTCCTCCGAGAGCCGCGTGCCCTTCTGTTCGAGAAAGGTCTCGGCGATCCGCTTTCGATCGACATCCGCTGTCCACGCCATCCACGGGACAAAAAGCTGGAGCATTGCTTCGTCAAATTCAGTGTCGCCCTGGAGCACGGTCAGCCAATGGGGACCGTAGCGGTCGACCGCATGCTGGACGATGTTCTGCACGAGCCGTGAGTCCATGTCATGGACGCTTTCACCCGCGGGGATCACCGGTTGTTCAAGTTCCGACTCCTTGCCATAGGGTGCAGTGAGCGTGACGGTTCCAATGCCGCCTGCGGAGAAAGACTCGCGCACCGGCTCCGGATACGCCTCCTCCTCGAACAAGTCTCGATGCTTCGGAAGAAAATCGATGAACGCCTCGGCACAGGCGGTGATGATCCTGTAATCCCGCTCCGTAAAAGTACATGGCGTAGCGTCCGGCGCGATGGCCATGCCGAAGGGATACGCCTTCGGCCCTGCCACGGGCCAACGATGACGGGCGATCTCCTTGAGCATCCGAGGCGGCGTTTCCTTCTTTCGGTTGAACGAGAGCGAGAGCAGGGACCACGCCATCGGACCTGGCGCGGGGAGACGGTCCCCACCGTCGGCGAGGTTGGAAAAGTCCTGGTAGTCTCTGAGACTGCGGAAGAGCAGGAGGCCGAAGTCCTTTCCGGCGCCGCCAATGACGCAAAGCGCCGCGCCATCCATCTCCATCGAGGGGATGTCCACCCGAAGCACCTGGCCCTCGTCGACATGCTTCCAAGGCGCCAGGGCATAGAGCCGTGCGGCAACGGCGAAGAAGCTGGCCACCACCGCGGGCTCCATGTCTTCCTCCATGTATGCCGGTTCGTCCCCTACGGTTTGCAAATGCTCGGCAAGGCTGGCCACTACCTCGTCCAGCTCCGGCACCGGTGCCACGCGGACCTCGATCTCGTCTCCGATCGAAGAACGGAGCGACTCGGCCAGCTCCGTCGTGGGAACGCGGATGCGCCCCGGCGTACGCCGCGCCCCGTGAGCAGGATTCGCGATGATTTCCAGCAGCCCCTCGCCGAAGGAGTCCGGGGCTCGGGGATCGATCGACCGGACGCCGATGACCATCTTGGACGGCAGCTCCAACCAGAGATCAACCGACGGCTTCACGAGGAGATCGCCGTCTCGGACCCTGGTCGGGAGCTCATACCTGGCCCCGAGCCACTCGGAATCATCGCCAGAGCGAGAGGAGGGGAAAGGAATCAACGATCGCACGAGCGTAGATTATCGGATGAGACCCCAGGCGCGCGAGTGGGCGTGCTCGTTTGGGGTCGGAGCTTCAGTTCGTTCAGCAGCGATCTGGGGCGGGACTGAAGCTGCGACCCCAAGCAAGAAACGGGGGGCCTGACCCCAGAGCGCGCGAGTGGGCGTGCTCGTTTGGGGTCGGAGCTTCAGTTCGTTCAGTGGCGATCTGGCGCGGGACTGAAGCTGCGACCCCGAGCCAACCGGCAACGACTGGTCAGGGATCAAATCGTACGCGCCAGGAATGGTAGACAAGGGCGCCGCTTTGGTACACGCGGTCGACGGTCAAGAGCTTGCCTGCCAAGTCCGCGACGAAGGCCGCATTGGAGCCGTCCTCGTTGATCATCTCGTTCATGAAATCGGGGCCGATGAGTCGCTGCCAGCGCCTGGCACCCTCGGCGACCTCCAGGGTGATGTCCCTCTTGGCGGTGATGGTCCCGCCGGCGGCTCGGAGCAGTTCGTCGTGACGATTGTCGAGCCGGGGGTCCATGTTGTCGGTGTAACAGAACACACCACCGGGTTTCAGCACCCGTCGCACTTCGGCATAGAAGCGGGCCAGGCTGGGATAACAGTGGGACGACTCGATGTTGGTGACTACGTCGAAGGAGGCATCCTCGAAGGGCAGGTTCTGTGCGTCTCCTTCGATGAACTCGAGTCCGTTCAGCGGATGCGTGATGCGGCAGAATTCGATGCTGCCGCGAACCAAGTCGACACCCACGACGTGAGCCGGCTCATGGTAGCGACGAAGATAGGAGCAGGTGCCGCCACGGCCGCAGCCCACGTCGAGGATCCGTTTCCCGGACAGATCCAGGCCCTCGATCAAGTGCCGCACCAAGTTGATGGAGTAACGCCACGGCGCGTCTTCAGGCCTCAGCCAATGAAAGTCCTCGTCCTGGTCGAGCTCCGCAAACCCGTGATTCATGAAAACAAAGCGCGGGTCATGGATCCGCTCCGCCAGCTCGGCATAGAGTCCGCTGGACGCACCGCCCGCTTGCATGCGCCGCCGGAAACGTTCCACGGTCTCCTGATCGCCCGAAACGGTGATCCGTCCGGAGTCGATCCAGGACTCGATGACCCGGAAGCTGACACGGGTGGCAAATCGTTCGATGAGCGCGGCCTCGACATGCAGCTCCAACTGGCCGGCCCGCTTGGCGGCCGGAGCCACCGTCACCGGTCTGGCGGCCACATCGATCGTCCACGCCGGGCCGCCGCGGATGGCCACAAGGCATTCATCCGTGATCTGGCGCATGGTGTAACCAATCATGCGAAGAGCCGCTTCGGTGTGCTGGTCCATGGTTCAGGCCCCGGTCTCGAGCTTCTCCAAAACAACGGCATGATGGCATAAATGAAAGGCAGAAATGCAGCCGGAAGGGGTACGAGCCCTTGCGACACGCGCGGCGCCTGACTCCGGTGCAGCGTCCTTGCTTGCCCGCGACGATGGTCGCAGGCGCGTTCGTAGAGTCCGGGAACTGCCGCGGCGGCTTCGTGTTCGAACGGATCGGCTCAGCGATTGCCAGACCTGCTTGCCTTCTTCTCATTTTCCTATTAGATTTCTTATCATGAAAACTATTGCGATCTCTATCGACGAGCCAACGCTCGGTGCCCTGGACCGGCTCGCACAGAAGGGACACGTGCGAGGCAAGCGCTCGGAGTTGGTGAGAGAAGCTCTCGGAGAGTACCTGGCACGTCGCCAGGATGAGGAACAGGAAGCGCTCGAGCGGGCCGCGATCGCCAAACACCGCTCGCTCCTGGCCCGGCAGGCGAAGGCCATGGTCGCCGAACAAGCAAAACCATGAAGCGCGGTGAAGTCTACCGGACCCGGCACCGCGTGGCAGAGAGGGGCGACAAGCCGGGTTACTACGTTGTGGTCTCTCGCGGGTTTATCGCCGGCAACGACGACATCTCGACAGTGATCTGCGCACCCGTCTACGGAGAGATCCTTGGTCTTGCCACAGAGGTCGTGGTCGGTCCCGAGGAAGGCATTCCTCGTTCGAGTGCGGTCCGTTGCGACTTCTTGATGCTCGTGTTCAAGGACAAGCTCACGACGAGGGTCGGGAATGTATCAGCCCCCAAGCTCCAGCATCTGAACCAAGCCCTTGCTCGGGCCCTCGAACTCAACAACGACTTTGTAAGAGCCCGATGATAGGTGCGGTTGGGACGAGTCACCCGGTGACGATGCTGACGAGCTTGCCGGGGACGACGATCACGCGTTTCACAGTGACGTTCTGCAGGTGACGCATCACACCCGGCTCGGCGAGCGCACGATTGCGAAGCTCGTCGTCGCTGGTGTCGCGTGCGACGGTCAGCTTTGCACGCACCTTCCCATTCACTTGTACAGGCACGATGACCTCGTCCTCGGCGGCCACCGCGTCGCTCCATGCCGGCCACGCCTGAGCATGCACGGAGTCCCGTTTTCCGAGGCGCTCCCACAGTTCCTCCGCAATATGCGGAGTCACGGGTGCGAGCAGGCGGACATAGGCCTCACGCGCCTCACGCCACACTTCGGGCGAGCCACCTTCCTCGAACGCGCGAGTCATCTCCCGATGAAAGGACATCAGCGCCGCGATGATCGTGTTGAACTCGAAGGTCTCGAAATCATGCGTGACCGAGCGGATGGTTTGATGAAGCTTGCGGCGCAGGCGCAGTGTCGCTTCGGTGCTGGTTCCCGATGGTTGGCTTTCGTTGCTGTAGGACGTCCACACCCGACGCAGCCATCGCGACGTACCGGAGATTCCCTCGCTGCTCCACGGTCCGCCCTGATTCCAGCGCGCGAAGAACATCAGATACGCGCGCATCGTGTCGGCGCCATAGTCGGCCAGAAGCTTGTCGGGTGCGACGACGTTGCCCCGGCTCTTCGACATCTTCTCCGAGTCTTCGCCGAGGATGATGCCCTGGTTGCGGAGCTGCAGCATTGGCTCGTCGCCGCGCGTCACGCCCGCATCCCGCAGACCCTTGTGGAAGAAGCGCGTGTAGATGAGGTGCATCGTCGCGTGCTCGATGCCGCCCGTGTACGTATCGACCGGCATCCAGTAGTCGTAGTCGTCGCCTGCGAACGGCGCGTCGTGGGATTGTGGGCTCAGGTAGCGGAGGTGGTACCAGGACGAGCAAAGAAAGGTGTCGAGCGTGTCCGTCTCGCGCTCGGCCGGTCCACCACACCTTGGGCAGTCGACGTTGCGCCACGTCGGATGCAGCTTGAGAGGACTCTCTCCCGTCGGGCGCCATTCGATGTTGTCCTCGGGCAGCAGAACCGGCAGATCGCTCTCCGGCACCGGCACGATGCCGCAGCTCGGGCAATACACGATTGGGATGGGCGAGCCCCAGAAGCGCTGGCGTGAAACGAGCCAGTCGCGCAGCCGGTACTGGACGCCGCGGTGGCCCGCGCCGATGGACTCGAGGTGCTCGATCACAGCCATCACGGCGCGCTCGCCGGGGACACCGGTGAGCGGCCCGGAGTGACTCATGCGGCCATACCCGAGGTACGGCGCGTCGAGTGGTTCCGGAAGGGGCTCGCCGGTCTCGGGCTGGATGACAGTGCGGATCTCCAGCCCGAACTTCCGCGCGAACTCGAAATCCCGCTGGTCGTGAGCCGGGACTCCCATCACCGCGCCGGTACCATAGGAGGCCAGTACGTAGTCGGCGACCCAGATCGGGATCCGCTCTCCGGTCACCGGACTGATGGCGTAGTGTCCGGTGAAGACACCGGTCTTCTCGCGATCGGCTGTTTCCCGCGTGATGTCGGACTGCCTCGCGGTCTGCTCGAGATATCGGGCGACCTCGGGCGACTCCTGAGCCCACGCGCTCGCAAGCTCGTGCTCCGGCGCGATGCTGAGGAACGTGACGCCCCAAAGCGTGTCGGGGCGAGTGGTGAAGACCTCCACGTTGGCGCCGGAGTCGATCCCGAAAGAGATCCAGCAGCCGGTGGAGCGACCGATCCAGTTCGTCTGCAGAGTCTGTACGCGTTCCGGCCAGTCGAGCTGCGAGAAGTCCAGCAGCTCCTCGGCGTACTTGGTCACGCGGAAGAACCACTGGGCCAGCTCCTTGCGCGTGACCGGCGTCTCGCAGCGCTCACAATGCCGGTCCTCGCCCCATACCTGCTCGCGCGCCAAGGTGGTGTTGCAGCTCGGGCACCAGTCGACGGCTGCACTCTTCCGATAGGCGAGGTCGCCGTGGAAGAGCTTCAGGAAGAGCCATTGCGTCCACCGGTAGTACTCCGGATCCGCGGAAATCATTTCGCGGCGCCAGTCGAACATCGCGCCCATGGAGCGCAGTTGCGCGCGCATGTGATCAATGTTCCGGTACGTCCACTCCTTCGGATGGATGTTGCGTTTGATGGCGGCGTTCTCCGCCGGGAGCCCGAACGCGTCGAATCCCATCGGGAAGAGCACGTTGTAGCCTCGCATGCGCATGAACCGCGCGCGCGCGTCGGGCGGCACCATGGAATACCAGTGACCCATGTGAAGATCGCCGGAAGGATAGGGCAGCATGGTCAACGCATAATGCTTGGGCCGGGAGCGGTCGATGTCCGACCGGTCGATGCCGCTGTCGCTCCAGCGCTGCTGCCACTTCGGCTCGATCTCTTCGTGACGGTACTCGTCGGGTGCCGGTTCGTTCATGTCAGCTTCCATTGCGTCACGTCCGCCGCCGCCAGGATCTCGCCCGCAGGGATCTTTCTGCTGAGCGTGGCCTGCACCCGGTCGTTGATGATTTGCTCGACGTGATGCCAGACCGCTTCACCCTCCGCTTTGCCATTGGCGGTCACGTCGCCGACCACCGTGTCCACGAGCATCTCGTTGCGGGCGATGATCGTGTCGAGGATCTGCCGCTTCGCAGCCTCGGTGGACGATCGTTCACCCTTGGCCCGAGTCAGCACATCGACCACCGCCAACGTCCAGCCGCCGCCGCTTGCGGCTTCGTCGGGCCACGCCCACGCGCCCGCGGCGAAGATCTTCCGGAGGGACTCCTGCTTCAAATGATCTGGACTGCGATCCTCATCGTCCGTCAGCTTCAGGAAATTGTTGGCCGCGCCGCAAAAAACGCGCACGCCGCAATCGAGCAGCTTCTGAACTTGCTCCGGCCGGGTGTTGTCTCCTTCACCGTTGTTGATCCAGACGTCATAGCTCTGGTCCGAATCGAGAGACTCATAGAAACTGCTGCTCGGCATTGCCAGGGTCTTCACGCCGAACTGGTCGGAGACGAGCTTGCAGGCCTCCGGGGACTTGTCGAAAGCCGTGATTTGATCCGGTGAAATGCCTTTCTCTTTGATGAGGGCCTCGACCGTGGCCCGGCCCACTCCTCCCAGTGCTTCCACGAGAAAGCGGATCTCGCCTCTGGCCTTGCCATCGAACCGGTGATCGACGAGTTTCAGCGCAGTGGCCACCACGCCATAACCTGTGGGATGGGCGGACGGGACCACCGGTCCACCGAGATGCGACGGGAGGCAGGTCACCATCGCGAGATCGACGCCCCGCTTGGCCCAGACGTCGCACATCGTCCGCCAGTTCGGTCCTGAGAGAACATCGGGAGATGCTGTGTCGGGACGAATCGAGTTCTGGGCCGGGAACGATTCGTAGATGCCCTTCTCTTTGGCGCGCAGTTCCTTGTATTGGTTGAGGAACTTGATGCCCGTGGGGATGAGGAGCGTGCCGAGGGCGATGATCGCATCGTCGGAGAGCCCCTCAATCTTGTTGCCGAATCGGTCGACGATGATCCACTCGCCCTTCTTGCCGCCATGCAGGGCCGGGATATCGGGAAACACCAGAACCGCCTTCCGGATCATCGCTTTCGCGAGATTCTTGGTCCTGATCAGGACGGACTCGAGGTCCTTGATCTCACGTCCGGTGCGGTAGCAGTCGCCGCCGATGAAGATCGTCATCTCCTCGAGTGGCTTGTGGTTGAAGTGCGTGACGACGTAGACGACGTTGACCTGTTCCTCGCGATCGAGGAGCGCCTGGAGCTCGAGCGTGATCTGGTCGCGATGGTCGAAGCCGGTGGTCGCGTCGTCAATCACGGAAGGTGTCAAACGCATCACGGTGGTGGTGATCGAGTAGGCCTCCTCCCGAACACGCAGGTCCGACAACGCCTCCAGCCCCTCGATCTCTCGCAGCGAGGCAGGATCAAAATCCGTGGTGCCCAGGACGCGACTGCCGAGCTCATCGTTGCAGAGGAGGACGACATGGTCCGTATCGAGCCGCTTGAGAAGCTCGGCTGGAATCAAGTTGACGTGAAGAGAGGTCATGCGGCGCTTTCCTCCGACGGTCCGACACAGGAGTAGCTCCGCCAAGCATCGAACGCGGCGCCGTTGCAGATTGCTGAAGTCTCCACACGGCCGGCATCGCCAGAATGCCGCCCGATCAAGCGCTCATTGCTGTGACGATCAGCCATCTGGAATCTCCTCGGATGCGTGACTTAAGGATATCAGTTTGGGCTACGAGCCGCCGAAAAGGGGAAGCGGAGGTGCAAACAGCTCGTCTCGTTGGAACCGAGGCCGTGTTCCTACAGTCCGGAACCGTAGAGCTGAAGGCCTGCCCACTCGGACGGAGAGTGTCTGCGCGTGATTGAGCCGATCATGAGCAACTGGGCAGCGTAAAGAGGTTCCCAGAATGCGAGCAACCACGAGCAGCTCAGATGCACCCGCCGCATCGCGAGCGAGTGTGCGGCGGCCCCATTGCACCAGGACCGTTTCGGCCAGTCCCCTCATCAGTTCCGGCGCTGTGATCGCCGCGTCGTTGATGGCGAGCACGTCATCCGCCGCCGCTGCACGTCGCAGGTCGTCCAGTTCGATCGACGGCCAGCGGTATGCGGTCGATGGCGACCGAAGCCTGGCCAGCCGGGCCTCGACCTCCACGGACCAAGCAGACGCACGACCGGCCTTCAGAAAGTTGGTGTAGGCCTTTGCGGCCGCGGTGCGAAACGACAGGGTGTCGAGGATGACGGCGCGGTTGAACAGTGCTTCCCGCAGGAGCGGCTCAAGGTCCAGCGCATGATCCGCCGCAGTTGTGATTGCACTCGCGATCACACTCTTTCGTTCCACTCTCAAGTAGGTGGGACGCGACGACGGAAATCCTCGAGCATTGGGCGCGCGGCGGGGTCGGATCGGAGAGGGAGAGTCGACCTGGAAGGCGGCGCGATTCGCGTATCCTGTCGACGCTCAAGAAGCCGATGGACGACGAGCAGCGCGTTCTCGCTCGAGAGCTGGAGCTGATGACGCGAACGCAGCCGGAGGAAAGTGCTGGATACTGGTAGTCGAGTGGTTGGGAAGAGCGCGTTCACGCCTGCGGTGATCCTCTCGGGGGTCGCTGTCGGAATCTTCCAGGCAATCTCCCCGATCGTACTGTGGTGGCTCGACGCAGCAGACGTTTGGGGTGTCGCGCTGGCCATGATCGCCTCGGTATACGTCGGTTTCGCGGTTGCTGACGGACGCAAGGCGGTGATCCTCGTCGAGGTCATGGTTGCCTTTGCGTTCGTCATCTGCGCAACGCTTGCCATGGCTTCGTTTCCATGGCTGATCGTGATCGGGCTCCTCGGGCACGGCCTGAAGGATCTCTGGCAGCACCGCACCCAGTTCGTCGCCAACACGCGCTGGTGGCCGCCGTTCTGTCTGGTCGTCGATGTCGTGGCGGCGGCGCTCACGGCTGCCTTTCTGTTGGCCGGATTTAACCTTCGCGGGCTCGTTCCGTGGGGCGTCTAGCCGGCACGGCCGCCTGCGCTGGTTGGCATAGCCTTGGGCACGTGCGGCCGCTCCGAGGTCAACGTACTTTCTACCGCACAGACTCCTAGTCACGTCGTGAGACGCGAACCTGTGCTAGTGGGTGGAACCTTCGAGGCGTTCGACGCGAGCCTGCCCACGCGGTCGGTCGGTCTCCACGTGGGAGAACTTGATCATCGCCTGTGTTTCGGCAGCAGTTCGGTCGATCTTTTCGTCGAGGCTTGTAGCGGTTCGATCGAGTTTCTCGCCTAAGAGCAGGACGGACTCGGCGACGAGTTGAATGTCCTTTCCCGTTCCTTCGGTCAGAACCTCGAAATGACGACGGGTATCTGCATGCGCCGCCGCATTCTCCTCTCGCATGCCGGCGTTCTCACGCTGCAGCGCCGCAAAGAGGCCTTTCAAATCGTCGTCGGTCATCGACGCAATTCTACTCCGACGGACCGGGAGGAAGGTTGGTAGCGCATACGGGATTTGAACCCGTGTTACCGCCGTGAGAGGGCGGCGTCCTGGACCCCTAGACGAATGCGCCAGTTGAAGGACGGGGAGTGCAGCGAAGCATCTCCACGCAAGCCGGTCTAACTCCTCTCGATGGAGGCGCATTCCCGTGCCCTTGGAACGCACGCGAGGACCGGGGGGAGGCGGAGCGGGTTGCGGCGTTTGTGAAGCTCGGACTGGTCCCTTTGCGGGGGGCGGTTGTCCGTTGTCGCCGACCCCTCGCCGTCCAAGAAACTCCCCATGCTTGCAGGGTCAGAATGCACACTGATCGGAGGCTGCATCGCCCCCTCATCCGGCCGTTGCCCCCCAAGAAGCCGGGGGGAAAAGGCTCTCGATGGAACACTCTCGCGATGAACCAAACCGGCTCACGATGAGCACACACCGAGAGCCTTCTCCCCTCCGCAGGGGAGAAGGTGCCGAAGGCGGATGAGACTACACCTGCCGCGGCTCTACGGCGCGGCAGACCACCGAGGACGAAAATGGGCAGACACCGCCCATTCTTTGATCTCTTGTTTGTATTCAGTTTTGAAGGATGAGATCAATAGTTTACGCGCATTTTCAGAGCAGGGGTCACCCTCGTGGCAGGTACGCAGCCTTTGTTTCTTCCTGTCAGGCACGCCGCACGCGGCGTGGCCCGCTAGGATGACAGGCGGATGACAGGCTGGGACAGCCGCGGATTGCTGCACACACACTTCAACTCACAACCGGCAACTGACAACAGGGAGAGTCTGCGCGCCGATCCCTGCGCCAGCGGCCGTGCCGCCCTCATTGACAATTCATGGCCAGGATACGAATATTACGCCCGGAACGGAGGCATTATGGCTAGAAGGCTGATCGTCGTCATCGTTCTCACGCTCTTCCTGGCATCGTCGATGTCCGCACAATGTCAGTTCGACTGTCGATACCAGATCGATGACGTCTACTGTGGTCTCGGTCTCGAGATGGCGGAGTGCGACACCGTCGGGTCCTGCGGCTGGTATTGCTGGGGGGGTGGTTGCTTCGTGCACTGCGACGAGAGGTGCGTCGGTAGTCAGTGCTACCAGGTTTGAGCGGGTGAGTCCGTGCTGACTGCGCATCTCCTCCTGGCCGTTGTCCTCGCGCAGGCGGCGACCGATTCCGAGTCGCTGTCCATCCAGTTGCTTCCGCCTCGGGATGTGAAGCTGAGCGCGCAGAGTGGCGCTACGCTGATCGTTGAGGAATGCCTCGATGCCGAGTGCCGCGCGACCCAGCACCTTCGTGAGGTTCCGGTTCGATGGAACGAGCCGTTGACGCTTCCGTCATCTGCGGCGGCCCTGCGCATCTCGACGGTGGAAGGGGTCTGGCTCGCACCGACCATCGCCACCCCCGGGCAGTCGCTCATCCTTCGATCATGGCCGATGGCCTCCGTGGACGTCGAGCTCGAGGGCGATCGCGGAGAGTCCGCCCCGTCGAAGGTCCTGCTGCGTGTCAGCGGCGAGGACCTTCCGGATGCCGAGGTGCAGTGTCGCCAGACCGAGGGACAACGCTGGACCTGTCGGGTTCCCGCGGGCCGCGTGGATCTGCGGCTGCAGGCAGGCGATTTTGTTCCGCACTATTTCTGGGGCGTCGCTCCCACCGCGGCGGCGCCAGAATCGCTGGGGAAACTGCGGTTGCGGCGCGGCGCGTCGATCATCGGCCGGATCGTTGCCGCGGAACGCGATCTTCGCGACCTCCGCGTGCATCTCGTTCCGAAGGCCGGCCGTACGAGCGATTCCGCCGAGCGCGAACCGCTGATCATTGCTCCGAACCACCGCGGCACGTTTCAATTCGTGGGTGTGTCGATCGGCGCGTACGACGTCGTCGTCACCCGGAAAGATGAACCGGTGACGGGACGCGTCTCAATCTCCGCGACCGAACCTCGGGAGTACGCAATCGAGCCGGCGTTTGAAATGGCGGCGCAAGTCTCGTTCGACATCCTGGTCTCGCCGCCAGTGGCCCCGTCCGGCAAGCAGTGGCAGATCCGCCTCGATCGCACTCGCGCCGAGCCGCACCTCGAGACCGTCGCCAAAGGACAATCCGATGCGTCCGGTGTGTGGACGGTCGACGCCGTGCCGGAAGGGCGTTACCTGGTCAGCGTGGACGATCCGACGAGTGGCATCCGACAGCGGAAGGATCTGGAGTTGACGGCACGCACGTCGGTCGTTCACGTGCCGGTCGATCTCATCTCTGTCCGTGGGGAGGTCGTCGCCGGCGATCACGGGGTTCGCGGAACCCTGAAGCTGTCGTATTCGGATGGATCGAGCCTGAAGTTTACGACCGACGACGACGGCCGTTTCGAAGGCCATGCGACGCGCGAAGGCACTTGGCGCGTCGAGGTGATGCCGGATCGCGAAGTCATTCAGCTTCTGAGGACGAGAAAGTCGGTCGAGATCAAGCGCCGCGACGACGGAGCGCCGGTTGCGATTCGCATCGAGCTTCCGGAGGGAAGGCTGCACGGGAAAGTTGCCGATGAGCAGGGCCGCCCCGTGACGGCGTTCGTTTACGTGAACCGCGCGGGTCGAGGTCTGGCCAGCGCGAAGACCGCGCCCGACGGCACGTTCGAGATCATCGGCCTCGAGCCCGGCCCGGTGAGCGTGGAGGCGAACACCAGAACCGAGGAAAGCGGCGCGATCGAGTGGGAGGTGGAGAAAGAAGGACGCGAGCTGCGCCTGACCGTCGCCAGCAATCGCAAAGTCCGCGGGTCCGTTCGTTCACCTGAAGGCGCGCCCATCGCCGGCGCATTGATCCGGTACTTCGGCGGTGCCATCGGCGACCTGAGGGAGACGTCGAGCAACCCGCAAGGGGGATTCTCTCTGACCGTTCCGAAATCGGCCGGGTACGTATCGGCGGTCGTTCTCGTCCCAGGATTCCCCGTGCGCATCACCCGACTCGATGTGCGATCTTCGGCGGCCATCGACATCATCCTCGGCCGGGCCATCGGCAAGCTGCTGCTCACGCAGCGCAGAGTGCCGCCATGGCCCGCCATTCGGCCCGCGGGCGGCGAGCTCGTGCCGCTCCGCCTCTTGATGGATCCGAGCTCCTTCAAGGCGCTGCAATTCGACCTCGAGCCGGGCGTTTACACGATCTGCCCGGGCCTCGCGGTCACTCCGCCGTGCGTCGACCGGGAGATCGAGCGCGGCTCCGAGGTGACTGTGGATACGCGAGCGTGGTTCGAACCATGAGATTCGCGGCGCGGTGGATCGTCGTCGTGTCTCTCGCGGCCGTCGCCGTAGCCACGGATGTCCGACCGGGTTGGCTTGGGTTCGGTTTCCGATACCACCAAGGCGAAGCCGGCCGGCGCGGAGGGACCGGATGGCTCCTCGTCGAGCACGTGACGGATGGTGGTCCGGCAAGCGAAGCCGGATTGCGCGTTCGCGACGTGATCGTGAGGATCGACGACAAGCCTTCGCGGTTCGCCAGCGACGTCGCGGTGCTGGAGTGGTTGTCACGTGTCCGCGAAGGCAAGCGTGTCACGCTCACTGTCCGCCGCGCAGACCGCACGTTGCGAGTCACGTTGCTGCCGAGGCGGATGTCGGATCAGCAGTTCCTCACCTGGCAGCGGAACTTCGACCTCGCCCGCCGAAGGGCACGGGAACGTTAGTGCGTACGCTGGTAGAAGATTGGGAGTACCTAACCTAACCAAGTCCGATGGGGGTCACATTGGTAGCGCATACGGGATTTGAACCCGTGTTACCGCCGTGAGAGGGCGGCGTCCTGGACCCCTAGACGAATGCGCCAAGTTGAAGGACGCGGAGAGTAGCGAAGCGTTCCCTGGCGTGTCAAGCCGGGCGAACACCTCTCGACTGAGGGGCGTGGCCAAACTGAGCGGAGGCTGCATCGCCCCGCTCCCCTCATCCGCCCGGGTGGTCGGGGGGAGAAGGCTCTCGAAATTGGGTTCTGCATCGAACAGACCCGCACCGCAAAAGCATGGGTGGTGGCGTAACGACGACACCTCGAGTGTCCGGTGCCCTCAGCGGGGAGCGGGCGTAGGCCGCGCAGGTGAGATAGCAAGCTCGCTATGCACTGGGAGAATCGACGGAGTGAACGGACCCTTCTGCGACGCGGCGGGCTGGTCAAGTACGTACTTCGTGCGAAAGTAAACGCTTCAGCGGAGATTGCACTATTTATTCATAGCGATGTATCTCCTCGGTCCCAATGGAGCTTTAATGATTTTTCGCGATGGCGTTTTTGGTCCGGCGGTGCTGAGCACTGCTCCGGCTTTCCACTCTCAAGGCCTCTAGCGTGAGGTGGTGCTGGAGCGGTGACGGCCTCTGACCCCGTAGTGCTCGCGCCTCCGTAGTCACCGGAAGAACGCGATGAGCGGCGAGATCGGCGTCGCGCGCACCGCCCCCGAGAAGTGCGGAGGTTCCAGGGTCAGGCCTTCGGTCATCGTGTTGGGCCGCAACGTGTTGATCTTGCGGCACATGCGTGCCTGGCGGCTTCAGTCCCATCGGCTCCACGTCGTACGTTGACGCCCGAAAGCGACAAGCGAAGGCCTGACCCCACGACGGTCGTCCATGAATGCAAAGCTTCCGCTCACGGTTTCATCACGCGTGACAGGAGAATCTGGGCGAAACCGAAGATCGAAGGCCTGACCCCCGCCGTTCATGGTGAATTGCTCCGGCGCCCGTCATGGCGTCGGAAGTCGAGCGAAAATCGACTTCTACGCTACTTCATCGCCTTCGCCAGTAGCACATGGCATCGTAAGTCGAACCCTCTCTCCTCATCTCAGGTTGGCGCCCCCAAAAGCGGAGAGCGAAGCCCTGACCCACCGCTTCCTCTTCGCCGATGCCATCGTCCCTTCGACCCTACGCACTCACCTGTACTCGCCACGAAGGCCTTCGATGAGCAGGCCGTGACACAGAACGTCGCCATGTGAGATGTCGTAGCCTCCGGACGAGTCATTTTTGGTGGTGTGGATGTACGGAGTCCTGACACTCCTGAATGTAGAAAGGTGTTGTGCGCATTCGTGAACGCGCCATTCCGATTCTCACGCGAGGAGGGAAGCGTCAATGACCGAGGAAACAACGCTGAACCTGCCAGAGAACGAACCAGTCGAACCGGAGAGGGAATCGCCGTCGGTTGCGAATGAGTTCGTCGATCCCGAGATCAGTCTCCGTTCGATTGTGACGAATGTCCGGGAAGCGCTCAAGCAAGCGTGGCCTTACATCCTGGTCGGCATGTCGATCGGCGTCGTATGCTCCGTTCTTGCACACGTGCTCAACGGTGCCTTAGAAGCGATCAAAGTGAAGCCGGGTCTCACGAGCCTCAAAGCGGCCAGTGCAGGTGTGATTTTTGGACTCCAGTTTCTGCTCCATCACCTCTCCGTCGGCTTTTTCGTCTCGTCCATTGCCGTCTTTTTCTATGAATGGGGGTCTCACGCGAAAAGCGCGCTTCGCCTGAGCCAGGAGCTCGGCCACCTGCTCCAAAAACAGGGAGAAGCCTCTGTCGAGTCTGGAATGAGGGGGATGTTCAAGGAACCCAAGGACAAGGAGTTGCTGAAGCATCACAGAGAGTTCATTGGGGCGCTGCGTAAACTCGACCAAAAAAAGAACAGAGGCCGTGAGGCCGATGTGGCGTTTCTGACCCTGTTCGTGGAGCACGCGGCGAAGTTCGGCGGTCAGCTTCTCACGCTTCGGAGGCATTTGTGGGGAGCCGAGCCAGGCGACGAGCTAGGACGCCAGTTTCATCTCGATTTCACGAAGTTCGACTACGCCGACAAGATCCTCCTGAATTGGATGAATCTTCTGGGCAAGGGGGACAGCTACGTGACCATGTCCAACCCAAGGACGTGGTCGGCGCTCAAAAGCGGGCATTTCAAGGAGGCCGGAGTGCGCGCAGTTGCACGCGGTGCGAAAATGCGACGCATCTTCATCATGGGCCGTTCGGATGATCAGCATTCCACCGAGGATCTCCGGAATCTGATCGGCCATTATCAATTTGCAGTCAGCAGCGAGAAGCAGGGCGACGGGTCTTACGAAATTCAGATTGCAGCGCCCACCGTGTTCGAGCCTCTTGGGGTCAAGCCAGAGGATCAGCACTATGGCATTTTCACGGCACATTTCGCCCCCGATCCCGAAAAGGAAAGAATGGCAGTTGCATTCAAGGTTGTGGGCGCCGAAGTCGAAAACTTCGAACTGGTTGCCGTAGGGAGGGGCGGGAAGCTCGAGCGCAATTTCGAAGACATCTGGGCCAGCTTGCAAAGTTCCACGGACGGCCCGCTCGTTGGGAAGGGCGGTCGGGCCAGTCATGAGGGCGCCGGCCGTTTTCTGAATGCCGTTATGACCCGAGAGGTCGGCTTTTTGAAGAGCTCTGAGGTCCGCCTCGAGATTGTGTCGAATTCTGATTCCTGGACGGTTCAACATGACCTTCCGGATTTCTGGAAAGCGATCGAGGCTGTGCCGGTGCGGCACCTGTTCGTACCTGAGGACGACGACGCAGCGACGCTCACCGCGAGCAGAAATATGGCGGCCGACGTCCGCGCCGCTCATGGTTCGAATTGGGAGATCAAGGTCTGCGTCGACAAGTTGAACCCGAGACAGAGGAAGTGGCTGGCGCCGCGATGGCAGTTCATTGACGCCGATGGCCGCCCGCTGCACGGCTGTGTCTTCACGCTCAATTGTGAGGACGATTATTCCGATTTCTTTCTCGTCAAAGAGGACTCACCGACCCAAGCCACTGACTACACGATGAACTTCAAGCTGGTGTGGGATCTCGAGAAGAACGAAGCGCTTTAGCTTTCGCAGCTCCTGCCGCGGTAATGCCAAAACCGGCGTCGCGGCCACGCCATGAAACTCAGCGATCATCTCGATCTCGGCTGCGAAATTGAGCGGGATCGTTGGACCGACCGCGCTTTGCGCGTGTTTTCCGGCATCCCCGAAGACGTCATCAGCAGGTAGCTGCACGCGTCGATCACGACAGGTGTCTGATCGAAGTCTGGCGCAACGTTGACCATGCCGAGGACGCGGGTGGCCCGCAGGAGGCGGCCCGCGTCGAGCGTGACCGGCGCCAGCGCGTATCCGGGTCTGGCGAGTTTCTGTTCGTTGGACACGATTCTCCTTCTAAAGCCCGATGTACGTGTCGAAATCGAGATCGCAGTACCGCTGCGCGCGGTCAGGGCCCGGTATGTCGAGATGCCTGAGAACGCATTCTGCTGTCTTGAGAGCCCCTTCGATCCACCCTTGATCGCGCGACCACGCTTCGCCGCAGAAATACAGGCCTTTCAGGGCCGGCGCGAGCGCCTGTTTTTCGGGATCCGCACCGATCTTCCATGTGTGCCATCCCGCGTAAATGGGCGGATCGCTCCAGTTCTTGTATACGCCGGCCACGGGCGTCTCGACCGCGTCGCCGTGAATCTCGCGCAGTTGCTGCTGCACCTTGCGCACGATGCGTTCGGTGACCATCAGTTCGTTGGGCAGGTCCTCGAATGCGTGTTCGAGCTTCTTTGCGTCACCGGACGAAACGCGTCCCGGACGGCTGAAGTGAATCGGCGCGCTGCTGCCCGCGGAACGGGGCGGGTCCCAGAAGTCGACATAGTGCTCATCGCTGTAGGACGCCATCACCAGACTCCATTGCGGATGGATCCTTCTTTCCAAAGAGGGTAGGACTGGCCTTTCCCAGCGCGTCACCAGCTCATCGAAATCGTCGCGCCATTTCGGATCGCGAGGCGTGTAGCCCTGCTCCTTCGTTGCCACCTCGACACACCGTGCCAGCCAGTCAGGGTGGAAGTAGTAGACCTGCCGCAACGGCAGGTCCGTGTATGTGCGCCCCGTATCCGCGCCGGGAAGGTCCTGACCGACCCACCATGGATGCTCGTACAGGAGAAAGATCTTGTAGAGGCGGTGGGGCTCGATGTCGTCGAACCAGCTTCTATCGAATTCTTTCTTGATGCCGGTGATCGTGATCCTGCGCAGCGCGTTGACTGGAAGGGCAAGAATGACGTCGTCGAACTCCTCGCCGTCGTCTTTATTTCCATTCCGCCACAACTTCCACGTCTCGTCGTCCTGCTGCCGACACGCGGTGACCTCGGCATTCTTCACGAGATGGGAGTGGTTGCCGAGCGCGTCCGACTCAAGTTCGGAGATCATTTTCTCGACGATGCGGCTCATTCCTCCCGGCACCATCCAGAGATCGCCGGCGGCGAAATCGGAGACGAACCAGGGGATGGCCTCGGCGGCATTCCAGTTCCCGAGCACGGATTCGAGACTCATTGCGTCATGGACGAGCTGGAAAGCCTCGTTGCTCATGTAGTGCTGGAGAATATTGAGGAACCCGATATCGCGCAGGGGGATGTTCTCGTACATGGCGTGCTTCCGCACGAACTTCCATGTGTCGGGCGAGTAGCGGCCCTCCAGGAGCCTCAGATGATATTCGTGCGCCTCACTGTGCGTCGTGTCCGGAAAAGAAAGGTTTTTCAACAGCTCCATCATCGCGTCCTTCACGAGCGCGTCAGGAGATTTCTTGCGCTCGTCCGGCCGCAACATGAAGGGAATGCCGGCACCGCATCGGCCGCATGCGCCCGCGACGATTTCGGTGGGGGACAAGGTCCGCCCGCGTACGCGCAGGTGAGCCTCGGTGACGTCAAAGGGCCTCGCGGGGATCCCCAGGTCGTCGATGATCGCGCGAAGGAGATGATGGGTGGAATGAAAGCGCATCGCGCCGAGCTCCGCGCGAAATCGCAGTGGCGGAACGAATTGGGACTGGATGCGCCCGCCGAAACGGGACGAACATTCGAAAAGTGTCACGGCGAATTTATGCCGCTTCTGTGCGCGTGAGGCGGTTGCGAGGCGCCACGCCGTGTACACGCCCGCAATTCCGCCGCCGACAATGGCAATCCTTCTCACTCATCGTCTCCCTCTGGCCATCAGGCCGAGCTACTCCTCATAAAGGAGTGACGCCCGGAAGGATTTCCCTACCCGGCGTAGCCGAAACCAAGAAAGGTTCGGCGCTGAGCTACACGTCCGCAGCCCGCACTAAACACGAAGGCTCCTCCGGGATTTTGATCTTCAGGCTATGGGCATCTCACTTCACTCGCCCAAGCGAGAACAAAGCGACGCCTTCGTCATATGGATTTCCGCGTCACGAATTTTGCCGCTTTCCAAATGCTTGCTGTTTGGCGATGAATCGTGCGACGTACGGCCCTGCCGCCGAAAGCGCACCGGCGGCAGGCCATGGCTGGGATTGGGAAGGTGGTAGCGCATCCGGGATTCGAACCCGTGTTACCGCCGTGCTCCTAATCCGGCGGTTGGCCACCTTCGCCGGGGGGAGAAGGTTCTCGATTGGCTTCTTTGCGTCGGACAGGCAATCCTCCACCACAAAACAAGGTGGGGTGGTGTGCGAGGGACGCCTGCCAACCGATTACTTGTCGTGCATCCTCCGAGGAGCGACGAGCGTACGACTACGTGCCTGCGGTCTTCTCCCGTCTGCGCGGGCATTGTTTACCGAAGGAGATCCTCGCACCCACGCCACCACCCGCTCAGGATGACAGGCTGGGAGAGCCTCGGATCTCTGCACACTGGCTCAGGATGACAGTGCCGAAGACAGCGAGAGATGAGCGAGTCGGGCGTCCCGCTCGAAGTGGCACCCCCTACGCGTGCGTGGGTCCCTTCCTCAGCCTCACCACGAACGCGATGGCGAAGCCGATGGCGGCGAGGATGTAGAGGTAGGGGAACCAGCGGGCTCCTTCGCGGAAGGAGAGGGTGGCCACGAGGGCCATCACCACGCACTCGATGGCCAGGACGCTGGCTTCGAGGATCGTGGCGTGGTGGTGAGGCGGTCGTGGAGGAGGGTGATGACCACGATGTAGATCGAGGCGGCGAGGAAGAGGGTGATGACGGCGGTGTAGCCCTCGGGGTGCTCGAGCTTCGCCAGCGCTTTCATGAGGATCGTGAAGGCGGTGAGGAAGTGGACGAATTTCTGGAGCAGGGCGGCGCGGCGGGTCATCGTCCGGGATGGTATCGCGTCCGGTGTAACCGTTGCGTTCTCTCCGGGCCAGTTCGAGTTCAAACCGCTGCTGACGAATGCGTCGACGATGGCCGCGAGCACGGTGGGGGTGCTGCTCGCGGATACGCGCGTGGCCACGCGCTACTTCTCGGTGCGGCGCGTCGTGGACGTGGTGTCGGTGGCGGGCTGGTTTCACGGGAGTCTGGCCGTGCTGCTGGCGCACGAGCTCACTCACGCGATCCACTGTTACCAGGATCTGCCCGCGTATCTCGCGCGCGGCATGGCGCCTCCCAGTCACGAGGATTGGGCGAACATGGAGGAGCAGTTCACGATCACCGGAGTGCGCGACGGCGTGGAAGTGTCGGTCTCCGAGTGCGGGCTGCTGCGAGAGCTGGGCTACCGGATGCGATGGGGTCACATTCCTCGGCCTGCCCTCCGCGGAGCGGTGCCCGCGGATCTGCTCGTCCCGGTCTACGGACGGGACTGGGCCCGCCGGTTCTGAGTCTCTTCACGCGCGTCTGTAGCAGCGGGACGCCGGACGCTCCGCGCGCGAAGGCGCGTCGAACCGTGGAGCGGTGGACTTCAGTCCACCGGGATCTCGCGAAGAGTGTGCCGTAAGCCGCGTGAGTCTTCGCGACGCTCGTGGCGAATGCCGCGAAGGGCAGAGGGGAAGTGTTTCGCGAGATCCTCGGTGGACTAAAGTCCACCGCTCCACAGGAACAGCGGGAGGGTGTCATTGACGAACAGCCCGCGGTAGCGGATTCCCGAGCAATTTCCGTAGTCGCTTCCATTGAGAATGGGAGATCGTTTCCGCGCTTGCCGGTTCAGGATCACAGCGATGCGTGTGAGCCCTTCATAACGACCTATACTTCCATCTATCCGTTGTTTTTCGATACGGGGGTGCTCCAATGGGGACTTACGTTCGGATTCTGCTTCTCGCCGTCTTGTTCGGCAGCAGCACTCAGGCGGCGGATGTAGACACAGTCATTCAACAGATCCGCGGCACACGACTCGATCCCGCGCGATCGGTCGAGATCAAGGGCCTCAAGCTCGTCCTCGGCGGAGGTGGCTCTCTCGAGATCCGGAGCGGAGTGCTCGTTCCGGCGACGTCCATCGGTTCGGTTCCTGCCGAACTGGTGTTCCTCGGCGACGCGACGATTCAGGTCAGCGCTCCTGATGAGATTGAAGCGTCCCAGCTCGAGCTCTTCACGGGATCGGGCAAATTGTCGGAGGATTTCAATGAAGGGGTGCTCGTCGTCGCGAATGACGACGCAGTGAAGGCACTCCTGGTGCGACAGCATGTGGAACTCACGCCCGAGAGACTCTCGCGAGCCGCCGATCTCTACCAGAAGTGGCTGGTGGGAACGGAACGAAAGCAGTTGTCCATCGAGTCGATCCTGTTCGCGGATGGTGTCGGTGATTCCTTCCATCGCGGGTTTTTCAGCGCCTCTGTTCATAGTGAGCAGCTCGGCCAGTTTCTTTTCGTCTACCACCCGGAGTGGGACGAAGAAGTGACCGTCGGGCAGTTCGTTCCGATTGCGGCGGAGAAGCGTGACCAAAAGCGGATCCGCAGGGAACTGGAGCGTGAACAGCGAAGGGGGCGACTCACCGGTGTGCGATTGGAGGATCTTGGACAATGGGACACATGGCTGTCCGCGTCGATTCTCGACGCCGAGGGGAAGGCAATCTCCTCCGTTCCCGGCTTTGAGCCACAACAGTATGTTCTCGAAGTGGATATTGCCGAGCGGTCGCTGCGACTCAGCGGAAAGGCGCGCATCGAGTTGACGGCAATGTCCGGCTTGCGACGGCTGGTGAAGCTCCAATTGCATTCCGATCTGGCCGTCCACAGCGTGACGGCCGCGGGCACTCCCGCACCTCACTTCCGCAGCGGACCGGACTTGTACGTCGTTCTGGGCTCGGCTCCCGCGCCGAAGGAGCGCGTCTCGATCACGGTGGAGTATTCAGGCGAATTGCTGGAGAAGATGGGGAGGAGGACTACAACTCTCAGAGACGCAGCGGGGTGGTATCCGCATGCCGGCACTTTGGATCGAGCGAAATACGACGTCACCTTTCGATGGCCTCGTGGTCTCGGTCTTCTCTCCCCCGGAAAGCGGGTGGACGGCGGTACGGTGGGCGGCCGGCAGTGGGAGCGGCGGACGCTCGAGCTTCCGTCGAGCGCTTTCAGTTTCGAGGTTGGGCGCTTTCTGAAGGACACGTTCCAGGCCGGCCACGTCTCCGTGACCGTCGCCTACGATCCGGAGGGCCGCTCGCTGGACATGGACATTCGCGAAGAGATCCGGAACGCGGTCCGCGACTCCCTGCTGTACTTCGAGGAAAGCTATGGCCGCTACCCGCTCGACGATCTCGTCGTGGTCACGGTTCCACGCGATTTCTCCCAGAGTCACCTCGGATTCGTGACGCTCTCCAACCTGATGATGGCGGATTATGACGTTTACGCGACGGCTCTCGGCGTCGTAGACCGCCGGGCGGTGGTCGCTCACGAGATTGCACATCAATGGTGGGGACACCTGGTCGGTTCGCTCTCCTACCGCGATCAATGGTTCGCCGAAGCTCTCGCGAGTTTCTCGGCTCTGCAGTTTTCGCGGAAGAAGCTGGAGAAGGCCGGACCTTCCCGTCTGGGTCCGACTTCAGGCTGGCAGGCGGACATTCTCGATACGACGGAAGACGGCCGCTCCATCGAGTCTCTTGGGCCGCTGATCCTCGGCATACGCCTCAATTCCTCGATGTCGGATCAGGCCTATGAAGCGGTCGTGTACAAGAAGGGTGCGATCGTGTTCGATATGCTCGCCCGCACTTACGGCGACGACAATTTCGACCGGATTCTGCGCTCGATCGTGTCCTATGCCGCGAATCGGGCCATCTCCACTCGCGAGCTTCTGCACATCGTTCAGACGGCGACGCGGGAAGTGGACATCCAGGAATTCGCCGATCAATTCATCTACGGCACCGGTGTCCCGGTGATTCGTTACGACTACGAGTTTCTGCGCGGCAAGAATTCGGCGTGGGCGGTGAAAGGAGTGGCCGAGCAGTATACCTCGCTACGATTCCGTTACCGCATCGTGTTCCGTGATTCGCGGCACGAGGTGGTCCGTGAAGCGATTCCGGAAACCAGGATCCAGGAATGGACGATGGTGGTGCCGTTCCATGTCGGCGTAGTCAAGCCCAGGAGCCTGTCCAAACCGGGGCGCCCGGTGAGCGATGTGGCAAAGGAGATTGGCGACGGGTTTGTGTTCGGACGGCTGACGATCCGCGGGAAGAGCACTCCGTTTGAACTGGACGTGGAATATGAGCCGCGGAGTTTCTGGCTCGATCGGGACAAGGAGACGCTGGCCCAGTTCTACAGTTTACAAACGAATCCCAAACTCATTCTCTTTGCAGAGGCCGGGGCCCTCGCCGCGTCAGGCCAGTTTCAAGAAGCGGAGGAGAAGTACAGGGGAGTTCTGCGGGCTGCCAAGACGACCGAATTCGATTTCGAGGTTCAGCGGCTGGGGTCCACCACCTACCGCAAGGCCAGGTTGGAGATACGCGACGCGGCGCTCGACGCATTCGCGCATCTCGGCATCGCCCGGATTCGATTGGACCAGAAGCAGTACGCGAGCGTGCCATCTGCACTCAACGACGCGCGGAAGGCGGCGGGGAGAGCGTCCAGTGTGGTGAACGCCGAGATCGGGATTCTCGAGGGGCGGCTTCACATCGAACAGGGTGACTACGAAAGCGGCTTCAAACGCCTGCGGAAGCTCCTGCTCGGAAGATCCCCCGCCTCCAGCGACGCGGAAGGCTTCGCCTGGCTCGCGATCGCGGCGAAGCGGACCCAACATCCGAAGGAGCTCGAAAAGGCACTCGAGGCTGCTCAGAGGAAAGGCGTGGACATTGCCGGCCTGAACTAGTGGTAGCTCAGAGCGGGCTGCGCCCGGGAACTGGCTGAATCACGACAAATGGGCTGTCATCCCGAGCGTCGAGCGAGGGACCTGGGCGGGCGGGGCGCCAATCATGTGCCTCGTG
>Ga0307505_10001059_pt1 | contig 24450 bp, 23 predicted proteins | sample 23_S_MG_FD_202183 | JGI IMG/M metagenome (GOLD analysis project Ga0307505, IMG submission 202183) | Soil microbial communities from Populus trichocarpa stands in riparian zone in the Pacific Northwest, United States - 23_S | ecosystem: Environmental > Terrestrial > Soil > Riparian zone > Trees...
CCAGGCGGGGCATGACGCTTTCGTACTGGACGTATGTCGCCGGCTTCGTGGGGATCGGCTTGTTCGCCGACCTCATGCTCGGTGCGACGGGCAGCAGCACCAGCTTCGTCGATCCGAAACTGTGGGCGTTGCTGGGTCTTGCGGTGTTCGTGGAGCGATACGGCGCGATGCATCTGAACCTGTACAGCACGACCAATCACATCATCGCGCACGTGTCGAACGGCATCGGCGGTCTGCTGTTCATCGCGGTGAGCGCACTGCTCGTGCCGCGCATCGGCGCCTACGCGTTTCCCGCCGGCCTGCTCGCGGGGAACCTCGGGTTCTATGCCTGGTACTCCGCGCTTCACTCGTACCGCGCGTTCGACCTGCGGTTCTGGTCGTTCGAGCGCACCACCATGCTGCCGCCGCTGGCCGCTGTCCTTCTGTACAGCGCGTGGGTACTCCTGTGACGGCACACGGCCGCTTGACGGTGTTGTGCCAGGACGTTCCGTATCCTCCAAACCATGGAGGCAAGCTCGATCTCTGGAATCTCCTGCGCGGCCTCCACGGCGAAGGCGTGACCATCCAGCTCGTGTGCTGGTTCGAGCGCGACCGCATCGCTCCGGAGGTGAGACGGGAGCTCGATCGTGTGGCGGCGGAGATCGTGGAAGTGCCAAGCCGCGACGGATGGTGGCGCGTGCTCTACGCCAAGTACCCGCCGCGAATGCTCAAATTCAAACCCTCCCGCCGGGAGTACGCGGCGCTGAAGAACAGCATCGAGGCATTCGGGCCGGATTGGCTGCTTCTGGACTATTGGTGGGCTTACCTGCCCGCCCGCGCCCTGGCCACCGAGCTCGGACTGCCGCTCATTTACCGTTCTCATAATGTCGAACATCGGTACTATCGCGAGCTGCAGCGCCTGGCGCGTGGAATGTTGAAGCTCAAGCTGGCGGTGAATGCCTTCCGGCTGTTTGCGGTCGAACGCGACATCCGCTCCTCGGCCGACCTGGTCGCGGACATATCGGCCGACGATACCGACGAATGGAACACGCTCGGCGGCGCCGGCCGCGCGATCGTCGTGCCTCCGCTGTGGCTCGATCGCGCGGCGCGCGCACGACCGGTCATACGAGCGGACATCGACCTGCTGTTCGTCGGCAATCTGCGAACGCCCAATAACGTGGAGGGGCTGGGCTGGTTCACCAGCCAGGTGCTGCCGATCCTGCGGCGGTCGCCGACGCCCGCTCCCTTGCGCGTGGTCTTCGCGGGATCCGAACCTGACACGAGCGCGTTGGCGTCGTGGCGTCGAGCCGGGATCGAGTGCGTGGCGAATCCGCCGGACGTCTCGGGGTTCTACCCGCGCGCGCGCGTCGTCATCAACCCGCTCCAGCACGGCAGCGGCGTCAACCTCAAGATGATCGAGGCGCTGGCCTCCGGCAGACCCGTTGTGGCAACCCCAGTGGCGGTTCGCGGTCTCCCGGCTGACGCGCGGCCGCATTTCGCGGTCGGTGCCACACCGGAGGCGTTCGCGCAGGCGGCACTCGACATTCTGGCATCCGGCAACTGCGTTGTGGACGATGAAGCTCGAGATGTCCTGATCGAGCACTGCTTTGGTGCCGCACGGCTGCGGCCATTTCTCACGGCTCTGCAGGGATTGCGGCCGGCACGGACGGTGGGCGCATGACCGACGACCGTAGCACCCGTCGAGGGGCTTACCGGGCCGTCCAGCGCCTGGCGGGGGCGGAGGTGGCGGAAGCGCTCGCACGCTTCAACCGACGCCGGCGGGAGGGATACTGGTGGCCCGGCAGCCGCTACCGTCAGAACAGGCGGCAGCTCGCGGCCTACCGCAATGTGCATCGGGGCCAGCGCTGCTTCATTCTCGGGAACGGCCCGAGCCTGAAGGACATGGATCTGAGCCCGCTGAGAAACGAGCTCACCATCGGCCTGAACCGGATCTATCTCCTCTTTCCCTCGCTCGGTTTCACGACGACCTACCTGGCGTCGGTCAACCCGCACGTGCAGCGCCAGTTCAAGGATGATTTTCTCGCGCTGCCCATGCCGAAGTTTCTCAGCTGGAACATGCGCGCCGAGTTTCCCGTGCGCGATGACGTCGCCCTGCTCTACAGCGAGAACTCGCGGGAAGACTTCACGGCCGACATTTCCGCCGGTCTGTGGGAGGGTGGCACCGTCACGTATGTCGCGCTCCAGCTGGCCTTCTTCATGGGCTTTGACGACGTCATCCTGATCGGCGTCGATCATTCCTTCAAGTCGTCCGGCACGGCGCACCAGCTCGTCACCTCCACCGGAAGTGATCCCGACCACTTTCATCCCGACTACTTCGGGAAAGGGGTGCAGTGGCAGCTGCCGGATCTGGAAATGTCCGAGCGGGCGTATCGATTGGCGGAACGTGCGTACACCGCGGCCGGGCGCCGCGTGCGGAATGCGACGCTCGGCGGCCGCCTCAAGACTTTTCCGCTGGTCGACTACGCCGCGGTGCTCGAGGAACGGTGAATGCGCCGGAGAACAGCGTAGTGGCTGCCCCTCGGCCAGACCTGGATTCCGCGGCTCCCCGGTTCAGCATCGTCATTCCGGTGTTGAATCGGGTCGACGTGATCGATCGCTGCCTGAGAAACCTTCTCGACCAGCGGGGCTCGTCGTTCGAGCTCATCGTGATCGATGGCGGCTCGACGGATGGCACGGTGGACGTCATTCGACACCATGCCCCAGCCCTTGCCCATTGGGAATCGAAGCGGGACGAGGGGATCTACCATGCCTGGAACAAGGGCCTGACGCGCGCCAGAGGCACCTGGATCGGCTTCATCGGCGCGGACGACCGGTTCGCGACCGACGACCTGCTGGCCACCCTGGCAGACACGGTCGCCACACTGCCGCCCGAGGTGACCATCATCTATCCGCACGCGCTCTACGTGGATGACGAAGGCCTCACGCACGGGGAGAGCGGGACGGCGTGGCATGTCGCGAAGCCTCGCCTGTTCCAGGGGATGATGACCGTTCCCCCGGGAGTGTTCTATCGGCGCGACGTCTTCGAGAGAACCGGGCTGTTCGACACGTCCTTCAGGATCTGCGGCGATTTCGACATGGTCCTGCGGGAAGCGCAGACCCACGAGGCTCGGTACGTGGACTCGGCGTCGGTGATCGTCGGCGTTGGAGGCGTGAGCTGGCACATCGGAAACAGGCTCCGCATCATGGAGGAGACACGCGCCTCTCTCAGGAAGAACGGGATCACCGGCGTTCCGTGGGCGTGGTATCTCGCATATCTCCGGATGACGCCGGCGTATCTCCGGACCAGACGCTCGATGGGCCGCATCCTCCGCCGCCTCGGCCTGCTTCCCGCAAGGAACCGTCAGGGTGCCGCGTGACGCGCCGCGAGCAGGTGAAACTGCTCCTCCCGCCTGCGGCTCGCGATGACGAGATAGTTCATCGCGCGCAGGTCGGCCTGGATCCGGCTCGCATCGACGTCCCCGTACCGGGGAAGAAACTGCGGATGCACCTCCACGAAGAGCAGCCGTGGGGCTGAACTGCTTCGCAAGAGGTCGGCGGCACCCTTCAGGACGAGTCCCTCTGCGCCTTCGACGTCCATCTTGATCACTGTAGGCGCGGCTATGCGCCCCGTGCTCACGAGTGTGTCCGCGCGGCTGACCGGCACCATCGTGGTGCCCTGATGCCGCCCGAGATTGGAGATGGCTGGAGCGTTTCCGCTCAATCCGCTGGTCGATAGCTCCACTTCCCCGTCGTGATCACCGAGAGCCACGGCGACAATGTCGGTCGTCCCCGTCAGACCGTTCAGCTCGACGTTCTCCCTGAGCCGGGCCGCGGTGGCCGGATCGGGTTCGAACGCGATGACCCGGCGAACCAGGGGCGCGAGGTGGACGGTGTACAGTCCGACGGACGCGCCCACGTCCCATACGACGTCATCGGGCCTCACCAGAAACATCAGCGCAGCGAGCGGTTCGAGCTCTCCACCGAACCGGACTGTCCGAAAGAACTCCACGTGTGAGCCGACCACGAAGCGGTGATCGCCCAGCGCCGTGGTTCTGAAGACACGGGGGCCGAGAGCGTATCGCAGCGTCGTGAGCCAGTAGGTTCGAAGCCCGAACATGAGGGGATGCCGAAGGCGCAGGCTACCGAGGCGGCTCCGCGGCGCTGCCGCGCGCGAGCAGCTCCGCGGTTTTCCAGCCTTCTTCGTCGTCGATGTCCACGGACTCGAGACGCGGTGTCTCGAAGAGCATCGGCTGCCTGCCGATCCGGGCCCGCGTCTGGTTGAAGCTCGTGGCCGTGAAGATGTACAGATTCGAGTTCTCCTCGAACCACGGCTCCAGATCCTGCGTGCGCTTCAATTCGTTCGGGTCGTGGTTCACGGGGCTGCCGTCCTGCCGGTAGAATCGGGTCTGAAAGCGGTTCACGGTAAAGAGCGAATCCGCGCGCCCCTCCGCCCGCGCCCGATCGAACGCCGCCAGCGCCGCGCGGATGGTCGATGCCCCGAGGAGCGGATTCGTGGCATGGGTCATCAGGTAGGTGTCCGCGCGGACGTTCGCGACATCATCGGCGATGACCAGGTTCATGCTGACGAAGTCACCGCAGATCTCCGCCTTGCGGTCCCGCACCAGGACGCGCTCCGACTGCGGGAGGCCATGCGACTGCAGCAGCGCCCGCGCGTCCGTGTTGATCACGACCGTCGTGATCGCGGGAATCGAGAGGAGGGTGTCGAGGATCCACCGGAAGAGCGGGCGTCCCCCGAAATCGCGCCAGTTCTTTCCCTGCACGCGTTCGCTGTGACCCTTCATGGGCAGCAGCGCGACGATGCGACGATCGGACATGTCCTGGAGTGGTGGTGAGGGCCGGGGCCCCGCGGGCGTCACGCGCGTGTGCGCGGGTAGAAGTACGCTTCCTTGCGGCGCTGCGACAACTGCCGATGCTCGTGGTTGCCGCGGTACGAGCCCCAGAACTGCATGAGCCGGAACATCACGATTTCCGGGAGACGGCGCAGGCGATGCGTCACGTCGCGCTCGCGCAGCAGCGCGGACAGGTCCAGCCAGACCGCCGAGGTGAAGTAGCTGAGGAAATCCGCGAAGGTCATCTGGATCTCGGGCATGATGTGCTGGAGCGCGATCGCCTCCCGCTCGAACCGGCGTCGCACCGTGGCCCAGTTTTCATGGTGGTGATGATAGACCGCCGCTTCAGCCACGTACCCGATCCGGTGGCCCGCTTCCACCAGCCGGCTGGCCAGATGCAGGTCCTCGAGTCCCGTGATGTCCTCGTCGAAGCGAAATCGTTCCCACGCGGTCCGCTGCACCGCCGCATTGGCGTTGTTGCAGAAGAATCCCTCCTGCGGGATGCGGCTCGTGGTGGGGAAGAACTTCGCAAAGTGCTGGCACTCGCTGAACCGGCTTTCCGGTCCTCCGATCTGCCGGCCGTAGGTGAGCGTGACGTCGCCGCGCCGCAGGGGACCGACCAGCTCGGCCAGCCACTGCGGCGACGCCGGTATGCAATGGCCGCTGACGAACACCAGGACCTCCCCGGTCGCGGCGGCGCATCCGCGATTGAGGGACCGGCCGAAGGAGAAGTCCGACCTGGCGATGTGAACCACGCGCGCCCCGTGGGCGCGGGCGATGTCGAGGGTGCCGTCCGTCGAGCCGGAATCGACGACGATGACTTCCTGCCGGACGCCGTCGGCTTGCTGGTCGCGCAGTCCCTGCAGCAACGCGCCGAGATACCGGCTTTCGTCGTACGTCCGGATCACGACGCTTACGAGCATCTGTGAGTCCTGGGGAGGCGAACGGTCATCGTTCCGGCCAGAGCACGGCCATGCCCTCGGCATAGGGAAGGAGCCCCGGCGAATCGCCAGGAGTGAAGTACCCGTAGATCCATGCGCTCCGGTCCGGATAACGTGCGAGAAGCCGCCGATTCGCATGCGGCCCCAGATCGGTTGCGAACAGCGGTTTTCCCTCCTCGATGCCGGGCAAGTCGCCGAGCCATGACACGAAGAACGGATTCATCGCACCGAACCGGTCCGCGTGGATCTCGCGCAAGCACGTTTCATGGAGGCGCGTGGCCGGGTCCAGACGGATGCGAACGTCTCGCGCGACCTCGGCGCGTGGGAGGAACTCGAAGGCGCGCGGGATCAGGTCGAGCGGCGGCAGCGCGTCCGGACTCCCGGGCCGCGCGGCCCCGAATGCCCTCCCGTCGATCCGGAGCGCGTCGGCGTGGCGCTGCACCAGGCACGTGGGGTTCTGGCGCACCGCCGTCTCGACGATGTCCATCCGAAGGCCTTGCGAGGTGAGGCGGCTCACCAATCTCCCTTCCCATGTTCCATGAATGAACACGACCGAGCTGTCCGGAGCCGCGGGAGCGGGCGCGCGAAAGCTCGACTGCCAGTCGCCGCCGTAGCTCGCCAGCCGTTGCGGGCCCATGATCAACGACGACCCGACGCCGGCGATGACAGCCACCGACGCGGCCACCCGCGGGGAAAAGCGGCTGCCGGTCACCGCCTCATCCGGCACCCGGCGCAGCAGCCCGTGAATCGAAACCACCGAGAGTCCGACCCACGCCGGGGCGAAGTCCGCGAGCATGCGGGGCCCCATGAAGTAGCCGTGATGCCAGTACAGCGCGTTCGCCAGGAGGGGCAGCAGGCACCAGAGCGCCAGCACGCGGTCGCCGGAAGCGAGCGACCGCGCCACCACGAGGTAGAGTCCCACCAGGGAGACGAGAGGGAGCAGCGTCTCCATGAGGTTCAGATTCAGCGCCGCGAGATCCGCTGAGGTATAGAACAGCGCCTCGAGGGCGCCGTAGGTGTTGCCCCAGGGATCGCGATGAAACCCGAGCCCATGCGCCGGACCCCAGGTTGCCTCGTACCCGAACACGGTGAAGCCGCCGAACGCCGTCCGGTTGTACCAGAGGTGCACAACGAGGAACGGAAGCCCGCCGAGGATCGCGGCGGGCGCGAGTGCCGAAAGACGCCGGATCGGCGACTTCGCCGGTGATGGAGCTCCCGCTGCGCGGGCGCCAGAGGAGGGCATGAGCCAGATGCCACCGGTCACGACGATCATGGTGGCCACGGCCGCGACTGGACGAACCGCTGCCATGGCCGCGACGGCGGCTCCGGCGCCGGCCGCCCATCCGCGCGCCATGCCACCGTCCCGGGCGCGCAGGGCGCAGTAGACCGCCAGCACGCCCAGCAACGCCGCGGTCGAGTGATTCATGTACGCGGCCGACTGCGCCATGAGAAACGGGCTGAGCCCCACCGCCAGGCCGGCGGCGCGCGCGACCGCCGCTCGCTCCGGCAGCAGTCGCTGCATCACAAGGACCGAGAGAGCTGCCGTTGCGCCCATCACCAGCGGGCCTGTCAGCCACACCGCGCCAAGTGCATACCCCAGCGCGAGCAGCGCCATGTGACCCGGCGGATACTGGGAGAACCAGCCGGCGCCCGTGACCACGGAGTTCTGCATGTGCCAGAACCCGGCGGCGAAGTCGCTCGGTCCGCCGAGCTGCCCGGCGGCCATGTACCGCGCCTGGGTGAGCTGCAGAACCGCATCGGCCAGGTTCGGTCTCGCGTCAAGGACCTGCCGAACGACCAGCATCGTCAGGAGTGCCGAGACCAGCCCCACCCCAGTGGCAAAAGCGGTTGTCGAGGGGCGAAGCAGCGCGCGCTCCACGGCACTCTCGAAGCGGGCCAGCGGCCACGCGGGCAGAAGGAATCCTGCGAGAGCCGCCAGGACGACCAGGAGCAGGACGCCGCTCCAGAGAAGCTCCACCTGGATCGACACGATCTCCGCGATCGACCGGCCCGCGAGTCCGGTGTCCCGCGATGGAAGCTGCCGATACAACGGAACGATCGAGAGGAGAAGGACTGCCAGCCCGACAGCTCTCCGGCTCCAGTGCGTCATGCGCTCGCGGTGTGTTCGTTCACGGAAGGCAGGCCGCGTAACGTAGCCATCGCGCTCGGCGGAACGAAACGTCGGAGGCGCGTGAGCGCACCCTTCCGTCAGGGATCCGGCTTTCAGGCACGGAGCCAATGGCAAACTGCCTGAATGGTTGCAAAACACACCATTCCCAGGCCGAATCATGACCCTCCGGGAACTTCCAAGTCATTGTGTGGGGCTGGTTTACGAAAAGCATTGCGGGTGGACTTGGCATTGCCTTAGCATTGCCTCCGGCCGCCGGAATACGGCTTCCATCATTACCCTCTTCTCTCTCCTCGGAGTTCTCTCATGAACCGCAAGGGCTTCACGCTGATCGAGCTGCTCATCGTGGTCGTCATCATCGGCATTCTTGCCGCGATCGCGATCCCGAAGTTCGCGAACACGAAGTCGAAGGCGTACGTCACGGCCATGAAGTCGGACCTGCGCAACCTGGTGTCCGCGCAGGAGTCCTACTTCGCCGATAACGCGACCTACGCCAATGATCCCGACGACCTCGGCTTCAAGTCGTCCTCGGGCGTCCGCCCGGTGACGATCACGACCAGCGCTGGTGCGTGGACGGCCACGAACAGTCACACGCAGCTGGCGGACGTCGAGTGTGGCATCGCGGTGAACACCGACAACACGATCGTGACCACGGCGGGTGAAGGCGAGCCGGCCTGCCAGTAAGCGGCTGAGCTCCTCGTAGTATGAACCGGGTCAGGCATTCGCCTGGCCCGGTTTCTTTTGTCCGGTCCAACTGCGCATGCGACGCTACTCCCTCCGTACCGAGCTGCTGCTGAACATCTCGCTGCTGGTGGCTGCCGCCATCACGCTGGCGGTGGCGAGCGTCGTGCTGCTGTACGGGGCGCTGGACCAGGACACCGCGCCGCTCTACATCAGCATTCTCGTCGGAGCCGATGTCGTCGTCCTCGTGGTGTTCGTCGCGTTCACCGTGGAGCGGGTGATCCTCCGGCCGCTGCGGGCGGCCATGAGCACGGCCGAGGCCATCGCCGCCGGCGACCTCCAGCGCCGCCTGCCGCCCGGGGAGAGCCTCGAAATCGATCACCTCGCGAACGCCGTGAACCGCATGACCGACCGGCTGCTCGAGGAACGCGCGCACCTCGTGCGCGCCGAGAAGCTCGCGAGCGTCGGCAGGCTCGCCGCTGGGGTGGCACATGAGGTCGGGAATCCCCTCGCGGCCATCAACGGCTACGTGCACGTGCTCTCCCGAGCGGGGATGGGTGGCGACGCGCGCGACGCCGTGGAGGGGCTCGAGCGGGAGGCCGCGCGCATCGATCGCATCGTGCGCGGACTCCTCGACTACGCGCGCCCCGGCGGGCGCGCCACCGGGCCAGTCGATGTGAACCACCTCACCGGCAACGTCATCGAGCTGCTACGCGTGCAGGGCGTGTTGAGGCGCATCGAGGTGGACTTCCGCCTGGACGCCGGTCCCGTCGCCGTCGTCGGCGACCGACACCAGCTGGAGCAGGCGCTCGTCAACCTGATGCTGAACGCCGCTGATGCCATGGGGGAGGCAGGGCACCTCTCGGTGGTGGTCCGCCGCGCCGCGCGGAAGGAGCTGCTCGCCGGCGTGCGCCGCGCGAGCGATCCCGGCGGGCAGGCCGGTACCCCGCCCACCGCCCGCGCCGCCCGCTGGCTGCAGGAATCCCAGGCGGATGGCGTCGTCACCGTCACCGTGGCGGATTCGGGGCCCGGCGTGCCGGCCGGGGATGAAGAGCGGGTGTTCGATCCCTTCTATACGACCAAGGATCCGGGGAAGGGCACGGGGCTCGGGCTTGCGATCGTGGCCCGGGCGGTGGAGGACGCCGGCGGCGCTGTCTGGGTGTCGCCCTCCCGCGAAGGGGGTGCTGCCTTCCGCATCCTCCTCCCCGCGGCGGACGCGCCATGAACATCCTGGTGGTGGATGACGAGCTCGGTCTTCGTCACACTCTCACGCTGATTCTCGAAGGGGAAGGCCACCGCATCCGCGCCGCGGCCACCGGGGAGGAGGCGCTCGCGCAGCTCGCGGACGAGGAGGCCGACCTCGTGCTGTGCGACGTGCGCATGCCGGTGCTGGATGGGCTCGGGTTTCTCGAGCGGTATCGCCGCGTGTCCGGCCGCGCACTGGTCATCATGATGAGCGCCTATGGTGATGACGATGCGGCGCTCGACGCCATGAAGCGCGGCGCGTACGACTTCATCCAGAAGCCGTTCCGCGCCGACCAGGTGATCCTCACCCTGAACAAGGCCATCGAGCGCGAGGGGCTGCGCCGCAAGGTGCAATCGCTCGAGGAGCAGCTCGCGGAGCTCCAGTCGCCCTCGGATCTCTCGGTCAAGCGGCAGCTGGCCGCGCTCGAGCGCCTGCTCATCGCGCGCGCACTGGAGCGCACGCGCGGCAATCGCGCGCGGGCGGCGCGCCTCCTCGAGCTTTCGCCGCGGGCCCTGCTCTACAAGATCAAGGAGTACGGGCTGGAATAGCACCCGGCGCGTCGAAGCGATGGTGCACCCGGGGCCCCGGGGGTGCACCGTCCCGACATGCGTTCCGGGTTCACGCTGGTCGAAGCGCTCGTCGCCCTCGTGCTGTTCGAGATTGCCGCGCTTGCCCTGGCCGCCACCACCATGGTGGCGGCGCGGGAGCTGGCCGCCGCCGACCGCCACCGCCGCGGCCAGGCCATCGCGCTCGATCGCGTGGCCCGGCTTCGCATCGGCGCCTGCACCGCCGTCACGGTGGGACGCCATCTGCACGAGGGCGGCCTCGAAGAGCACTGGCGCGTGCGCGCGGCCGGCCCGTTGCGCGAGATCGTGGACAGCGTCGTCCTCACCCTCCCTGGCAGGCGCGAGGGGGCCGTGGTCGTGCGCGGCTGGGAAGTGTGCGCGCCCTGAAGCGGGGCTGGACCCTGCACGAGATGATCGTCTCGCTCGTCGTCACCGGGATCATCGTGGCGCTGGCGGCCGGCGCGGGGGCGGGTCAGCTGCGCGTGCTCCGCGGCATCAGCGAGATCTCGATGGTGCGGACGCAGGTGTCCCAGGCGGCGCTGGTCACGGCCGGCGTGCTCCGCGACGTTGCCTCGCGCCACCACATCCTCGTCGCGCTCGATTCCGCCATCGAGGTCGCCGTCACCACCGGCAGCTCCATCACCTGCCGCTCGGATACTGCGCGCGTCGTCGTCGCGCGCCCCTCGGCCGCGGGCAACACGATCGGCGCCTTCCCGGAGACCCCGCAGCCCGGTGACGGCGTCGAGATCCTGGACGTGGACAGCACCGTCGGCCACATCAGTGCGCGGGTCTCCCACGCGCCGGTCGCCGCGGCCTGCGAGCGCTTTCCCTGGGCGGCGGGATGGAACGTTGCGATCGCGGAGCTGTTCGTCGTGCAGGCGGGAATGCCGGTGCGGTTCACCCGGCGGCTCCGCCTGAGCGTGTACCGCGCCTCGGACTCGCGGTGGTACCTCGGGATGCGCGAGTGGAATGCCGCGCAGGGCCGGTTCAATACCATCCAGCCGGTGGCCGGTCCACTCCTTCCATATGGCGGGCAGTCATCGGGATTCCGGCTCCAGTATCGCGACTCGACCGGCGCCCTCCTGGTGGCGCCGGACCCATCACGGATCGCGCTGGTCACCGTCGTCGCTCGCGGCGACAGCCGGCGGCCGGTGCGGATCGCCGGCATGCGGTCGGCCAACGGGATGGCGCACCGGGACTCGGCGCTGGTGTCGATCCCCATCCGATGAAGGGCTTCTCCCTCCCCGTCGTGCTCTACCTCCTCGGCCTCGGCGGCGCGCTGGCGGTCAGTGGCGCGTTTGTGGCTCGTCAGGAGGCGGCGGGGCAACGGGCGGGGGCCAGGGGCGCGGGGCTGGATGGCGTCGCTGAGGAAGCGCTGGGCCGGGGAATGGTGGATTGGGACACCACCCAGGCCATTGCCGTAGGGGACGCCGCAGCCCTCCCGGTCATGGAATCGCCAAACGCGCGAATCGAGCGCTGGATCACACGCACAGATTCATCCGTTTACTGGATTACGGTGGATGTGTCCAGTACACTCAAGCCCTTGTTGCGACGACGGTTAGGAGCTCCAGTCGTGCGCGGCGCAAACGGACTGTTACCTTTGCCTGGGTGGGGCCGGGTCGAGCTTCGCTGAGCGTGTGACTGGAGTCACGAGGCGTGGCGGCCCTGTTACCCCCTCTTTCGTCGGTCGTGTCACGGCTGAGTGACCGAGCGCAACCTTGCGCCGTCCTTCTTGCACCCGGTGATCCCTGCCTGCCGGGCTAAGTGCAGGATCGACAGACAATAGCCCGCCTCTGTTAAAGCCTCTTCACAGCCCCGAATGGCTCTCCTCGGACGCAAAAAGACGACAGTTGGCCTTGATATCGGCTCCGGCCTTATCAAGGTCGCGGTCGTTGACCACTCGAAGAAAGGGCAGCCCGAACTCACGAAGATCGCCATCCAGCCGCTGGTGCAGGATGCGATCGTCGAGGGCGAGGTCATGGACCCCGGCGTCGTCGCCGAGGCGATCCAGGCCGCGCTCGCGGCCGCTGGCGTGAAGTCGAAGGCCGTCGTCACGGCGGTGGGTGGCCGCGACGTCATCATCAAGAAGATCCAGATCGAGCGCGTGAAGGAGCAGCAGGCGCGCGAGCTGATGCGCTGGGAGGCGGAGCAGCACGTGCCCTTCGACATGGAATCGGTGGAGCTGGACTTCCAGATCCTCGATCCCGAGGGCGAGGGGCTGGAGATGAACGTCCTGCTCGTCGCGGCGAAGCGCGAGCTCATCGAATCGAAGGTCCGCATCCTCACGGAGACGGGGCTCGACGCCGTCATCGTGGACGTGGACGCCTTCGCGCTGCACAACGCCTTCGAGCTGAACTACCCGGATGCCATGCAGGGCATGGTCGCCCTGGTCAACATCGGCCACGACGTGACCAACATCAACATCCTCGAGGACGGGGTGCCGATCCTGACGCGCGACCTGACGCTCGGCACGCGGCACATTCGCGAGGGGCTGCAGCGGGAGCGCGGGCTCGGCGTCGAGGACGCGGACAAGCTGATCACCGGCTTCGACCGGTCGCCGCACCTCGACTCGGTGCTCGAGTCGAAGGGCGAGGAGGTGGCCGTGGGGCTCGAGCGCGCGATCGCGTTCCTCGCGTCGAACACGCGGGGCACCGTGGCGGTGAGCACCGTGTACACCTGCGGTGGTGGCGCGCGCATCCCGGGCTTCAGCGAGGTGCTCGCCGCGCGGATGCGCCTGGAGGTGCACCTGGCCAACCCGCTGGCGTCGCTCACGGTGCGCGACGGCGCGCTGGAGGGGCATGTGACGGACGAGATCGCGCCCCTGCTCATGCTGCCGGTGGGCCTCGCGCTGCGACAGGTGGCCTGACGATGATCGAAGTCAATCTCCTTCCGGGCGCGAAGCGCGGCAAGAAGGGCGGCGGCGGTCCGGCGCTCAATTTCGCCGCGATCAGCGCGGCGTTCGCGGAGCGCGTCAAGGACAAGTGGCTGGCCGCCGCGGTGGTGTCCGGGATCGCGGCCGCGGGCATCATCGGTGCGATGTTCATGCTGCAGCGCCGCGCCGAGGGCGCCGTGCGCGACGCGGAGGCGGCGGCCCTCGCCGATTCTGCGCGCTATGCCGTGGTCCTGAACGATCGCGCGCGCCTCGAGGCGCGGCGCGACAGCGCGCTCCTCCAGCTCAACATCATCCGCGCGATCGACGACGAGCGATTCGTCTGGCCGCACGTCATGGACGAGATCAGCCGCGCCATGCCTCCCTACACCTGGCTGCGCGACATCCGCTGGAATGGCACGCAGCAGGGACTGCGGCCGCCCGCGGCGTATCGGGCGCCGGTGGACACTGGCGCGCGGCGCCGGCGTCGCCCGCAGGCCCCCCCCGTGCTGCCGCGCGACACGCTCCGGGTGCGCCTCATCGGGCGCACGGTGGACGTGCAGGCCCTCACGCGCCTGTACCGGAACCTCGAGGATTCGCCCTTTCTCGGCGCGGTGCAGCTCGTGAAGTCCGAGATCGGCCCCGAGGGCGGCAAGGAAGTCACGCAGTTCACGCTCGATTTCATGTACACGCGCCCGGATTCCATGATGATCCGCCGGGCGCCCTTCACGGCCGCGCCGCCGAGGTAGCATGGCTCTCCCGACGAACCAGCGCGACCAGATCATGCTCGGCGTGTGCGTCCTCGCGCTCGCCCTGGCCGGCGCGTACTACTACTACCTCTGGTCGCCGAAGCGCGCGGAGCTCGTGGTGCTTCAGGGGCGGGTTGATACGCTCGTGGCCGCGAACGAATTGGCGCGGCGTGAGATGGCCCGCGGCAACGCTGCCGCCATCCGCGAGGAGGCGGACCAGTATGGCCGCATGCTCCTCCAGATGCGCCAGCTGGTGCCCGTGGAGAACGAGGTGCCCGCGCTCATCGACAACATCTCCACGGCGGCACGGCGCGTTGGCCTCGACCTTGGCCCCATGGAGCCGCTCGGCGTGGTGCGGGGCGACATCTTCGACACCCACAAGTGGAAGATGCAGGTGACCGGGCCGTATCACCGGGTCGCCGAGTTTCTCACGAACGTCGGCAACCTCGCGCGCATCGTTGCCCCCATGAACGTGACCCTGGCTCCCTCGGCGCGGCAGGTGACGCGGCGGACGCCGGGCGAACAGATGCTCGACGCGGCCTTCGAGATCCAGACCTACGTCGCGAAGGCGCCGGCGCCCCCGCGCACGGGGACGAAGGCGCCATGACGACGCGCCTCCTTGTCGCCCTGCTGCTCGCCGCCGCGCCGCTCGCGGCGCAGCAGCCCGCGCCCGCCACCCAGCAGAAGGCTCCCGCCACCAAGGCCCAGGACACCAGGGCCGCCCCCGCGACGAAGGCGGCCGACACCAAGGCTGCCCCAACGACGAAGGCGGCCGACACCAGGGCCGCCGCCTCCACGAAGGCTGGGGAGGGCGCGCGCCCCGGGATGCAGGTGGCACCGGAGTCGTCGGCCGCGCGCCCGCGCGTGCCGGTGATCCTGCGCGAGGTGTTCCAGTACAGCGCCGAAGGCCGGCGGGACCCCTTCGTGACGTTGCTTAGCTCGGACGAGCTGCGTCCAGTGGTCGCGGACCTGCGGCTGGTCGGTGTGCTGCTCGACCCGGTGCGTCCCATCGCCGTGATGCGCGAGGCAGGCACCAATACCCAGTACCGCGTGACCACTGGCATGAAGATCGGGCGGATGACGGTCACGATGATCAAGCGGCGTTCGGTGATTTTCACCATCGAGGAGTTCGGCATGAACCGGATGGACTCCGTGGTGCTTGGCGATACAACCAAAGTGAGGGCGAGATGAAGCGACTGTGGACGAGCCTCCCCCGTGCGGCCGCGCGCCTGGCGCGCGTGCTCGCCGTCGGCGCGGGCGCCGTCCTGCTGGTGGCGGCAACGCTCCATGCGAACGAGGCGACGGTCGTCTCGTTCAGCGTGGTGCCCACCACCGGCCGGGCGCAGGTCATCGTCGGCGTGAAGGGTCCGGTCACCGTGCGCGACTTCGTGCTGCGCGAGCCGGACCGCCTGGTGCTCGACATCACCGGGGCGACCCTGGCGGTGAAGCGCGGCGGCTATGACCGCCTGGCGCGCGGTGGCGTGCTGGACGTGCGCTACGCGCAGAACCAGCCGAACGTCGTGCGCGTCGTGCTCACCCTGGACGGGCCGCGGAAGTACGACGTGCGCGTCGGCGCCACCGACATCACGGTGGCGGTGGACGGCGGTGGCGAGTTCAAGGAATGGCGCGTCGGCACCCCGGTGGTGCTGTCGCCGAACGCGCAGCCCATCGTCGAAACGAAGGAGCCAAAGACGGAAATCACCGTGGCCACGGTGCCGGCACCGACGCGGAGGTCCGGGCTCGCCACGGTGCTCGGCGGGCCGGGCACCGAGCGTACGGCGCCGGCCCCGCGTCCGGCCGTGGCCGGCCGGAGCTATGAGCCCGGCGCGCCCTTCCGGCAGCAGCAGGTGCGCCAGCAGCAGCCCCGCATCTCGATTTCCTGGGAGAACGCGAGCATCCGCGACGTCATCGCGCAGTTCGCCGCGTATTCCGGGCGCACCATCATCGTGAACAAGGACGTGGAGGCGAGCGTCACGGCGGAGATCATCGACAAGCCGTGGGACGTTGCCATGCGCGCCATCCTCAACGCGAACGGTCTCGACGCGGTTGAGGATGACAACGGCATCATCATCGTGAACACCATCCAGGCGCTTGCCGCGCGTCCGTCGCTCGACCCGGTGACGACCCGCACGGTGCGCCTCAACTACACCGCCGCGGCCGCGGTGGCCGCGTCGCTGCGCAGCCGCCTGTCGCGCGACTGCTCCGCGCTGACCCCGGCAGGGGCCGGCGGCGGCACCCAGCCGGCCACGGCCGTCACGGGCATGAACTGCCCCGTGCGCGGCAGCGTCACGGCGGATTCGCTCACCAACAGCGTCACCATCACCGACCTGCCGTCGGTGATGGACGTGCTCGTCGAGCAGGCCCAGTCGCTCGACATCCGCGAGCCGCAGGTGAACATCAAGGCCAAGATCATCCTCGTGGATCGCACGCAGCTCGAGGGCCTCGGCCTCAAGTACGACATCGGCACCCGGAACCACCACTACAACGACGTCATCCCGCGCATCGACTCCACGGGGGCCGTGGAAACGGCGAACCTGTTCACCCTCGGCGGCAACACGGTGGCGGCCATCGCCAACGCGGCGGCCGGCGTGCCGGATGCGGCGCTCCGGATTGCGTACTCCACCGCCATGGGGAACTACTCGTTCACCACGTTCCTCGATGCGCTCCAGGAAGTGTCGCTGCTCGACGTGCAGGCCGAGCCGAGCGTGACGACGCTGAACTATCGCACGGCGCGACTGCAGGCGGGCACGCAGGTGCCCGTGCGCACCATCGAGCAGGGCACCGGCGGCAACGCCGGCGGGCAGTTCCCCACGGTCACGGTGGACTTCCGCAACACGGGTATTGTGCTCGAGGTCACGCCATTCATCACGAACAATCGCCAGGTTCTGATGCAGGTCCACGCCGAGAATTCGGAAGTGGACTTCCGTCCCGACGGCGCGGTGTTCCCGACGCAGAGCGTGGACAACATGCTCCTGGTGGGGGACGGCGAGACCGCCGTGATGGGCGGGCTGACGCAGACGTCGGTGCGCATCACCAAGACCGGCATTCCCCTGCTCGTGGATCTGCCGCTGATCGGGCGCCTCTTCGGCGTCACCAATCGGCAGGAGACGAAGCGGGATCTCCTGATCCTCATCACGCCGCACATCGTTGACGAAGGCGATATGCAGATGTCGCCCCGTCGTCCGGAGTAGAAGTTCATGCGCGTTTCCCTGCATCGTCTCGTCCTGCTCGTGGCCGGCGTCGCGGTCGTCGTCAGCTGCGACGGCGCGCCCACGACCACGCGGATCGGCAGTGGCATCAGCGGCGGCCCGTCCGGGACGGCGCCCATCGTGCCGCCGCCACCGGGTGCACCGGACTCCAGTCCGCCCATCGTGATCGTCGATCAGCCGGTCGCTGCCGGCGTCGACACGCCGCAGGTGAACATCGGTGACTCCATCCTCGTGGTGGTACGGCTCAACGACAGCCAGGGCCTGCGGTTGGTGCGCATGGCCGCGTTCAAGGAAACCGGCAACCCCGACCTCGGCACCTTCGTGCGGACCCAGCGCTATCCCACGATCGTGGCGCCGGCCGGTGCCAACTTCCGGGCAGGGCTCACGGACACCACCATCCGCCGCTACCTGAAGGCTGGCACGCCGCTGGACACGACGCTGGGCGTGGTATTCGTCGAGGTCGAAGGAGAGGACAACGGCGGCAACGTGACGCGGGTGCGTCGCGTGGTGAAGATCGTCGCCGGTCCCAAGGTCACGATCCAGGGGCCGGACAGCCTGCCCGTCGGCCGCACCAGCACGATCCGGGTCGTCGCGACGCACCCGGTTGGTGTGGCGCGCGACTCCGTCTTCATCAGGAACGATGGGCCAACCCCATGGCCCACGCCGCTGAACCTGCGTGTGCTGCTGACGTTCCCGGCGGGCACCACGGAGTCGGTGCACGACATCGCTGTTCCCATTCCGGCAGATGCGCCGCTGCGCAGCCGCGTCACCATCGATGCCACCGCATTCGACGGCGAAGGGAATCCCGGGCGTGCCGCGCCACTCGCGCTGTTCACCCGGCAGGCCGGAACCCAGGCGCCGCGCGTCTTCCAGACCGTGCCCCCACTCATGGAGCGCACCGACCGCTACCCGGTGCGAGCCGAAGGCGACGGCATTGCTGCCGTCGGCCGGTACATCATCGACAAGGTCACGCGCGACACGTTGCGCGTGGACACCGTGTTCTTTGCCACCATCACGGCCAATCGCGACACCACGCTCCCGCTCCTCGACTCGCTGGGGCTCCAGGGCAAGCGGCTGGACATCATCAGTTTCGCGATCGACAACAACCCCACCCCGCTCACCGGCTTCTCGATGCCGGCCGGAACGTCCACCCCGATCACCAACATTGCGCTGGCGCGCGTGGACAGCACCGTCGTCACCTTCGGCACGACGTTCCCCACCGCCCGCACGGGTGTGATGGGCGACCTGCTGGTGGACCCCGTGCGCGGCAACGTCTTCCTCTCGAACACCAGCTTCAACCTCCTCGAGGTCTGGGACAACGTCGGCAAGACGTTCGCGCCGAACGGCGTGGCGGTGGGCGCGCAGCCCTGGGGAATGTTCCAGTCCAGCGCTCCCGACACCCTGCTCGTGGGCAACTCGGGCGCGACCACCATCAGCCGCGTCTTCATCGGCACGTCCGACAAGACCGCCATGCGGGAGGCGCTGGCCCGGCGCATCCGGACGCGCGACGTCACCATCCACATCGTCAGCTTCGAGCGCGACGATAATACCGGCCGCATCCTGCTGCGCCAGCTTCCCAGCGTCAGCTATTCCGACCGCCCGCAGTACGTCGTCGAGTCGGCCAGCGGGCGCCTCTTCTACTCCACCCGCCCGACCGCCACGGCGCCCGCGGGCACGCTGCGCTGGCTCGATCCGTCGCTGCCCTTTCCCGATCCGCAGCAGATCACGTCGTACGGGACGCTCGATCCCGCCGCGGGGTCGGTGTACGCGATCTTCCACGTGGACTCGATCGCCATCGGCCAGTCCCCGCCCACCGGCGTGATCTCCGATACGCTGTACCTGTTCGACCACCCGTACGGCCAGCTCGGACCGACGATCGTGGCGAGCGATTCCTTGCCCGTGAGCGCGATCGCGAAGATCCGGGCGCTGGGCAGCGACGCGTCCGCGCTCCTGAACGTGCAGATTGCCTCCCTCTCGCTGACGGACACCACGTTCGTCGCCGCGAGCGGCGATCGCCAATGGATCGGCTTCGGTGAAGGGAACACCGGCGGTGGGCCCGGCCGGATCATGATGGTGAACGACCTGCCAGCCACCGCGGCGCCGGGCTTCTTCTCACCGGCCATCACCGTCAGCGACATCGTGCACAACGCGGCGGAAAAGGTGTTCGGCATCGCCATCGACAGCACGGGCCTCCAGGTCACCTCGCACGGCCTGCAGACCTACATGGCCTCGCTGGACCTGCCGTTCCACCTGCGACTGGACGGTGTCTACGACTCGTTCGACAACGGCGCGGGCGTCGCGTACCACCCCCGGGCGAAGAGCACGCTGAGCCAGGTGGACCACCGCCTCTCGTTCTCGGCCACGACCAACGGCGTCATCGAGGTGATCGACGTCGCGCACTACAACAATCGCGGACGGTTCGTCACCAAGGGCAACCTGTATGGTCCCCTGCGCGCGAGCGGTCCGCTGCCCGGGGACAACGTCGGGCTGACCTGTCCGGGCAGCGTGGATTGCATCGTGCTCAAGCTGTTCGGACTGACGTCGACCGGCATGGTCGTGGTTGACGTACGGGCGGCGGACATCAGGCCGGGCAACTGATGCGGGTCGAGGGACCAGGGGCCAGGGGTCAGGGGTGAGCCCTGGTCCCTGGCCCCTGGCCTCTTCCCCCTCCTCATGCTTCGCTTCACCACCGCAGGTGAATCGCACGGGCAGGCCCTCGTGGCCATTCTCGAGGGGATGCCGGCAGGGCTTCCACTCCGCGCGGAGCATGTGAACGCCGAGCTCGCGCGCCGGCAGCTGGGATACGGCCGCGGACGGCGGATGCAGATCGAGCAGGACGCGGTGGAACTCCTCTCCGGAGTGCGCGCGGGCGAGACGCTCGGCTCCCCCATCGCCATGCTGATCCCGAACCGCGACTGGAAGAACTGGGCGGAGATCATGGACCCGGCGCCGCGCGAGGAGGACCCGGTGCGCAAGCGGACGCTGACACGCGCGCGCCCGGGGCATGCCGATCTCGCCGGGATGATGAAGTACGACCGCGAGGACGGGCGCGACATCCTGGAGCGAGCCTCGGCGCGCGAAACCACCGCTCGCGTCGCGATGGGCGCCGTGTGCCGCCGTTTTCTCGGTGAATTCGGCGTCCGCATCGGGAGCCACCTGGTCGAGCTCGGGGGGATCGCGGCGTCGGTTCCGGCGGAACTGCCGGCGGAGCTGAACGGCGCCGCCGACGTGTCGCCCCTCAGGACGCTGGATCGCGACGCCGAAGCGCGGATGATCGCGCGCATCGACGCGGTGAAGCGGGACGGGAACACCCTGGGCGGCGTGTGCGAGATCGTGGCCACGGGACTGTGTGTCGGCCTCGGCTCACACACGTCGTGGGACCGGAAGCTCGACGGCCGCATCGGGCGCGCGATGATGTCCATCCCGGCCGTGAAGGGCGTCGAGATCGGGATGGGATTCGCCGCGGCACGCGCCACCGGCGCCGAGGTGCACGACGAGATGGACCCCGCCCCCGACCGAACGAGCGCGGGCGGGGTCCGGCGCCGGTCCAACCGCGCCGGGGGACTCGAGGGAGGGATGACCACGGGCGAGCCGCTCGTGGTGCGCGCGGCGATGAAGCCGATCAGCACCCTCATGAAGCCGCTGGCGACAGTGGATGTCGCGACCGGTGCAGGTGCGCAAGCCGCCGCGGAACGGAGCGACGTGACGGCTGTGCCAGCCATGGGCGTGATCGCGGAGGCGATGCTCGCCTTCGTGCTCGCGGAGGCCATGCTGGAGAAGTTCGGCGGAGATTCGCTCCAGGAGGTCCGGCGCAACCATGACGGGTACCTTTCGCACCTCGCAGGCCGTCTCGGCGCTCGATCCGGCTGAGCCGCATCTGGTCCTGGTCGGCCTGCCGGGCTCCGGCAAGTCCACCGTCGGCGCACTGCTTGCCGGACGACTGCAGCGCAGCTTCCTGGACTTCGATGCCGAGATCGAGCGGCGCGAGGGCGCGTCCATTTCGGCGATCTTCGCCGAGCGCGGGGAGCAGGCGTTCCGCGCGCTCGAGCTGAAGCTGACCGAGGAGCTGCGAGAGCTCGGGAACATGGTGCTTGCGCCCGGGGGAGGCTGGGTGGCCAACCCGGGCGCCGTCGCGCTGCTCCGGCCCCCGGCACGGCTGGTCTACCTCCGGGTGCGGCCTGAAACGGCCCTCAGGAGGCTGGGAACGGGTGCGGCAGGGCGACCCCTCCTGAGCCGGCCGGATCCCCTCGCCGAGCTGCAACGGCTGCTGGAAGAACGCCGGGCCCTGTACCAGGAAGCTGATGTGGAGGTCGGGGCCGAACTGCTTACGCCACAGCAGGTTACGGACGAAATTGTGCGCGCCGTCGGGGGCGAAAGCGCCAAGACTTGACGCCGGGGCTACCTTGGAGGCCCGTGACGTATCTAAGGTAGTGGATCGTCACCATTGGTACCGGCCGGTACGGAGTGCAGTGGAATGGTGATGGTTGCTGCACCGGTCCGGGTTTCTATCAGACATGACCTTTCGAATCCTCGGACCACATGAGCGGGGGCGGTTTGCTCCGGATGCGTGGGGGCAGCTGCTTGCCCTGTCGCGCAGCGGGGTAGTGAGCGCCGCCGAGCTCGAGCAGCTCATCGAGCGCGCCCTGGTCCAGATCGACGGGCGAATTGCATTGGACGATCTGCGCGCGCTGGTCGAGGGAGCCGGTCTGCCGGCGCCATCGGGCGACGCGCGCGAAACGGTACACTGAGATGGCTCCGAGAAAGACGGCTGCAAAGAAAAGCGCGGTGAAGAAACGGGCGGGCGCGAAGCGCGGCCGGAAGGCATTGGCGACCGAGATCGACAACGGCGCCGACGTCTCCGGCGGCTCGTCGCTGGTCATCGTGGAGTCGCCGGCCAAGGCCAAGACGATCGGGAAGTACCTCGGCCGCGGCTACAGGGTGAAGGCGACGGTGGGTCACATCATGGACCTGCCGGAGAAGAAGCTCGGCATTGACGTGGACAAGGGTTTCAAGGCCGACCTCGTGCCCATTCCGGGGAAGGAGAAGACGATCGCCGAGCTGAAGTCCGCGGCGAAGACGGCTCGCGAAGTGTTCATCGCCACCGACCCTGACCGCGAGGGGGAGGCGATCGCGCATCACGTGGCGGAGCAGATCAGCCCGAAGCGAAGGAAGAAGGGCGATGCCGCCGGCCCGGCTGGCCCGCCCATCCGGCGGGTGCTGTTCCACGAGATCACGAAGGAGGCCGTGCAGCTGGCGATCAGGCAGGCCGGCCGCATCGACTCGCGCAAGGTCGCGGCGCAGCAGGCGCGCCGCGTGCTCGACCGGCTCGTGGGATACAAGGCGAGCCCGGTGCTCTGGAAGACGGTGAAGAAGGGGATTTCCGCCGGCCGCGTCCAGACGGTGGCGCTGCGGCTCATCGTCGAGCGGGAGCGGGACATCCGCGCGTTCAAGCCGACGGAGTACTGGACGATCGAGGCGCTCCTGTCCAAGGGCGACCAGCAGTTCACGGCGAAGCTGCATCACATCGACGGGAAGAAGGCCGAGATCCCGAACGAAGCGGCGGCCAACCGGATCCTTTCGGACCTCAAGGGACGCAACGCGTTCGATGTCACGGAGGTGAAGCGCCGGGAGCGCCGGAAGAATCCCGCCGCGCCGTTCACGACGTCCACCCTGCAGCAGGAAGCCGCGAAAAAGCTCGGTTTCGGCTCGAAGCGCACGATGCGCGTCGCGCAGGACCTGTACGAGGGCGTCGAGATCGGGAGCGAGGGCGCCGTGGGCCTCATCACGTACATGCGCACCGACTCCACGCGCGTGGCCGAGAGCGCAGCGGGCACGGCGCGCGACTACCTCCGGACGCTCTTCGGCCAGGAGTTCCTCGCCGACGGCGCGCGGCTGTACGGCGACTCGAAGAAGGCGAACACGCAGGACGCGCACGAGGCCATCCGGCCCACCGATCCGACGCGCCGCCCCGACGAAGTGCGCAAGCACCTCACGCCCGACCAGTTCAAGCTGTACCAGCTCGTGTGGCAGCGCTTCATGGCGTCGCAGATGGCGCCGGCGGTGTTCGATACCACCACGCTGGACTTCGAGATCCTCGCGGCGGCACAGCCGGACATCGGTCGCCGCGCGTACCTGTTCCGCTCCACGGGAAGCGTCGTGAAGTTCCAGGGGTTCCTGGCGCTGTACCGCGAGGCCCACGAGGAAGGGGAGCACAAGACGCTCGAGGACGAGCAGCCGCTCCCGTTCATCGAGAAAGGGGAGAGCATCCCCTGTCACGGGATCACCCCGTCGCAGCACTTCACCGAGCCCCCGCCGCGCTTCTCGGAGGCATCGCTCGTGAAGGAGCTGGAGCGCCTCGGCATCGGTCGCCCGTCCACCTACGCGAGCATCATCTCGGTGCTGGTGGACCGTCGCTATGTGGAGCTGCTGAACAAGCGCTTCTTCCCCACGGAGCTGGGAGAGACCGTCGAGCGCGTGATGGTCAAGCAGTTCCCCGATGTGTTCAACGTCGGCTTCACCTCCGAGATGGAAGGTGAGCTCGACAAGATCGAGGCGGGGGACCTGGACTGGGAGAAGGTGCTCAAGGATTTCTACGGGCCCTTCGCCAAGCGACTCGACAAGGTGGACGCGCCGGCGCTGATCGCCGTCGCCTACGACCTTTCACAGATCGCCACGCTCAAGTGCCCGGACTGCGGCGGCAAGCTGGAGCCCCGCGGCGGATTCTTCGGGCCGTTCCTCGCCTGCGAGAACCACCCGAAGGCGTGCAAGTACACGCGCCCCATCAAGGGCGAGAAGGCGAAGCCGGTGATGACGGACATCCCCTGCCACGTGTGCGGGGCGCCGATGGTGATCCGGCTGGGGCGCAGCGGCCAGTTCCTTGGCTGCTCCACGTTCCCCAAGTGCCGGGGCACGAAGTCCATGCCCACCGGCGTCTTCTGCCCGAAGGACGGCGGCGAGCTCGTGGAGCGGCGGTCGCGCAAGCGCGGCACCGCGTTCTATGCGTGCTCGAATGAAGACTGCGACTTCGTGGCGTGGAACAAGCCCGTGAACGAGAAGTGCCCCGAGTGCAGCTTCGTGGGCGCGGAGATGAAGTTCACGAAGGCACGCGGCGACTTCCGGAAGTGCCTCAAGTGCGGCAACGAGTGGGACGCGCCGAAAACGCCGGAGCAGGAAGCGGAGGAGGCTGCGGCAGCGCTCGCCGGCTAGGTGAGGGAGTGCCGGCGGCCTGTGGC
>Ga0307505_10001060_pt1 | contig 24444 bp, 18 predicted proteins | sample 23_S_MG_FD_202183 | JGI IMG/M metagenome (GOLD analysis project Ga0307505, IMG submission 202183) | Soil microbial communities from Populus trichocarpa stands in riparian zone in the Pacific Northwest, United States - 23_S | ecosystem: Environmental > Terrestrial > Soil > Riparian zone > Trees...
GTGATCGAACTGATACCGCAGCGTGCGGTACCTGAATGTCAGCAGCGGGGCCACGACGACGAAGCCGGGCCCGGCGAGAAGCGACATCAGGAGGTAGTAGCCGAGGAGCGCCGGCACCGGGCGCCGTGTGCCACGAAGCACTGGGGCAAGGGCACCGGGGTCGGCCGCAGGAGGGACGTTCGTCACAAGCCGAAACCGCCGCGACGAATCATACACGCCAGGACGCAAGGAGGGACGCGCCGGTTCCGCGCCAGCCTGGCGTGCCGGCAAAAGTTGCAGGGAGGGGGGAACCTCAGCGATGGATCTGCCCCCAGCCACACGCCACTCCTACAAATGGCACTGGCACGGTCGATGCACCCACAGTGTTCATGGTGACCTTCAGGCAAGTCCTCTGCCCGATCGATTTCTCGGAGCCGTCCAAGCGCGCGCTGGCCTATGCCGTGGCGTTCGCCGACTGGCACAAGGCGCGGCTGACCGTCATGCACGTGGCTCCCACCTTCGAACCAGCGCTGGTGCCGCCGGTCAGGTACGACGAGCCTGGCGACGTCGTCTTCCCCGTCCAGCGTGAGGAAGTGCTGGACGCCCTGCGCCGCGCGGCCAAGGCCGCAGGCGCATCGCCCTCGAGGGTCGAGGCCGTGGCCGAAGCGGGGGACCCCGTGCCAATGATTCTCGACCAGGCGGTGTCGTGGCCAGCCGACCTCGTGGTGATCGGCACGCAGGGCCGAAGCGGACTGGACCGGGCCCTACTGGGCTCGGTGGCCGAGCGCGTGATGCAGAAGGCACCGTGCGCGGTGCTGACGGTGCCCCCGGCGGCCCACGCGGCGTCGGCGAGTCCCGTGGCGATTCGCCGCATTCTCTGCCCCGTGGACTTCTCGCCCTCGTCGCTGGTGGCGCTTGGATTCGCGTTGGACATGGCGCGCCAGGTTCACGCCGCAGTGACCGTGCTGCACGTCGTCGACGGGCCTGCCGAAAGCGGACCGCCGGCGCACACCCAGCCTGTCGCGCCGGAATCCGCCAGCCTGCTGGCCGACGGGCGGGCGCGCCTGCAGGCGGCCGTGCCTGCGGAAGCAGCCGGTCTCCAGGTCGCGCAGGTGGTCGTGGCCGGACACGCGACGCGCGAAATCCTCCGGCACGCCGCGGAGGAGGACAGCGACATCATCCTGATGGGGGCACAAGGGCGGGAGGGAATCGGCCTGACACTCCTCGGGTCGACCACCGAGCGCGTCGTGCGGGATGCGGCGTGCCCCGTGCTGACAGCCCGAGGCGTTGCGGTCAGCCTTGCATGACGCCGTGGCGTCAGCGCGGGCCGGCGTCGGCCGGTGCCCTCGGACGCGACAGGGCCGCGGTCACCGTCGCATCTGACACCTGGGTGAAGTCGTCGAAGAACTGGCCCACGGCCTCGAAGTCGTCTGGGGTATGCAGGCACACGACGTCGTCGGCTACCGCTTGAAGGTTGGCGACTGACGCGGGGGGCGCCACGCCCGCCGCGACGACGATCCTTTCGGGCTCGTGAGTCCGCAAGGCCCGTACGGCAGCCGCCATCGACGCTCCGGTGGCGACCCCGTCGTCGACGACGATCAGCATGCGACCCGCGAGATCGATGCGTGGGTGCGTACGGGTGTACAGCGCGCGCCGCTGGCGAATGGTCTCCAGCTGCGCGCGGATCTCGGCCTGAACGTAGGACGGGGCGGCCGTGTCAAAGAATCGACCCTTCAAGACGGCGCCCGACTCGTCCACCGCCCCAATCGCCAGCTCGGGCTGGCCCGGCGCCCGCAGTTTGCGCACGAGCACCACGTCGAGGTCTCCCTCGAGCAGGTCGGCGATGATGCGGGCCATGGGCACCCCGCCGCGGGGCACGCCCAACACCAATGGGCGGCGGCCCCTATAGGCGGCAAGGCACCCAGCCAATCGCTCGGCGGCGTCGCGCCGGTCCTTGAAGCGCATGCCGGTCGATCTGCGCGCAAAGGCGCTACATGTCGCTATGCGTCCATGTACGGCATCGGTGGCACCAGACCCTGAAGCCGGGCGTACACGGTCAGCGCGCCACGATGGTGGGCCGTATGGTCGGTGATGGCGCCGAAGACCGCCACGCGCGGTGCGCCCCCCATCACGACGCCGGCCGGCAGCGGCACAAGCAAATCGGCGTCGCTCTTGGTGGCCACCGTTGCCTTTGCCGCGGCGACGGCCTTGTCGAACCAGGCGCGCGCCGCGGTCAGCGAGGTATACCCGTTGACCACCGTGGCATGCGCTTCCCAGTTGGTGTCGAAGCCCTCGGGACGGAACGCGCCTTCGATGAACCATTCGATCGTGTGAGCGGCGTGAGCCACCTGCTGGGCCGCGGTCATCATGCCGGGAGCCGGCGCGAACGTGGAGTGGGATTCCACCAGGTTCCGGGTTGAACGGGTGAAGTACTGGTGCGCGGAATCGAGCTCGATCAGGGCGGTCTTGGCAAGCGACATCGACGGCCTCCTTTAGGCGGAGATGTTCGCCTTTCGTTCGCGTCGCGTCAAGTTTTCTAGCAGGTTCCCGGCAAATTGGCGTCCATCCATGCCAGGCGTTCGCCCAGAAACGCTTTCAGGGCCTCATCTCCCCCCTGGTATCCATCTTTCGGAAGCGCGCTCCAGAGAGCCGCGTCCCGGGGGCGCGCGACCGCCAGCTGTTCGACCCACCGGTCGATCATGGCGTTCAGGGTCTCCACTCGCAGTGGGCCCTTGCGGAGCTCCTGCCAGCGACATCTGAGGAGCCGATGAAAGGCGGGATCGGTCCACAGCCGCTCCCAGTACTCCGGCACGTACGGCACTTCGCGGGGTGGATCGTAGAGCACGCGCTCGGCGCCGAAACGGTTCATCGTGTGAGCCCACGCCTGCACGTTTCGCGCGTCGCGGAACTGGGCCACGCCGAAGGCGAGATCGAAGTCCCAAAACGGTCCAATGGCGATCTTGTCGCCCATGGAGCGGGGCCACTTCTGCAGATAGACGCTCTTGAAGTACGCGTCCGGGTTCAGGGATAGTTCCTGCAGCAGCGCGAAGTCCACCCAGCTGGGGAGGTCCAGCCACCGACGATACCCTGCGTCGGTATCGTTCCACTTGCTGCTGCGCATCAGCGCTTCGAACCGGCTCAGGTGGTCGCGCAGGTAGGCTTTCTGGGCGTTCGTAATCTCGTCGAACCGAGGGTAATGGTACGAGTACACCGTCGGGGTGACCGGAGACACCCAGTCTCGAGGAACCCGGTCCGTCGGTTGCCCCTCCCCCAGGTCCATCTTGAAGATGTAGCCGCCCGTAATGTCTCCGTCCGCTGCTCGGGCCGGCCGCGGCAAGTCGACGCGGTGCTTGTCTCGACGGACCCTCTCGACCAAGACGTAGAGACCCTGGTACACGTCATTGACGAACAACTCGATGAACTGGGTACGCGGGGCGTAATGGCCGAACGTTCGCCCCAGCCTGTACGCCAACACGTTGCGAAGGCAGGTCGGGTCGAAGCCACAGCTGTGCAGGACCCAATCACTCCCGGGCGGCAAACCAAGAAGAGGCAGATCGTGATCGTTCTGTTCGTGGTCAACGAGTTCGAGCCGGTACGATTTCTTGGCGAGCGTGGCCGAAATATCACCGTGGATTTCGAGTGACACGGCCGACTGCATCGAGGCCTCACGGTTCGCCAAGTCCTTGAGCGAGCCGTCGTGGTCCTCGATCACCTTCAGCACGCCCGCGGTCTCGGCGCCCTTGGCGACCTGCCTGTCGTTGAGGTCGATCAGGAAGACAGGAAGGACGGGCGAGCCGCGCTCGGCCTCCCGCTCGTCGCTAGAGATCGTGGCGAACCCTGAGCCCTGCCGCCCGTCCCATGCGGCGGACGGATTCGTGGCGCTGGCGGCACTCCCGCCTCGAGCTGACCCGTCTGGCGCCCGATTCGAACCGACCGGAACATGACATGCGGTGAAGCTCAGCAGTCCACTGACAATCGCCAGCCGGAGAACCAGCCGCGGGATCGACGCGTTGCCCATCGCGTCCCAGTATCACACGCGACGATCGTGGCCCGACGTGGACGCTGGAATCAGTGACATCGTCCACTCCCCGCGTCGCCCTGTCCGAACACGGGGATGAACTCCCAGTCGTAACCGTCGGAGGACAAGCTCAGCTTCAGCACGCCGAAGCCGATGATGAGGACCTCGCTGTTGGGAATCCTGTGCGTCGATGCATGCAGCGCCGCGCCTCCGGTGCCCACGACGAACTGACGGATCCCGCGCTCGGGATCCACCCGGCCCTCATCGTCTTGCGGCGCAAACCGCTCGTAGAGATGGTCGTGGCTACTGAGGACGACCTCCGCCCCGGCGTCGTAGAGCACCTCCCACAAGTCGCGGACGGCGGAGACTCGTGCGCTCGGCCCTGACGCGTACAGCGGGTGATGCCAGTACGCGAGGGTGCACCGGTTCCTGCTGCGGCCGAGGATGTTCTTGAGCCAGGTCACTTGCGCGGGGATGCTGGCGTTGCTGTTGAGCGACAGGACCAGCCAGGAGCCCAGCTCGAAGCTGTAGTAACCCACTCCGCCGAACCCGGCGTTGGCGCCGAAGTAGTCGAAGTAGGGACCAGCCCCCCTCTGCTCGTAGTCATGGTTGCCCGGCGATGGGCGCGTCCGGGACCTGTGTCGTCCCCACGTCGGGTCGTAGCACGCCTGAAATTCGTGTGCAGATCCCGTTGGGTACGCGTGATCGCCGAGCGTGAAGACCGTGCCCCCGATCGAATCGAGGAGCCTGGCGGTGGCCTCCGAGTTCGGGTCGCACGTCCCGATGTCGCCAGCGCCGACAAATACCTCCGTCATTCCGCCTGGCGGAAGCACCGGGGGTTCGCCGGCGATGGGGGGCGAAGGGCCTGGAATCGGATCGGCCGGTGTCGGGCCGACCGGCGTCTGCGAACCGCAGTGCAAGCACGCGAAGCAGGCCGCGAGGACGGCCCCGAGCCAACGGACCGGCATTTTAGGACTCCGCCGGCAGCGGAATCAACGCCGTGCCCAGTATCGTGTCGTGCGAGTTCATTGCATCGGGTTACCTCGGAACCCGCCGACCCGACCTCGTGCTCCCGGGGCCATGACGCAGTCTACACTGGGCTTTTCGGTCGATCTCCCTCGTTGCTCTACAATCCGCGCATGCTGTCGAGAGTCAGGGGCGCCGCGCGTTCGCTTCGAGGGCTCAGTCTCACGACCGTGGCTGTCGCCCTTGGCGTTCTGGCCGGAAGTGCGGCCTGGGGCCTGGGTTCGCTGGCCGCACAAGGCGGTTCGGCACCGGATCCCTGCGCCGGCTCACGCGACCTGCGCCTGACCAACGGACGGATCGTCACCATGGACGCCGCCGGCACGGTGGCCTCGGAAGTGACGATCCAGAACGGCCGCGTCTCGGCCGTGGGCCCGAGCCGCCAGCGGCTCAGTCCCTGCACGCGCGTCGTCAACCTGCGTGGCCGCACGGCGGTACCGGGCCTCATCGACAACCACAACCACATCGTGCTGCTCGGCATCAGGCCCGGCCATCACACGCCGCTCGAGGGCATGGCCTCGATTGCCGAGGCGCAGGCGGCGCTCGCCACCCGCGCGAAGTCGGTGCCCGCCGGCGCGTTCATCACGTCGATGGGCGGCTGGAACCCGGCCCAGTTCGCCGAGAAGCGCCTGCCGACGCTGGCCGAGCTCGATGCGGCGTTGCCGAACCACCCGGCGCTGGTCTTCCAGGCCTTCACCGGGCCGGCCGCCACCAACACGCGCGGCAAGGCGTTCTTCACGTCAAAAGGCGTCGCCGTCAGCGACACGGGCGCCATCGCCGCCAACGCGCCTTCCCTGGCGGCGTTGAACGCGCTGCGTGCGGCGCAGACCTTCGACGACCGGAAGCGGGGCACCACCGACGCCATGGCTTACGCGGCCTCGGTCGGCCTCACCACCAACGTGGACATGGGCGCGTTCAACCTGCCCGGCACGCCGGACCTGCAAGAGTCGTTCGAAGCGGACACGCTGGCCAGCGCGGACCAGGGCCGGATGTACGACGCCTTCGTGGCCCTGCACCGCGAGGGGCGGATGACGACCCGCCTCCGCGTGTTCTTCCTGACGATGGACACACGGCCGGACGTGCCGATGCTGACCGCGCGGCTGCGCAACACGTTTGGCGGCTTCGGCGACGACATGCTGCGCATCTCCGGCGTGGGCGAATTCGCCACCAGCTGGCCCCTGTTCGGGCAGAAGCCCCCGTCGAACTACACCGACGCCCTGCAGGTGATCGCGAGGCAGGGATGGGCCTTTCAGCAGCACAGCCTGTCGGCGGCCGAAGACGAGCTGACGGTGGCCACGTTCGAGACGGTGAACAAGGTGGTCCCCATCGCCGACCTCAGGTGGTCCGTGGCGCACGCCGGCGCGATCGATGCGGCGAAGCTGGCCCGCTTGAAGGCCATGGGCGCCGCCGTCGCGGTGCACCCGTTCCAGTTCCTCGCCGGCGGGCGCGGCGGGCCGCCGCTGCGAACCATCGTGGACAGCGGCGTCAAGGTGGGCGCCGGGTCGGACTCGGCGCAGATCTCCACGTTGAACCCGTGGCTCGTCATCGCGTACATGGTCACCGGCAAGGCGTCGGACGGCAGCCTCATCAACGCCGGCCAGCAGCTCTCGCGCCAGGAGGCGCTTCGCCTCTACACCGTGGAGAACGGCTGGTTCCTGAAGGAGGAGCGGCTCCTGGGCAGCATCGAACCCGGCAAGCTCGGCGACGTGGTGGTGCTGAGCGACGATTACTTCGACGCGCGCCGCGTCCCCGACGACGCCATCAAGAAGATCCGGAGCGTCCTGACGGTGGTGGATGGGCGCGTCGTGCACGACCAGTCAGGGAACCCGCCTCGATAGTCAACTGACCCGCGCGGGCGGCATCCGGCCGCCTGCCTTGTCGATCTCTCCTTCGAGGCGCCCCGTGACCTTGAGGAACAGTGTGATCGCGTGCGACAGGCAGGCGAAAACGACCCTGGACACGGTGCGCCGTTCCTCGAACACTGCCAGGATCCCTCCCCAGCCGAGCCCGTAGCCCTTTCGCGCACGCGCGGCGTTGGCCCCGAGCTTCTCCCAGCCGCTCGAGACGAGCACGACGCGGGTGCCCCCGGAGGGCTGCGGCACGAACGTGACCTCCACATCCTGCGCGACGCTTTCGTCCTTGGACGGATGCCACGTGAACGCCACGCGCTGCGGCGGCTCCCACGCCGTGAGCCTGCCCCACTGGTAGCGACGGCCGTCCTTGAACTCTTCGAAGATGCGGCCGCCGAGCTCGCACTCGAACACGATACGGGCGACGAGGCTGCCGCCAATCGAGTGCGTGGAGCTCGGCCACCATTGTCCGAAGTCGGCCGTGAAGCGCCGAAAGGCCGCTTCCTGGTCCCACGGCACGATGGCCGCGCGTTCGATCGGCGGAAGAGGTGCGCTACGATCCTCACTCATGTGCGCCTCCGTGTCGGGGTCTTGGCCGCGCGGCGTGCCACGCCCGCTCGCCGGGGGGCATCTCCACCGGCATAGGCCGCCAGCACGTCATCCCAAAACGACTCGAGGTACTGGCGCAGCTCCGCGAGACCCTCGCGGTCGCTGCTGTAGATGCGCCGCGTGCCTTCGCGGCGGTCCGTCACCAGGTGCGCGTCGCGCAGCACACGAAGATGCTGCGACACGGTAGGCTGGCGAATCTGCGCCCAATCCGCCAGCTCCCCAACGGTCGTGGGCTGGCGGTGCAGGTGCTCGAACAGCGCCCGCCTCGTCGGATCAGCCAGGGCGACGAGCGCCTCTCCATAGGCCATGGACTATATAGTCATTAACCTACTCATGAGTCAAGGCCCATTGTCTGCGCTGAAAACGGCCCCAGGCGTGGCAGGATCTGTAAGCACGCAGACCACGTCCGCAGTAGATCACATGGGCCCATACAGGTGACAGCACCCAACCGTCGTCGCGTACCGTTGGTTCACTCCTTCGCTACAGTCTCAGTTGCCTTGGCGCTCGTCGTCGCCGCCCTCGCGGCCGGCTGCTCCGACCGCGGGCAGGCCGAGGAAGGGACGGCACAGGCCACCGGCGGGGGCCGGGGCGGACGCGGCGGCGACGCGGGCGCCGTGCCGGTCGTCACGGCGCAAGCCGTCACCAAGTCGGTGCCCGTTACGGAAATGGCGGTCGGCACGGTCGAGGCCATCTCCTCCGTGCAAGTGCGATCGCAGGTGACGGGCCGGCTGGCGACGGTCCACTTCGCCGAGGGGAAGGAAGTGGTGGCGGGGCAACCCCTGTTCACGCTGGATCCCCAACCATTCCAGGTCACGCTCGATCAGGCCACGGCGGCGCTCGCGCGCGACACGGCGCAGGCCGACAACGCCGAGGCCCAGCTGGTTCGCCTGAAGAACCTGCTCGACCGCGGCCTGATCCCCCGCGAGCAGTACGAGACGCAGCTGGCCAACGTCGCAGCGCTCAAGGCCACGACCGACGCCGGCCGGGCCACGGTGGCCGCGGCGCAGCTCAATCTCCAGTACACGCGCATCCTCGCACCTGCGTCCGGCCGCACCGGCGCGCTGCAGGTGCACGAAGGCGATCTGGTCCAGGCCAACGGATCGTCGCCGCTGGTCGTGACGAACCAGCTGGCTCCCATCTACGTCACGTTTTCCGTGCCGGGCAAGCTCCTCGAGAGCATCCAGCGCCTGCAGCGGGCCTCGCCGCTCCGGGTCAGGGCCAGCGTGGCCGGCTCAGAGGACGTTTCGGCGGTGAACGGCCGGCTGACGTTCATCGACAACTCGGTGGATGCGACGACGGGCACGATCAAGCTGAAGGCCACCTTCGACAACGCCGGTCACGGCCTGTGGCCCGGGCAGTTCGTGGAGGTCACGCTGATGCTCAGCGCCGACCCGAAAGCCATCGTGGTGCCGTCGCTGGCCGTGCAAGCCGGGCAGCAAGGCCCGTACGTGTTCGTCGTCAACGGCGAATCGCGCGTGGAGATGCGTCCGGTGTCGGTCGCGCGCATCGAGGGCGACGAATCGGTCATCGGCACGGGGCTCCAAGCCGGCGAGGTGGTAGTGACCGACGGGCACCTCAGGTTGACGCCGGGCGCGCGAGTGACGAGCCGCCAGGCGGCCGGGGCCGAATCAGGTGGAGCATCATGAACCTCTCAGACGTCTTCATTCGCCGGCCGGTCGCTACGACGCTCGTCATCCTGGCGATCGTGATCTTCGGGGCCATGAGCTACCAGCAGTTGCCTGTGAGCGATCTGCCCACCGTGGACTACCCGACGATCCAGGTCCAGGCGTCGCTGCCCGGCGCCAGCCCCGAGACGATGGCGGCGGCCGTCGCCACGCCGCTCGAGAAGCAGTTCTCGGCGATTGCCGGCGTCGACTCCATCAGCTCGACCAGTTCGCAGGGCAGCACCAACGTCACGATCCAGTTCACGCTGGACCGCGACATCGACGCGGCCGCGCAGGACGTGCAGTCGATGATCGCGCGGGCGGCGCGGCAGCTCCCGCCGGACATGCCGACGCCGCCGTCGCTGCAGAAGGTCAACCCCGCCGACCAGGCGATCCTCTTCCTGGCCCTCAGCTCCGACACGCTGCCGCTCTCGCAGGTCAACGAGTACGCGGAAACGGTGATTGCGCAGCGGCTGTCCACGGTGACGGGCGTCGCTCAGGTCAACCTGCAGGGCGTGCAGAAGTTCGCGGTCCGGATCGACATCGACCCGCGGGAGCTGGCGTCGCGACAGATCGGCATCGACCAGGTCGCGCAGTCCATTCAACAGGCCAACTCCAACCGGCCCACCGGCACCCTGGCCGGACAGCAGCAATCGTTCGTGCTCCAGGCCGACGGCAAGCTGATGACGGCGGCCGCCTACCGCCCCGTGGTGGTGGCCTATCGCAACGGCTCCCCCGTGCGGCTGTATGAGGTCGCCAACGTCTACGACGGCGTGGAGAACGACAAGACGGGCGGCTACCAAGAACAGACACGCGCGGTCTTCGTCTCCATTCAGCGCCAGCCCGGCGCCAACACCGTCCAGATCATCGACTCGATCCGGGCCTTGATGCCCGCGCTGCGGGCGCAGCTTCCGGCCTCGGTGTCGCTCGACGTGCGAAGCGACCGGTCGAGGTCGATCCGCGAATCGGTGGCCGACGTGAAGTTCACGCTGGTCCTCACGATGGGGCTCGTCGTGTTGGTCATCTTCCTGTTCCTCCGCAACGTGTCCGCCACCGTGATCCCCAGCCTGGCGTTGCCCGTCTCGGTCGTCGGGACGTTCTCCGTGATGTACGCCTTCGGCTTCAGCCTGGACAACCTGTCATTGATGGCACTCACGCTCGCCGTGGGGTTCGTGGTCGACGACGCGATCGTGATGCTGGAGAACATCGTCCGGCACATGGAGCTGGGCAAGTCGCCCATGGAGGCGGCGTTCATCGGCTCGCGCGAGGTCTCGTTCACGATTCTCTCGATGACTTTGTCGCTGGCCGCGGTGTTCATCCCGGTCCTGTTCATGGGCGGCATCGTGGGCCGGCTGATGCACGAGTTCGCCGTCACGATCGCGGCGGCGATCCTGATTTCCGGCGTCGTGTCGGTGACGCTCACGCCGATGCTGTGCAGCCGGTTCCTGCGCCCGCCGCACGAAACGACGCACGGCCTGATGTTCCGGGCCACTGAACGCGTCTTCGACATGATCCTGGCGGCCTATGCCTGGACGCTGCGGCACACGCTGCGGTTCCGCCCGGTGGCCATGGCGGTGTCGGTGGCGTTGCTGGTCGGCACCTACTACCTGTACACCAAGGTCCCCACCGGCTTCATCCCGAGCGAGGACACGGGGCAGATCATGGCCCAGACCGAGGGCGTGCAGGGCATCGGGTTCGAGGCGATGCGGGAGCACCAGCTGCAGGCGGCCCAGATCGTCGCTGACGATCCGAACGTCTCCTCGATGGCCCACATGATCCAGAACGGCAACCAGGGCCGGATCTTCATCGAGCTCAAGCCGCGCGAGGAGCGCGCCCTGAACGCCGACCAGGTGATCGAAGCCCTGCGGCCGAAGCTGGCGGAGGTCCCCGGGTTCCGGGTGTTCCTGCAGAACCCCCCGCTCATCCGCATCGGCGGCCAGAACACCCGCAGCCTCTACCAGCTCACGCTGCAGGATCCCGACACCCGTGAACTGTATGACGTGGCGCCGAAGTTCGAGGAGCGGCTGAAGCAGATCCCAGGGCTGCAAGACGTGACGAGCGACCTGCAGATCAAGAACCCGCAGGTCGACGTCCTCTTCGACCGCGACCGCATCGCGCAGTTCGGCCTCACGGTGGACGAGGTGCAGGCCGCCCTGACCAGCGCGTACGGCACGCGCCAAGTGTCCACGATCTTCGCCCCGAACAACCAGTACGCGGTAATCATGCAGGTGGCGCCGGAGTTCCAGCAGAGCCCCGCCGCGCTCTCGATGCTGTACCTGCGCGGACGTGGCGAGCAGCTGGTGCCCCTGTCCGCCGTCGCCACGACGCGGCCGTCGGTCGGCCCGCTCCAGGTGAATCACGTCGGGCAGTTGCCGTCGGTCACCCTGTCGTTCAACCTCCGGCCGGGCGTCGCGCTCGGCGACGCGGTCGCCGCCGTGGAGGCCGCGATGCTGGACTCCTTGCCCGCCACCGTCCTCGCCAGCTTCCAGGGCACCGCGCAGGCGTTCCAGTCGTCGATGCAGGGCCTTGGCCTGGTGCTGCTGATGGCGATCGTCGTGATCTACATCGTGCTCGGCATCCTCTACGAGAGCTTCATCCACCCGCTCACGATCCTGTCGGGCCTGCCGGCCGCCGGCTTCGGCGCGCTGCTCACGCTCCTCATCTTCAAGACCGACCTGAACATCTACGCCTTCGTCGGCATCATCATGCTCGTCGGCCTCGTGAAGAAGAACGGCATCATGATGGTGGACTTCGCCATCGAGGCGCGCCGGCGCGAATCGAAGACGCCGTCGGAGGCGATCTACGAAGCGTGTCTCGTGCGGTTCCGGCCGATCATGATGACGACGATGGCGGCGCTGGCGGGCACGCTGCCGATCGCACTCGGCGTCGGGGCCGGGGCCGAATCGCGGCGCCCGCTGGGCCTGGCCGTCGTCGGCGGCCTGCTGGTCTCGCAAACGCTGACGCTGTACCTCACGCCGGTGTTCTACACCTACATGGAGGATCTCAGCGGCCTGCTGTCGCGTCGCCGGGCGGTGGGCGTGGCGTTCGAGCGGCCGCGGGAAGATGCCGGCGCGGGCGCGTCCGTGCGGCGCTGAGCGATCGGCCCGACACGGCCTGAGGCAGGAACCAATGGCTGGGATCTCGAGACGCGACCTCCTGAAGCACGCGGGCGCGGTGGGCGCCGCGGCGGCGGTCCCGATGTCGGCGGTCTCGTCCGAGGCCGACGCGGCAGCCCAGACCCCGGAGCCTGCCCGCGAACCGCTGGAAACCCTCTCGCCCGCCGAGGCCGAGACGCTGGAGGCCATGGTGGCCCGCCTCATTCCCAGCGACGCCAACGGCCCGGGTGCTCGCGAGGCGCGCGCCGCGCACTACATCGACCGCGCGCTGGGCGGCGCCCTCGCGGGGTTTCGGGAGACCTACCTCTTCGGGCTGACCAGCCTCAACACCTTCGCCAACGCCAGCAAGGGCGGCCGGTTCTCGCAACTGTCGGCCGCCGACCAGGACGAACTGCTGTCCGCGCTGGAACGCAACGCTGTCCCGGGATTCGGGCCGCCAAGCGCCGCGACCTTCTTCAGCCTGGTGCTGGGACACACGCTCCAGGGCACCTTCGGCGATCCGTTCTACGGCGGCAACCGCGACTTCGCGGGGTGGGATCTACTGCGCTACCCCGGCGTACGTTTAGCCGTGACGCCCGGCGAGCAGCGGCTGGACCAGCGCCCGCGACAGCTCCACATGTCGGCCTACGACTACGCGATGTTCAGGACGCGGCGTCCGAACCGCGCGGGCCTCGACCAGCCTCCCGAGGACGGCCGTGGCGACTGAACTGCTCAAGACAGATGTCGTCGTCGTGGGCCTGGGCGCAGCCGGCGGCGTCGCGGTGCTGCCGCTCGTCGACGCGGGCCTCGAGGTCGTGGGGCTTGAAGCGGGCACGTGGCTGGCGCCGGCGGACTTCGCCCCCGACGAGCTGCGCAACAACTACCGCGGGTGGCCCCAGGCCGTGCAGAAGGCGAATCGCGAGATCCCGACGCATCGGCCGAGAGCATCGGCCCCTCAGTCCCCGCGGCTCACGATCCACCCGATGATGAACGCCGTGGGTGGCACCACGCTCCACTACTGGGCGCAGAGCTGGCGGCTGAGCCCGTGGGACTTCAAGGTGGCCAGCGAAACCCGGCGACGCTACGGCGCGTCGCGGATCCCGCGCGGGTCCACGGTGGAGGACTGGCCCTTCGGCCTCGAGGAGTTGGAGCCCTTTTACGACAAGGTCGAAGTGGAACTGGGCGTATCGGGCCAGGCCGGCAACATCCGCGGCACCATCGATCGGCGGGGCAACATCTTCGAGGGCCCGCGCGCCCGGGCCTATCCCATGCCACCGCTTCGCGGCACGGGCTTCACCGACATGATGGCCGGGGCCGCCCGCTCGCTCGGGTGGCACGCGTTCCCGGGACCGGCGGCGATCAACTCGGGCCGCTACCAGAACCGGTCCGCGTGCGTGTACCACGGATTCTGCGCGCGCGGCGGCTGCCACGTGAGCGCCAAGGGCTCGACGGCCGTCACCACCATCCCCAAGGCGCAACGAAGCAAGCGGCTGCACGTGGTCACCGAAGCGCACGTCACCACGATCGAGGTGGATCGGAACGGACGTGCGACGGGCGTGCGCTACGTCAAGGGCGGGACCGAGTACGTCCAGCCGGCCAGCGTGGTGCTGCTGGCCAGCTACGTCTACGAGAACGTCCGCCTGCTGCTCTTGTCCACCTCCCCGGGGTTTCCGCGCGGGCTGTCGAACAACCACGGCCAGGTCGGGCGCCACTACTTCAGCCACAACCAGATCTCGACGGTGAACGCCCTCTTCCCGCGCGACCTCAACGCCTGGTACGGCCTGCCGGCGCAAGGCGTGGCCGTGGACAACTGGGCGGACGACCACTTCGATCACGGCGGCCTGGACTTCATCGGCGGCGGCAACCTCTGGGTCTACTCGGACCGCCGGCCGATCGCCGCCGCGGGCATGAGCACGTTCGGCCGCGCGCCACGCTGGGGAGCCCAGTGGAAAGCGTTCGTCAAGGAGAACGCCGATCGCGCCAACACGGCCTACCTGCAGAAGACGACGCTGCCCTACGAGGACAACTATCTGGACCTGGACCCGTCGGTGAAAGACCCGCTGGGCTACCCGGTGTGCCGCATCACCGCCGAGTACAAGGACAACGAGCGGAAGGTGGCCGACTTCATCCAGGACAAGATGATCGAGTGGTACCGCGCGGCCGGCGCAATCGCGACCGAGAAGACACCCTTGGGCACGATGGGGCCGACGACGCACGCGTATGGTGGCACGCGGATGGGCCACAACCCCGACACCAACGTCGTGAACCCCTGGGGCCTGTCGCACGAGGTCCCCAACCTCGGCATCCTGGGGGCGTCCGTCATGGGCACGAGCGGGTCCAGGAACCCCACGCTGACCGCACAGGCGCTGGCCTGGCGGACCGCCGACTATCTAGCGAAGAACTGGCGGTCGATCACGACTTAGAATTCCTGAACGCGCGAGTCGGCCCAGTCCCGAGCGGGGCAACCCGTCTCCCCCATCCGGGTTTCCTAGCTTAGTGCCTCGTTCGCTTCCTTTTGGCGCCGCTTGTCCTCGTACATCGCAGCGTCGGCGCGCTCGATCACCATTTCGAACGTCTCACCCGGCTCGGCGACGGCAAGGCCCAGCGATAAGCCGACGTGCATGCCGTCGCTCGGCAGCGTGCCTTCGCGAGGAATCATCTCGATCGCCACCGGCGAGATCTGACGAACGCGTCGGGCCAGCTGGACGCATTCATCGCTTCGCACATCCGGAAGCACGATCGCGAACTCGTCGCCTCCCAAGCGTCCGATCCGATCGCTTGCGCGCAATGCGTCCTGCAGAGCGCGCGAGACGGTGCACAGCGCCGTGTCCCCTACGGCATGGCCCCACGTGTCGTTGATGCGCTTGAAGCCGTTGAGGTCGATCACCATCATCGCGATCACTCGTCCTTCCGCGCGCGCACGTTCGAGCTCGCGAGAGACCACGCTCTCGAGACCGCGGCGGTTGAGCACGTTGGTGAGCGCGTCGACCATGCTCTGGCGCGAGACTTCACGCTGACGATCCGCGCGTAGCAACTGACGCCGCACGCGAGCCAACAGCTCGTCGGAGTGCACGGGTTTACAGAGGAAGTCATCCGCACCGAGATCGAGCCCGGCAACGCGCTTCTCGATATCGTGGTGGCCAGAGACCACGATCACGGGAACATCGGCAAGCGTGGGCAGTTGGCGAAGCTGTTCGAGCAAGTCGAAACCGGAGAGCACGGGCATCGCCAGGTCGGTGATCACGAGATCGGGCGGGCGCCGTTTCGCCTCGTCCAAAGCGGTCGCACCGTTGTCGGCAGTTCGCACGGCGTAGCCGTGCTGCTCGAGCAGCCAGACCAATGCCTCGCGTGTGTCGGCGTCGTCTTCAATCAGCAGAATTTCGCGCTGCATGGAGCCCCTCGGATGGCCGGTTAGACCATCGCCGGTCGAGCTATCCGATACAAGAACCGAGCCAAGTCGAACGAGGGCCCTGAAGAGCTTGCGCTGCCAGTCGCGGCGTCCACGCCAGAACGCCTATAGGCTCGGGCCACGAAGGATGCGAGAGTCACAAGGTCATGCAACGCGCCCAGCTGGGCCGTTCCTGTCGAAAGTCTCCGCCCTCGGAGACTAAAAGTGCTGTCGACGCGTGGGAATCAAGAGTGCACGCCCGGTGTGTCGCATCACCGCCGAGTCCAGTTGTTGCCGCTCGCGGGGCGTCTGGCCTATCCTTCCGATCGGCGTGTGCAGGACGCCGCCGGTCCGCGGGAAGGGCAGCGCCCACCTGATCTGACGTTGGTTCGGCTCGACCGACCTTTCTTCAGCCCATGATGCGGACACGGGCGCTCGACGAAGGAGGTCGTCCGTGTCCACCATCCCCACCAATCTCGAGCAGCAGCACAAGCTCGCCAAGGATCTGTTGCACGCCGCGCGCGATAACGATCCGGCGGCGATCGCGCGTCTCCAGGCGGTCCGCCCCGATGCCGCGACGGACACCCGTCCGCTGAAGCTGGCCGACGCGCAGCTCGCCATCGCGCGTGAAGCCGCCTTCGACTCGTGGCCGAAGCTCGTCGCCGATCTGCAGCAGCGCGACGTCAGGGCCTTCACCGACGCGGTGCGTGCCGGCGATGTCGCTCGCACGCGGCAGTTGCTCGCGGTCGAGCACGTGAAGGCGCGCGTCAACGATCCGCTCTTCGACTTTGGCGGACGAGCCACGCACGCAGCGGCCAAGAACGAGCCGCTGCTCACGGCGTTGATCGACGCCGGCGCCGACCTGGGCCTGACGAGCGACTGGAACATGGGGCCGTACACGGTCCTCGATCTCGCGACCGAGGAGACAGCGCGGTTCCTCCTCGCCAAGGGCGCAACGTTGACGCCGAACGTAGCGGCGCGTCTCGGTTGGTTCGACCAGCTCCGCGCGATGATCGACGCAGACCCGGCGCTGGTCCACGCGCGCGGCGGCGACGGACAGCAGCCGCTGCATGAAGCCGCGACGGTTGCCATCGTCGACCTCCTGCTCGATCGCGGGGCCGGCATCGACGTGCGCTGCATCGATCACAAGTCGACACCCGTGCAGTACGCGCTGGCGGATCGTCCGGAGATCGCGCGCCGGCTGCTCGAGCGCGGAGCGACGCCCGACATCTTCATGGCCGCGCGTCTTGGCGACGCCGCGCTCGCGACGCGCCTGATCGATGCCGACCCGACCTGCCTCGCGGCGCGCATCAACGAGCCAGGCTACGCGCTGGTGCCGCCTTTCAACGTCTACTGCTGGTCGCTCGGCTTCGGGATGTCGCCGCACGACGTGGCCACGACGTTTGGCCACCAGGACGTGGCCGATCTCGTCGCGGCGCGGAGCCCGGCGCTGGTCCGCTTCGTCAACGCGCTCGTTGCCGCGGACGAACCGGCGGCGCGGGCGTTGCTCGACGGCGATCCCGGCCTGATGCCCTCGCTCCCGCGTGAGGCGCATGGCCACCTGGCGCAGGCGCTGTTTCACGAGCACTTCAGCGCCGCCGATCTGATGCTACGCCTCGGCTTCGATCCGGCAGCGGGCGGCGTGGACGGCGGGAGCGCGCTGCACGCCGCGTGCTGGGTGGGGAACGTGGCGATGGTCGAGCGGCTGCTCGCGATGGGAAGCATCGGCCTCGAGTCGCGCGACCCGACGCACCAGAGCACGCCACTGGGCTGGGCCTCGTTCGGATCGGTGCATCGCTGCGCGCGCGGGGCCGACTACCCAGCTGTGATCGACCGGCTCGTCGCGGCCGGCGCCGACATTCATGCGGTCGGCAACGGCAACGGCATGCCGCTGCTGCGGATGGCGAACGGCAACCCGACCGTCCAGGACGCGCTGCGCAGACACGGCGCAACGTAGGTTGGGGTCAAACTAATCCCAATACGGACGATAGTGCCGGCGCGCTTCCGCGGAGACGCGCCGCGGCCATCAGCGAGAGCCCGCCCGGTCGAGCGCAGGGCGTCCTCGATCCAGGCCGGCTCCACACTGGCGCGGAACGTCGCGAGGCTGGCCGGGAGCAGCGCGGCCGTCGCGACCAGCTCTTCAGCGGCGGGCGTAGACCGTGGCAGGGGCAGGTTGGTGGAGACCATCGGCATGGATATGCTCCACGACTCCAACGCCTTCGGTCCACGGGCTGTTCAAGAGGCCGACGTGATGATTGGTATCTGCGACAACCCGCCGTGGCCGCGCCGGACCACGGACGGGCGTCAAGCGACCTCAATCAGTAAGGCTGGCCGATCAACCGGCTCTTGTCGGCGCCTGCCTTGGGCACGAATTTCAGCACGCCCTGTCTGTAATTCGCGATGTAGAGATTGCCGGCCGGGTCGACGCTGAACTGGTGTCCACCGGCGAAGTTTCCCGGAGGCGCGTTGTCGATGCCCCATGAGGTCAACAGTTTTCCGGCGAGGTCGTACTTGAGCATCCGGCGCGACCCCAGGGTCATCACCCAGACCGCCCCGTCCTTCGTCGCCAGGATGTGAGCCGGGCTATGGATATTGCGCCACTCGTCGAGGTAGTGCCCATGCTCGTCGAAGATCTGTACGCGCGCATTGTCGCGATCCGCCACGTAGAGCCGCCGCTGACCATCGACGGCGACCCCGTGCGGCACCTTGAACTGGCCCGGACCAGACCCGAAGTTTCCCCACGCAAACTGGTATTTGCCGTCCTTGTCGAACTTGACGACGCGGGAGTTGAAATATCCGTCAGCGATGAAGAACGATCCGTCGGGCAGAAAGGCGATGTCGGCCGGCATGCCGAAGTGACGGTCGTCAGTGCCAGGATGCCGAAGTGGCCAGCCCAGCGTCATCACGAGTTGCTTGCCATCGCGTGTGAACTTGTGCACCTGATGCACGTCCCGGTTGACGATCCAGAGATGGGCCGGATCGTAGGGATTGAGCCGGATCGAATGCCCATACCCGAACAGGTGGTCCCACTGCTTCCAGTCTTCGACGACCTTGCCGGTCCCGTCGAGCACCAGGATGTTGTGGCTGTGCGCGCCCGACTTGTACCGCTCGGGCGTGCATCCGCTCTGGTGGCCTTCCGGCACTTCGACTTCCGTGACCACGTAGATTCGGTTGGGCGTCTCCGCCGCCACGCCGGACCCGCATTGAAGGGTGCCCGGGTGAATCGGCTTGTACCAGTTCGGCACTGGGTCGTAGGGCCCGTTCGCATCGATTCCCGGAGCGTTTGGATCGATCGCGCCTGTCTGCTGGCCGGCCGGAGCCGCCATGAAGACGACGATCGTCAGCAGAACGAGCACACCACCTGCAGCTCGCCTCATGAATTCCTCCCCTGCACGTAGAGCGTGCCGACAACTTTCAGTGATTGACGTCAGCGATGGGGCGCATTGTAGACAAACATCCATCGTCTGTACATAGGCAGACTTGGGTACTCCGATCGGACTACTGGACCGGGATGCTCGTGTCGGCTACACGACTCACGGTTGGCAGTGCCATCCCGATCGACGTCCATCCCTCCCTCCCGCGCCGCCCTTCCCCGTGGGACAGCGTGATGCAATAACCACCAGTCGTCGGCACTTGCACATGCGATCTCCTTGAGGACGTATTTTCGTCTCGATTCAACGACGCCCCACTCGCCGATTCACTTCACAGGAGATCCGATCAGCCGATCGCGGCTGGCAGTAGCCCTGGCCACAAACTTCTGCACCCGGTGATTGCGGTAGTCCGCGACGTACACGTTGCCGTCTGGATCGACGCTGAATGCGTGTGGCGCCATCAAACTTCCTGGGAACGATCGCCCGGTGTTCGATGTCCCCCAGTACGTCATCAGGGCTCCGCTCAGGCCATATTTCAGAAGCCGATTCGTCGTGCCCGTCAACGCCCAGACGGCTTGATCGCTCGTGGGCATCACCTGCACGATGCCCCTGATGTCGGGCCACTCATCCAGGTATCTACCGTTTTCGTCGAAGATTTGAATTCGGCGATTGTCGCGATCGGCGACGTACACGCGACGCTGTGCATCGACGGCGACACCGTGGGGCACCCTGAACTGACCGCGTCCCGATCCGTTGGTGCCCCACGCGGAGAGATACGTGCCCCGCTTGTCGAACTTGACGATCCGCGAGTTGCCGTAGCCGTCGGCGACAAGGAATGACGAGTCTGGCAGGAACGCGACGTCTGCGGGCAAGCCGAAGTGTCTGTCGTCGTCGCCTCGAACATCCTTCTCACCCAGCGTACGTATCAGGCGCGTGCCGTCATGGGTAAACTCGTGAATCTGATGCGCGTCGCGATTCACGATCCAGACGTGCTTCTCCGGATCGTAGGGATTCACTCTGACGGCGTGCGGCAGGCCAAAGAGCGAATTCCACTGCGACCAGTCTTCGATCACGCGACCGTTGCCATCGACCACGAGAATGAAGTGGCTGTGCGTGTTCGGCTTGTCGCGTTCAGCCGTGCAGGGGCCGCTCGGCGCCGAGCTCGCCACTTCGACTTCGGTGGTCAGATAGATGCGGTTCGCCGATTCCGCATAGACACCGAGAACACACTGAGCGCGGCCCTCGTGCAGCGGTTGGAACCAGTTCTCCACCGCGACATAGGGACCCGTCTCGTCGATACCGCCCTTGTCTTGCGCGGATTGCCCCCCGACCCGCTGGAAGAGCAGCGACAACATGAGCGCCACGGCGGCGCAGAGAACGTGAGACCAACGGTGTCGTGTCATGACGCTCTTCTCTCGTCTCTTCGCCTTTACGTCAGTGGGGCTGACCGACAAGCCGAGACGGGTCGGCGTCCGGCTTCGGAATGAACTTCTGCACTTGGTTCCGGAAGTCGGCGACATAGAGGTTACCGTCGCTGTCCACCGTGAATTGATGCGGCCCTGCGAAGCTTCCCGGGAACGGCCGCTGCCGGCTCTCCGTTCCCCAGTATGTGAGCAGCTTCCCGGTGCGGTCGTACTTGAGGAGACGATTGGTCGTACCGGTCAGCACCCAGACGGACTGGTCTTTGGCGACCATCACGTGGACGATTCCGCGGATGTTGGGCCATTCATCAATGAACCCTCCGTTCTCGTCGAAGATCTGAATGCGACGATTGTCCCGATCAGCGACGTAGACGCGGCGATCGGCGTCAACCGCAACGCCGTGCGGCACCTTGAACTGACCAGGGCCTGATCCGTTGGTGCCCCACGTCATCAGGAACTTGCCGTTCTGGTCGAACTTCACGATTCGTGAGTTGTAGTAGCCATCGGCGACGAACATCGTGCCGTCGGGCAGAAACGCGATATCTGCCGGCAGGCCGAAGTGGCGCTCATCGGTCCCCGGCACATTGAATTCGCCAAGCGACTTCACCAGCGTCTTGCCGTCACCCGTGAATTCATGGATCTGGTGAGCGTCCCGATTGACGACCCACACGTGCCGTTCGGGATCGGCCTGATTGATCTTGACGCTGTGCGGAAACCCGAACAGGCCGTTCCATTGCGACCAGTCTTCGAGCACTTTCCCGCTGCCGTCGATGACGAGCAGGAAATGACTGTGTGCGTTGGGCCAGCCGCGCTCGGGTGTGCAGCCGCCAAACGGCGGATTCGCACTGACCTCGACTTCGGTAGTCAGGATAATCCGGTTGGGACTATCGGCGTAGACACCCGACACGCATTGGATGCGACCCTCGTGAATGGGCTTGAGCCAGTCCTTCACCGCGTCGTACGGACCGGTCTCGTCGATTCCGCCCTTGCGGACCTGCCCGTGGCCGAGAGTGCCGGCCAGCACCGTGATGACGGCTGCGCAGAGCAGCGAGCGTCCGCATCTCATTGTTCGTCCTGACGCGCGTGCTGTACGTCACGCGAAGGGTGAATTCGAGAACACTTCCCACGAAGCTGTCTACGGACACAATCGGGTTCGCTGGCGACGATCGTCTTGCCCGCGACGCGACCAGGCCACAGGCGTGACTCGATCTAGATACCCGTCTGGCTCGACGACGGGACTCGGATCGATTAGATGTCTTGACCGCTTCGAATGCTTGATTTTGAGTCACCTTTTCTCGGTCAAGACATCTACGCCCGCGCGGAGCGCGGGCCAGTGTCACTGGTTCTAGCGAGGCCCGGCGCTGAACCATGCTGGCGGATCTGAGGCCAGGCCTCGCTAGAACTGGACGGTCAGGCCGACTCTCACTGCGCGTGGATTCAAGATCGTTGAGACGTTGCCCAACGTCGGTCCGAACACGTTCAACTGACTGAGCACAGGATTGGCGTTCAGCGCGTTGTAGATCGCGATCTCCGGACGAAACTGCGTGGCCTTCGCACCGACGTTGGCTCTGAAGGACCGCGCGAACGTGATGTCGAGTTGATTGACGCGATCGTTGTACTGACTCCCCGGCTCGTTGAGCGGGACGCTGACCGAGGCCTGCGTCAGCGTCGGTGCGATCGCGCGGGTCACCAGGTAGGTCGTGGTGCGCATAGCAGTCGGCGTGCTTTGAAACACGCCGCTGATTCTCAGACCATAGGGCAGCGGATAGGTGCCGGCAATCTTGAATAGGGTCTGCAACGGGATGTCGAATTGCGTCTGATCGCAAAACCGTAGGCTGTTTGGGTCGGTGACGTCGCAGATCGTCGAGATGGTGCGCCCGGTGGACGTGCCGCCGTACATCTGCCCACCACCGCGCAGTCGCGCGCTGAGAGTGATATCGACTCCTCGGTAGACCTGCGAATTGTTGCTCGAGTTCGTGTCCAAGAGATTCAGCTGGCCGAATTTGCCCGGCGAAATGTTGTAGACAGGAAGGAACTGCCCGTTTTGGCGGGGATCCGGCACGTTGATGATCGCGAAGTCGTCCAAGGTCACAGCTAGATTGTTCGACCACTGAAGCTGGTGGAAGCTTCTCTGGTTGTAGCTGACATCAATGCCTAGTCCTTGCAACAATTCATGCTGTAGTCCAATATCCCATACCATTTGGTACGGCCGGGCGATGTCGGGATCCATGTTCCGGTTCTGTCGAATGCCGAAGTTGAGATTGCTCGGTGGGCCGATCTCATTCTCCTGGGCAATGTCGTCGCCATTCAGATCCGCCCACGTCCGCGAGTCGGTTGATACGATCATCGGGTTATACGTGCTGGCGAATGTCGGGCCCTGCGACTGCACATACCATCCGAGATTGGCTTTTAGGGCAGTCTTCGCGCGGCCCGTCAGATCAAAGGAAGCTCCGAGCCGCGGAAAAATGTTGTTCCAGTTCGGAATGTCCTCGATCGCAGCGAACGTTCGAGCGGGCACGAAGCGGCCTGCGGCGACGGATTGCTCGGGCACGGAAGCGGTGAAATGGTCCCATCGCAGGCCAGCGCTGAGCGTCAGCCTTTTCCTCGTCCAGACATCCTGGACGTACACACCAAGATCGCTGTTCACGTTGGTTTGGCTGATGGCCGGCGTATTGATGATGGTGACCGCAAACGGCACGCCGTTGCGATACTGCTGGCCCAGATCGCCGTTGACGGCCTCCCGTGTCGCCGTTGTCCAACCCCATCGGTTCTGAAATCCCACCTTGAACGAGTGCGCGCCCGAGATGTACGACAATGAGGCTTGGGAGACATTCGAGCGGTGGCGGTTCGTGTTCGGACCATTGAATGCTCCCGTTCCGGGAAACGACGCAACCGTCTGCGTGCCGAGGACCGTGTCTTGACGCGCGATGTCGCCGTAGCCGGTCCCGGGCGGGCACAGGTTGTAGGCCACATGACAGGTCCCAACAGCAACTTCTGGCTGGTACCGATTGTCTCCAATGGTGTGGCTGCTATTGAAGCCAGCCTCGAGCAGTAGATGATTCGTCATCGTCGACGTCCACTTGGCCTGCATGATGAGGGCGGGGCCGATCCTTTGGAGGAGCGTGGCCTCGGGCTTGACCTGTGGAGAAAGGTTCTGATACCTGTTGGTCCTTTCCGAGTAGTCGAACAGACCGCTCAGCCGATTCTTGCTCGTCACCTGCCAGGTCAAGCGAACGGGATACGCTTTCTGCGAGTTGTCGGTGGCGGCCCGGCGGCCATCAGGAAAGAACGCATTGGCGACGTAGCTGTTGTAGGACCAGTTCCGGCCCGACAGATAGAACCACAACTTGTCTTTGATGAATGGACCGCCGAGACCGTAGTTGACGTCGTACTCGCGCTGGAGTTCTGCGGGCGTCGTGATTCCTCGCGCTCGCAACGCGTCGTCGAGGTTCTGGCTCTGCATGTTTCCGTGGGACAACAGCAGTTTCGCTTCTCCCGAAAACACGTTCCCACCTGTTCTCGGGATCCGATTGATGAGCACGCCCGACAGCTGGTTTTCCGCTGATCCTCCGCTCATCTGTACTGTGATCTCCTGCGTTTGATTTTCGCTGTCGCTGAGACACTGGCACTGGCCGTTCTGTGCCATCCCATCGACCACGAGTCCATCGATCAAGACTCTCGAGTCGCTGGCAAGCGAGCCGTGCACCGTTGGGCTCCCGCTACCGGAATTGGTCGATCCGCCGACGTCGAAGGCTCCTGTAAAGACGGCCGGCAGCGTTCCGGCGATGAGACCGGCGCTACGCCCGGTCGGCAGAAGGTCCATCAATTGCTGCGAGACCACCGACTGGCGTTGGCTCGTCTGCACATCGACGACCGGACTTCCACCGGTCACCGTCACGCTCTCTTCGATGGCGCCCACGCTCAGATCCACGTTGATCGGCGCCGTGAAATTCGACTCGAGCGTGATGTTCTCGCGAACAACGGTCTTGAAGCCGCTGAGCGAAAAGGTGACCGTATACAAGCCTG
>Ga0307505_10001061_pt1 | contig 24422 bp, 26 predicted proteins | sample 23_S_MG_FD_202183 | JGI IMG/M metagenome (GOLD analysis project Ga0307505, IMG submission 202183) | Soil microbial communities from Populus trichocarpa stands in riparian zone in the Pacific Northwest, United States - 23_S | ecosystem: Environmental > Terrestrial > Soil > Riparian zone > Trees...
GAAGCCGGGGGGAGAAGGCTCTCGATTTTCGTTCTCGCGATGAACCGCTCCTAATCGCGACGCACCCACACCGAGAGCCTTCTCCCCTCCGCAGAGGGGAGAAGGTGCCGAAGGCGGATGAGGGGTCGCCCTCGTGGCAGGCATGCAGAGCGTCAACCCGCAACGCGCAACCCGCAACCCGACTCGCAACTCGCAACTCGCAACCCGGAAGCAAGCAACCAACCGTCCCGCATCGTGTGCTACTCTCTCGCCGTTTGCAGGGTCCGAGAAGATGAGCGAAGAACAGAGGGCTGAGAAGTTCCTGGAGATCTTCAACAAGGGGAAGGAATTCACGGAGGAATTGCTCCGTGAAAACCAGCGACTTCGGTACCGCATCGCGGCGATCGAGACCGAGACGGTCCCCCCCGAGGAAGCGCAGCGGCTCCGTGAGCAGATCGCCCAGCTCACCGAGGAGAACCGGCGCATCCAGCAGCGTTTCCGCGAAGTCGAGGAAGAGAACAAGGACTTCGCCAACCGCTACATCGAGATCGAAGAGCAGAACAACAACCTGGCCAATCTCTACGTGGCCAGCTACCAGCTCCACTCGACACTGGACTTCCGCGAGGTCATCCAGATCGTCCAGGAGATCGTCATCAACCTCATCGGTGCCGAGGCCTTCGGCATCCTGCTTCTCGATGAGAAGACCAACGAGCTCAAGACCATCGCCTTCGAGGGCGAGGACGTCATGCCGGGGCTCGGCCAGATCTCCACGCGCCTCGGCGAAGGTGTCCTTGGCACCGTGGCCAAGACCGGCGAGAGCTACTACGTGAATCAAGACGTCGAGGGTGGCGCGGTCACCATCGAGAAGCCGCTGGCGGCGGTGCCCCTCAAGATCAAAGAGCATGTGATCGGCCTCATCGTCATCTACCGGCTCCTCCAGCAGAAGGACGCCTTCTCCGCCGTCGATTACGAGCTCTTCTCGCTGCTCGCGGCGCATGCTGCGACGGCCATCTTCTCGTCCAAGTTGTACTCGCAGTCCGAGCGGAAGCTGAACACCATCCAGAGCTTCCTCGACCTGCTCACTACATCCGCTTGAGTTCATAGAGAGGTCTGACAGCGTGAGCATGGAGAACGCGAATTTTCTGGTCGTCGAAGACTCGCCGACCATGCGGCAGTTGATCTCGTTTTCGCTGAAGCGATTCAAGAACGCGAAGATCATCGAGGCCGTGGACGGGGTGGACGCTCTCAAGAAGTTGTCCGGCCCGGAGAGGATCGACCTGATCCTCACGGACATCAACATGCCGGTCATGGACGGCCTCAAGCTCGTCTCGCTCGTGCGGCAGAACGCCGTGCTCAAGAACATCCCCATCATCATCATCACCACGGAAGGTGCCGAGGAGGACCGGGAGCGCGGCCTGGCCCTGGGCGCGAACGCTTACATCTCCAAGCCCATTCAGTCCTCGCACCTGATCAAGACCATCTCGGAGCTGCTCTCGGTGTGAGCTCCCGGCGCGGCGAGGTCGCGGCCTGGGTCGCCATCGTCGCGCTGTTCCTGCTCGTTCGCCTCTGGCTCCTGGCCGTCCGCGAGCCGTTCTTCGACGAGCTCTTCACGGTCTGGTTGGCGAACAAACCGCTCGCCGCGATCGTCCCCGCTCTGCTCTCCGATTCAGGCCCGCCCCTGTACTACTTCGTGGCGCGCTTCACGGATGTCTTCGCGTTGCGGGCCCTGTCGCTGCTCTTCGCGACGGCCACCCTGATGCTGATCCTCACGCGCCGATCGCTGGGGGATGCGCGATTCCTTGCCGCCGCCCTGTTCGCCGTGTATCCGCCTGCGGCCCTGTTCGCCGCGGACGCGCGTGCCTATGCGCTGTGCGGATTGTTTGTTGCGTTCGGCGTCATCGCGATTCACGAGGAGCGACCGGTCGCCGCGGCCATGGCGCTCCTCCTCGGCGCCTACACACACTGGTACGGCGCGTTGTTCCTGCCGCTGCTGCTGCTCGCCAAACCGCGACGCCGCGCGTTTTACGCCGCGGCGGGTGCGGCCGTAGCGTTCATCCCCGGCCTCGTGCTCGCCTGGCGACAGCCGAGGGAGTCCATCGCCTGGATGCCGGACCTGGTGCCGCTCGGCGCGTTGCCATTCGGAGGGAGCTATCCCGCCTCGTTGTTTGCCTCGCTTCCCGTGTTGGTGACCGTGCTCTCGGCCGTGGCGCTCGTGGTGGCCGTGTGGCGGAAATGGACGTTTGCGCCGAGCGTCCTCGTCCCCGTTCTGCTCGTGCTCGGGCTGCGCGTGTATTTCCCGATGCGGTTCGAGTCCGTGCTGGCCGTCCCCCTCGTGCTCTGGATCGCCACGGGAGGACGTCGCGCCGTCGCGGCCCTGTTGGGAGTGTGCGGTCTCGCCGCACTCGTGCTCGGCATCGCCGAGCATCAGGCCCGTCCTGTGGATGACTATCGTCAAGCCGCGCTCGTGCTCGCTGCCAACGCCAGGCCCGGCGAGCGCGTGCTCGCGGCAGGCTACCTCTACCTGGAGGCGGTGCATCAGCTCGGTTCGGAGCGCGTGCGTGCCTTCCCCTCCGAGCAGGGGAGACACCCCGGCTGGCGCGTCGCCGGACGCACGAGCGAGGTGCTGCCGGCGACCTCGTTCATCTGGATCTCCGAGCGCGCCGCTCCCGAGACGGCGGCGCTCCGAGGGAGGCAGGTGAGGGTGCTCTTCGGGAACGACCGCGCGTTGGTGCTTCTGGTTCATCCGCTCGGAAGTTGAGAGGCGTCTCTGTGGAGCGGTGGGCTTTAGCCCTCCGGGCACTCGCGACGCGTGAGCCGAAGCCGCGTGGCGCTCTCGGGACGAGTGCGCCAAATGCCACGCCGGCAGAGGGGATGTTTCTCGCGAGAGCCCGGTGGGCTCAAGCCCACCGCTCCACAGGGCTTCTGTCGTTCGCTGCCCCTCCAGTTTCGTAGCAGCTTTTGCGGGATAAACTGAGAGCTTGACCGGTGCGTTACACTGGCGCGCCATGCCCCACTTCATCACCGACAAGTGCATCGGATGCTCCGTCTGCGAGATCAAATGTCCGACGAATACGATCTGGGGAGAATCGAAGGGCCAGTACTACATCCACCCCGAGCGGTGCATCGACTGCTCGGTTTGCGGCATCTACTGTCCGGTGGACGCGATTCAGAACCAGCACGGCGACCTGATCCCCCGCATCAAGCCGAAGGACATTCCCAAGGCCGAGGTCATCAAGGACCTCTGCACGGGCTGCGAATTCTGCGTGGACATCTGCCCGTTCGAGTGCATCCGCATGATCGACGCGGATGACGAGACCCTGGCCAACCACTACAAGATCGCCTTCGTCGAAAAGAACAAGTGCGTCGCCTGCCGTCTCTGCGAGAGCGTGTGCGACAAGGACTCGATCGTCGTCCCCGAGGCCCCCACGCAACTGAAAACCTACCTGCCGGACTTCGTCGTGCTGGGCACGGGACGCTGACAAGGAGACAAATTGAAAATTGAAAATTGAAAATTGAAAAAGCAGCCAGGCGGGAACCTTTTCAATTTTCAATTTTCAATTTTCAATTCTTCAACCGAAGAATGACCAACTCATCCGCAGACATCCCCAAAGAGTCCCCTCGCACCATCCTCTTCCAGTTCGTCATCTTCCCCTTGGGGGTCGTGGCGATTGCGGTGGCGATCTTCTTTCTGTTCGGGCGGTTGGCGTCGGACGAGCAGACCGTTCCCGACTATCTGAACGAGGTGCAACGGGGCGGGCGGCGGGAGCGGTGGCAGGCTGCCTATCAGCTCTCGCAGCTCATCAACGCGGGGGAGGCGAAGAAGTATCCGAACCTCGTCAGCGAGGTAGCGCGTGTGTATGCGGACGCGAAGAACGACGACCCGCGCATCCGGCAGTACCTGAGCATGGTTCTGGGAAATCTCGGTGACCGCCGGGCCACGCCTCTGCTGATCGACGCGCTGGAAGACTCTTCTCCCGAGACGCGCCTGTACGCGGCGCTGGCGCTGGGGCGGCTGCGCGATCCCCAGGCCGTGCCACCCCTCATCCGGATCTTCACGACCGACGAGCGGGACGTGCGCAAGGCCGCGGCGTATGCGCTGGGGGAGATCGGCGATCCGCGCGCGCAACCGGCGCTGGTCACGGCTCTCGGCGACCCCATCGCGGACATCCGTTACAACGCGGCCATCGCCCTCGCCCGCTTCGGGGATCCGCGCGCCATCGGGGTCATCCGGGAGATGCTCGACCGCTCCCGCCTGGACGCCGTCCCCGGGATGCGGCCGGAACAGAAAGACGAGACCCTCCTCGCCGCCATCCCCGCACTGATGAAGATCGCGCCGGAAGAGGCCCCGAAGATCCTCGGACCCCTGGCGCAGAGCGATTCCTCGCTGCAGGTGCGTTCCGCCGCGAAGGAAGCCGTTTCGTCTCGACGCTGAACGAGGAAGCTGAACACGGCGCGGACTGCGCCCGACAGCAACGCTGAACTAGCTTAGCCTGTCATCCTGAGCGGGCGGTGGGATGGGGGGCGAAGGATCTCCTGCGGTAAACGATGCCCGCGCAGATCGGAGAAGACCGCCGTACGTAATCGCACGTTCATCGTTCTCGCACGAGATCCTTCGCCCCCCATCCCGCCACCCGCTCAGGATGACAGGCTGGGAGCCGCGCGGGATTTCTGCACACACTCTCAGGATGACAGGCGGTTGTGCGTGCCTTGCAAAGAACTTCCGCGTTCCTCGTCCGTGTTCCGCTCGTTATCGTTGACAGCGTTTCCGTTTTCACCGATAGTACGGCGCACCCGCAGAGTCTCAAAAAACGTCTGAATGTCTGAGCAGATCACGCCATATCAGGTGGCCCCGAAGACACCCCTTGCAGGGAGTGCCGCTGCGGAAATCCGCGAGCAGGGGGAGATCACTCGCCGCAAGTTTCCGGTGGCGTTGACCACGGCCTGGGTGGCCCTGGCGGCGGCGGTGGGTGGGCTGACGACGATCTTCGTCCGCTACCTGTTCCCCAACGTCCTCTTCGAGCCGGTCCAGAAGTTCAAGGCCGGGCTGCCGGGCGACTACTCGGTCGGCGAGGTGGACGAGCGGTGGAAGGACAAGTACGGGATCTGGATGGTGCGCACCGAGGAGCAGATGTATGCGCTCATCACCACGTGCACCCACCTCGGATGCACGCCGAACTGGCTTCCCTCCCAGAACAAATTCAAGTGCCCCTGCCACGGCAGCGGGTACTACAAGACCGGAATCAACTTCGAAGGGCCGGCGCCGCGGCCCCTCGAGCGCGCAAAGATCTACATCGATCCCGCCGACGGACAGGTGGTCGTCGACAAATCGGTTCAGTTTTTCGGCGAGCGTGGCGACTGGACGAACCCGGAATCATTTCTGAAGTTATGACGACGAACCCAGCTCTTGGCCATTAACCCAGCTCTTGGCGAACAGCTCTCAGCTCTTAGGAGGCCGCCGTTCTCCCAAGAGCTAAGCGCTAACAGCTAACAGCCCCGTAAAGAGCTAACAGCTTCGAAGAGGGAATGGATGACGCTGAAGCAAGTCCAGGAAGGCATCGTCAACTCGCAGGTCTGGAAGTCCATCTTCCGGGTTGGCATCCCCAACACCAATCGCAAGCGCGTCCTGGCCGTTCTCGGCTCCCTCATTCTCCACCTGCATCCCGTCAAAGTCCGCCGTTCCGGCGTGCGGATGTCGTACACCTGGTGCATGGGCGGCACGTCGTTCTTCCTCTTTCTCGTGGAGACGGTGACCGGCCTCTTGCTGATGTTCTACTACCGTCCGACCATCGAGTACGCCTTCACGGACATCATGGACCTGCGCGAGCAGGCTCCTTTCGGAATCATGCGTGAGATGCACCGCTGGGGTGCGCACGCCATGGTCATCGCGGTCTGGCTGCACATGTTCCGGGTCTTCATGACCGGCTCCTACAAGCCACCGCGCGAGTTCAATTGGAACGTCGGCGTCATCCTGCTCGTCCTGACCCTGCTCCTCTCGTTCACGGGCTACCTCCTCCCGTGGGATCAGTTGGCCATCTGGGCCATCACCGTCGGATCGAACATGGCGCGCGCGTCGCCCGGTGCCGGCACCGAAGGGCCCATGTCCAGCCTCATGAAACTGGGGGACGTCCCGCTCATTCATGCGGGCGATGACGCGAGGTTCGCGCTCATCGCCGGCCGCAGCATCGGCGCTGCCACGTTGCTGCGCTTCTATGTGCTGCACTGCATGGTCATTCCCCTGGCGGCCGGCTTCCTCATGGCCATTCATTTCTGGCGCGTACGAAAAGACGGGGGCATCTCAGGACCTCTATGACACGCGATGGGTTGCTCGAGGATGGCCGGCCGGATTGTGGATTCGCCGTGCCTTCAGGAGGCGCGGTGTTGGCCGTTGACTGTTGGCGCGTCGAGCTCGGCAGATGCTCCGCCGCCAGCCGTCAACCGTCAACCGCCAACCATGCACTGCCGGGTGCGAACGGACCAGCGAGCGGGATATGACCTTCCTCAAGAACTTCATCAACGTTCTCTCGGTCGCGTCGATCTCGTTCACTTTCTTGTCCGCGGCGTTCGCGTTCATCGTCTATTTCAACCTGATGGACGGGAAGCTCAAGTCGAAGGGTGGGATCGGCTTCATCGTCTTCGGCGTGATCTGCGCGGTGGCCGGACTGTTCTTTCAGCCCCTGCTCTATCTGGCCGTGGCGTACTTCCTGGTGATGTGGGGCTTGGCCGAGCTCGGTCCGCGGCTCTGGGAGCCGAAGGTCGGCAAGTGGCTGCTGATCGGCGGAATCGTCGCCTTTGCACTCTCACTGCTCGATCCCAATTTCCGATCCATCGCCGCGAAGCCGGACAACGTGCCCATCGGCGCGATGATCTTCCTCCTGGGCATCTTCACCTGGATCGCCCTCAGCAAGGCCTATCTCAACGACAAGGCCATCGAGGCCGGCGGCATCCCTTACGAGAAGACCGAGTCCGACGAGAAGCTGTTCACGTGGCCTGACCTGGTCTACACCGAGATGCTCTGCATGATCGCATTGACGATCATCATGACGGTGTGGTCCATCGGCCTGCGTGCGCCGCTCGAGGAAGCGGCCAATCCCACCACTTCCCCCAATCCCGCCAAGGCGCCCTGGTACTTCCTCGGCCTCCAGGAGATGCTGGTCTACTTCGACCCGTGGCTCGCGGGAGTCGTGCTGCCGACCCTCATCGTGGTCGGCCTCATGGCCATTCCCTATATCGACACGAATCCCCGCGGCAACGGCTACTACTCCTTCCGCGAGCGCAAGTGGGAGATCGGTGTCTTCCTCTACGGATTCCTGGTGCTCTGGTCCTTCCTGATCATTACCGGGACGTTCCTGCGCGGCCCGAACTGGAGCTTCTACGGACCCTACGAGTTCTGGGATCCAAACAAGCTCGAACCGCTGGTCAACATCGACCTCTCCGAGCTCTTCTGGGTGAAGATGCTGTCCATGCCGCTGCCCAAGCTTTGGCTGATCCGCGAGGCTCCGGGACTGATCCTCGTGCTCGGTTACCTCGGGCTCGCTCCGGCGCTGGCCTTCGGCCCCTTCAAGCGGTTCTACCTGAAGATGGGCGCCGCCCGGTACTACGTGGGTGCCTATCTGTTCCTGACCATGCTCTCGCTGCCGATCAAGATGGTTCTCCGGTGGCTGTTCAATCTGAAGTATCTGGTTCATATTCAAGAGATTTTCTTAAACATATGAGCAAGTTGACGGTTGGCGGTTGGCGGTTGGCGGGAGACCCCGTTGATCTCGCATGTTCGCCCCCGCTCTTCCGCCAACAGCCAACCGCCAACCGCCAACCGAAAAAATGAAGCCGCAAGAGCCGATCCCGCACAACTATCCGATGAGGACGCTGAACCTCATCTTCGCGCTGACGAGCCTCGGCTTGCTGGCCGTGACGGGCGCCATGGTCTTCTACGACTATGTGCGCGGGTGGAAGTGGTTCCAGCTCGAGTTCAACCGCCTCCAGCAGGAACGCATCGAAGGGGAGCTGCGCCAGCGGAACAGCAAGGAAATGGAGGCCGAGCTGGCGGCGCTCGACAAGGAAATGCGCGAGGGGCAGGTCGACGTGGCCCGGCAGCGCAACCAGTATGTCGAGGCTCAGAAGGCGCTCGATCAGTGGGAAGGAAAGCACTACGCCGCCGACCAGGACTATCGCTTCGCCAAGGCCCTTCTGGATGCGAAGCGCTATGAAGTGGAGGCCGCGATTGTCCAGCACCGTCCGGACGAGAAACAGAAGGCCCGCGAGTACGCCGAGCTGACCGAACGCGTTCGCGTGCTCAACCTGCAGCTCCAGCAGGCCACGCGAGACCGCGACGCCGCCAAAGCGCGCGTCGATGAGTTCCTCACCGGCATCAAGGCCAGCGAGGACCGGCGTAAGGAGCTCACCGCCAGCATCGACCTGCTCGAGAAGCAGCTCACGCAGGTCTCGGTGACGTCGTCGCAGAACGCGATCCTCAACGCGCCGATGCTCGACTTCGTCAACCCCACCCTCAAGATCGACCAGGTCGTGCTCAATGATCTCTTCATCGACATGAACTACATGTCGGTGCCGCGCGTGGACCGCTGCCAGACCTGCCACCGTGCCATCGACCGGCCCGGGTTCGAGTCGAAGAAGGAAGCCGAGCGCATCCTGGGCGAGCTGCGCACGCAGCTCGACAAGAACCTCATCCAGCCTTCGCGGCGCAAAGATGCCGAGGCGCGGGTTGCGCTGCTGGAGCGCACCGTGGCTGCCAAGACGGACATCCTCAATCCCTTCCGCACCCATCCCAAGCTCGAGGTCTTCGTCGGCTCGGCTTCTCCACACCCGCTGCTCGAGTACGGCTGCACGGTCTGTCACCGCGGTCAGGATCGCGCCACCGAGTTCGGCCGGGCCGGGCACACGCCGATGAGCAGGCGCATGGAGATCCGCTGGGAGAAGGTGAAGATGCCGTTCTTCCCCGGGCCCTGGGACTACAAGCAGCGAAACTGGGGACGGGAGGTCAATCCTTTCCTCGACACGCCAATGTACCCGCGCGAGCACAGCGAGGCCGGGTGCGTGAAGTGTCACGCCGGACAGATGGACGTGAGCGGGGCCGAGAGGATCAACAAGGCCACGCACATGGTCGAGCTCCTCGGCTGCCATGCGTGCCACAAGATCGGCAACTGGCGCTTCACCGAACTGCAGAAGCCGGGTCCGGCCCTGGACGGCATCGCCGAAAAGACCACTCCCGAGTGGACGTTCCGCTGGATCGCCAACCCCAGCCGGTTCCGTTCGACGACGCGCATGCCGTCGTTCTTCTACCAACGCAACATGATCGGGCCCACGGTGCCCGCCCACGAGCGCGCGCAGAACATCAAGTATCAGGACTCCGAGATCCACTCCATCGTCACCTATCTCTTCGCAAAGTCGACCCAGCGGCAGTGGTCCGCACCGCAGGGTGGGGACGCGGCACAGGGCAAGGAACTGGTGGAGACGATCGGGTGCATGGGCTGTCACATCGCCCAGGACGCGATCAAGGACGAGAAGAGCGGCGCGATGCGCGTCGTCCGTCGCGACGATTTCCCACTCGAGCGTCACTTCGGCTTCAACCTCACCGGTCTGGGCTCCAAGACCAACGCGAACTGGGTCTTCAACTGGATCAAGAACCCGAAGGCCTATGATCCTCTGGCGCCGATGCCCAGTCTTCGGCTGTCCGATCAGGAAGCGGCCGACATCACCGCCTATCTGATGTCGCTCCAGAAGCCGCGTTTCCTGCAGGATCCCGTCCGGCCGGTGGATCCGGTCGCGGTACGCGAGCTCGCCAAGAGCTACCTGATCAACACCATGACGGACGTGGACGCGGAGAAGCGACTGAACACGCAGCCGCTCCGCGAGCAGCTCATCTACCTCGGCCAGCGCAGCATCGAGAAATACGGCTGCTATTCCTGCCACGACATCCGCGGCTTCGAGGGCTTGAAACCCATCGGGACGGAGCTGACCATCGAAGGATCGAAGAACCTGCACCTCTTCGACTTCGGCTTCTTCGGCAAGCTGACCCACACTCACGACTACAAACACGAGGACGGGAGCAAGGAGCACGTCCTGCACTCGGTTCCGTCGTGGGTCTACAACAAGGTTCGCAGTCCGCGCGTCTACGATGACCGCAGGACCAAGCCGTACAACGACAAGCTGAAGATGCCCAACTTCAACCTGTCCCGCGACGAAGCGCAGCTCATCACCAGCGTCGTGCTCGGTCTGACCAAGGAGAAGGTCGCGGACAGCCGCATGGCCGCGCGCGACCCGCGCATGCGTGCCGCGGAAGCCGGGCGAAAGCTCATCTCGCAGAACAATTGTCGCGGATGCCACGTCGTCAATCATCGTGGCCGGGCCATCGGCGCCCTCATCGAGGATCCGAACTTCCTCCCGCCCGATCTGACGCCGCAGGGCGGACGCGCGCAGTCGCCCTGGATGTTCAACTTCCTCAAAGATCCCACCGTGATGAAGGTTCGTCCGTGGATGCGCGTGCGCATGCCCACGTTCCAGTTCACCGACGGTCAGGCTGCGACTCTCGTGGCCGGCTTCGCCGCGGAAGGCGACGAGCATCAGTTCGACACGCATCAGTTCGTTACCCCCGCGGCGCAGAACGTGGCCATCGGCAGGGAAGTGTTCAACATGCTGCGCTGCCAGCAGTGCCACGCGCTGACGCAGGTCGATCCGGCCAATCCACCGCTTCCGAACGTGGCCGACACTCAGTCGCTCGCTCCGAACCTCACTCTGACGAAGATCCGCCTGCGACACGATTGGGTGGCGGACTGGATTCGCCGTCCGGATGAGATGATTCCCGGAACGCGCATGCCCACAAATTTCCCTCGCGATCCGGAGACGGGCGGCTTCCAGTCGCCGTTGGCGCTGGCCATGGACTCGCCGCAGTTCGCAGCGCAGAAGGCCGCGCTGCTCCCGTACTTCGAGAATGAAGCAGCCCTGAAAAAGACCATGGGCGACGCGGTCGCGCTGACGAACTACATGCGCGACTACATCTGGTCCATCGGTATCGACAGAATGCGCAGCGCGGGCACGACTCCGGCCGTTCCGGCGGGGCCCGTTCCCACGCAACCACAACCCACCACTCCGCCGGCGCCTGCCACCCTCGAGACGCGCCTGCGTTGAACCCTAAGGAGAACTGATGTCGCCACGGAAGTATCTCAACCTGCTGCTCACCCTGATGCTCGTCGTCGCCGTCGCCTGCGGCGGCGGGAAGGAAGTCGTCGACGAAGCGGAGCTCGGCGAGGACGATCAAGCGCTTCAGACCGCCGCGGCAGAGACGGCGGCCGGAGGCACCGGAGCACCCGCGGCCACTACGGCCGTGGTGGCCAATGCGGCCACACTGGGCGGCTCGGTGAAGTTCGAAGGCGCCCCTCCGAAAGTGCCGAACGTGCAGATGAGCGCCGATCCGTTCTGCGCTTCCGAGCATCCCACGCCGCAGCCGGATGAAGAAGTGGTGCTGGGCCCGGCCGGCGAGCTGGCCAATGTCATCGTCTACATCAAAGATGCACCCGCGGGCGGTCCCCCGGCCGCCGCGGCCGTCCTCGACCAGAAGGGCTGCCGTTACATCCCGCATGTCACCGCCGTCCAGGTCGGCCAGACAGTCCAGATCAAGAACAGCGACAACACGCTGCACAACGTGCACGCCATGCCGGCCGTGAACAGACAGTTCAACGAGGGCCAGCCAGTGCAGGGGATGGTGTCGACCAAGAAATTCGACAAGGTGGAAATGACTCCGTTCCGCATCAAGTGCGACGTGCACGGCTGGATGAAGTCGTACATGGCCGTGTTGCCCCACGGGTATCACAGCGTTTCGCAGATGAACGGCACCTTCTCCATCCCGAACCTCCCGCCGGGCAGTTACACCGTCGTGGCCTGGCACGAGAAGTACGGTCAGCAGGAGCAGCAGATCACCGTCGCCGCCAACGAGCAGAAACAGATCGCGTTTACGTTCAAGGGATAGTCGACGAGTCGATGAGTCGACGAGTCGACGAGGAACGCTGGGCTCCTCGACGACTCGACGACTCGACGACTTGACGACTTGACGACTCGGAGGAACGATGCCCCCTCAACGACAAGTCCGGGTAGGCACACAATGGATGCGCGCGCGGGATGCGCAGAAGGCGCTGGAAGAGGCCCTTCGCGTCGCGCGTGACGAAGAGTCGGCTCACGGGCCGCGCCAGTCCTTCATCAGCAAGTACGTCTTCTCGGTCGACCACAAGTGGATCGGCATCCAGTACGGCATCACGTCGCTGTGCTTCCTCATGCTCGGCTTCTCGATGATGCTGCTGATGCGGTATCAACTGGCCTGGCCCGGCAAGCCGTTTCCGGAGTTCATCGCCAAGATTCTCGGGCAGGCCAACACTCCGGGCGGGGTCATGCTCCCCGAGTTCTACAACCAGCTCGGGGCCATGCACGGCACGGTCATGGTCTTTCTGGCCATCGTGCCCCTGGCCGTCGGTGCCTTCGGCAACTACCTCGTGCCGCTGATGATCGGCGCGCCCGACATGGCCTTCCCCAAACTCAACATGCTGTCCTACTGGCTCTACCTGCCGGGCGGACTGATCATGATGGCCAGCTTCCTCATCCCGGGCGGTGCGGCCAACTCCGGCTGGACGTCCTACCCGCCGCTCTCGGTCTTTGCCACTCACGGGCAAACGGTCTGGATCGTGGGCATGATCTTCCTGATCACGTCCTCGCTCCTCGGCTCGGTGAACTTCATCGTCACCATCCTGCAGTTGCGCGCCAAGGGGCTGACGTTCATGCGTCTGCCGTTCTTCGTCTGGGCGCAGCTCGTCACGGCCTTCCTGCTCCTCCTGGCCTTTCCTCCGCTGGAGGCCGCGGCCATCCTGCAGCTCATGGATCGCGTCGGCGGTACGAGCTTCTTCCTGCCCAGCGGTCTGGTGGTCAGCGGTACGCCGATCGAGAACGCAGGCGGCGGCAACCCGCTGCTGTGGCAGCACTTGTTCTGGTTCCTCGCTCATCCCGAGGTCTACGTGCTCATCCTTCCTGGCATGGGCATCATTTCCGAGATCATCGCCAACAACACCCGCAAGCCCCTCTGGGGTTACAAGTCGCTGGTGGGCGCGGGCGTGTTCCTCGGGTTCATGTCGTTCGTGGTCTGGGCGCACCACATGTTCCTCACGGGCATGGGCGTGACCATCAGCGCCTTCTTCCAGACCACCACCATGATCATCTCCATCCCCTCGGTGATCATTCTCACGGCGTTGATCATCTCGCTGTGGGGCGCATCGATCCGGTTCACGGTGCCGATGCTCTTCGCGCTCGCGTTTCTCCCCATGTTCGGCATCGGCGGACTCACGGGCCTGCCCCTGGGGCTGGCCGCCGCGGACATCCACCTGCACGACACGTATTACGTCATCGGCCACTTCCACTACGTGGTTGCGCCCGGGACGATCTTCGCCATGTTCGCCGGTGTCTACTACTGGTTCCCGAAGATCACCGGCCGGCAGTTGAACGAGTTCTGGGGCAAGGTGCACTTCTGGTTCTCGCTGATCTGCATGAACTGCATCTTCTTCCCGATGTTCCTGCAGGGGCTGGCCGGCGTTTCGCGCCGGCTCTATGACGGCGGCGCACAGTACGAGCACGCCAAGCCCGTCATTCACATGAACGCGTTCATGTCCGTGTCGGCCTTCCTGCTGCTGGCTGCGCAGGTGCCGTTCATCATCAACTTCTTCTACAGCATCTTCAAAGGACGCCGCGTCGGCTCCAACGTCTGGGACGCCACCACGTTGGAGTGGGCCGCGACGACCTCACCTCCGCTGGCGCACGGAAACTTCGCGACCACACCGGTGGTCTATCGCGGACCGTACGAATACAGCGTTCCCGGCTACGACGCCGCGGACTTCATTCCGCAGCACGTTCCCGATGATCCATCACCCGCACCCGCCACCGGTGGCGGCGGCATGCTTCCGGCCACGGCCGTTGCGCAGAAGGAGTCGTGAGCATGGACGGACACGCACATTCGCTGACCGCGCACGCCGGCGAGCATCACGAGATCGAGATTCCTTTCACCGTTCACTCCCGGCCCGACACAGGCCTCTACAACGGCAAGCTCGGCATCTGGCTCTTCCTGGCCTCGGAAGTCATGCTCTTCGGAGCACTCTTCTCCACGCTCGTCCTGCTCCGCACGAGCGCACCCACCTGGCCTCACGGCTGGCAGGTGCTGAACGTGTGGCTGGCCATGCTCAACACCTTCGTCCTGATCGGCTCCTCGGTCACGGTGATTCTGTCCTGGGCTCACCTCCGGCTGGGCAATCTCAAGAAGGCCAAGCTCTATCTCTTCCTGACCCTGCTCTGCGGGTTCGGCTTCCTGATCATCAAGAGCATCGAGTACGGCACCAAGTTCTCGCATCACCTCTACCCGTCGACGCACAACTTCTATGCGACCTACTACGTCATGACCGGCCTGCACGGCCTGCACGTCATCGGCGGCATGGTCGTGTTTGCGTACCTGCTCCTGACTGCGGACAAGTGGTACGCGGCCAAGCGCGACCAATTCACGAACCGCGTCGAGGTCACCGGCCTCTACTGGCATTTCGTGGATCTGGTCTGGATCTTCCTGTTCCCGATTCTGTACTTGCTATGAGATCCATGAGCCCGCGCGAACGAAGCATGGACCCCAGCAATCTCCAAACTGTCCAGGAGGCACGATGACCGAGAGCGCGCATCATCACGCCGCGGAGGGCGCACCGGAGCAACAGGCTGGCGGAGCGCCGCATGAGCCGCTCAGCGAATTGGAGCACCCGACTCATCACCACGACCACGACCCGGGCCACGACAACAGTCCGGAGGCCGTTCACAAAGAGATCAAGCGCTACATGATGGTCTTCGGTGCGCTGGCCGTGCTCACGGTCATCACGGTAGCCATCGCCCAGTTCCACCTGCCGACATGGCAGGCCGTGACCCTGGCGCTCGTGGTGGCCACCGTCAAGGCCTCCCTCGTGGCCGCGTTCTTCATGCATCTGATCTCCGAGCGGAAACTGATCTATGCCGTGCTGATCATGACCGTGTTCTTCTTCGGCATGATGATCTGGGGCCCCGTGCACCATCACAGCAACGCCGAGAAGTCGTGGCCCGGCTACGATCTCAGCGCGAACAAGCCCGCAGCCACCGCCACCACCGAGCCTGCCGCGGGCTCAGGACACTGACATGTCGCTCCGTGCCTTCCACATCGTCTTTGTCGTGGTAACCATCGTGTTGTCACTGTACGTGGCGTTGTGGGGGATCCGCATGTTCTCGGAGGAGAACAGTGCCGGTGCGCTGGGCCTGGGCATCCTCTTTCTGGTGACCGCCGTGGCGCTGATGATCTACGGCAAGAAGGTCGCTCGGAAGCTCAAGGAGCTGCCGTGAGGACCGCGGGAAAAGTGCGGAGTGCTGGGTGCTGGGTGCTGGGTGATCCTCAGTCCGTACCGAGCCGCAGTCCTCAGCACGCAGCACGCAGCACGCAGCACTTTCTCGTGCTGGCGCTGATCGCGTTCACCATGGCAGCACCCGATGCCTTCGCGTGCGCCGTTTGCTACGGCGCGCCGGGGGATCCGATGGTGAAGGGCGTGAACAACGGCATCTGGGTCCTTCTGGGTCTGGTGGCGTTCGTTCAGCTCGGGTTCGTGGCCATGTTCTGGAGCTTCTGGCGGCGCGCGCGTGAACAACGGCGCTTTCGCGAGTCGCTCCATGTCGTCGACGGGGGAGCACACCACTGATGCCCGTCTCGAAGGGTTCGATCACGCACAATGAAGTTGCCGGTTGTCCGTTGTCGGTGAGCTTGGGCTGGAGAGATCCGGCGCAATCAACCGGCTGGCAACCGACAACGCAAACACAGGACCGGAGGCAACGATGAGGGAGTTTTTGGAACGGTACATGCCGCCGAATTACTCGGCCCACGGACAGTCGCTGGACGACCTGTCGCTGTACGTGCACTGGCTGATGCTGATCCTGTTCATCGGCTGGGGTCTGTTGTTCCTGTACATCCTGGTCCGCTTCCGGGCCAGCAAGCACCCCAAGGCCATCTACCACGGGACGAAGTCGCACCTGTCCAAGTGGGCGGAGATCGGGATCTTCGTCGTCGAGTGCGTTCTGTTGTTCGGAATCTCCATTCCCGCCTGGTCGCGATGGACGGCCCGTCCTGAGGCCGCCAAGAATCCTCTGGAGATCCGCGTGGTGGCCGAGCAGTTCGCCTGGAACGTTCACTATCCCGGTCCGGACCAACTCTTCGGCCGCACGGACGCGCACATGGTCACCTCTTCGAATCCCCTGGGCCTGGACCTCGCGGACCCGCATGCCAAGGATGACGTGGCCACCCTCAATCAGCTCCACCTTCAGCTCGATCGCGACACCATCATCCGGCTGACCTCGAAGGACGTCATCCACAGCTTCTCGCTCCCCTACATGCGGGTGAAGCAGGACACCATCCCGGGAATGGAGATTCCTGTACACTTCCGCCCCGTCAAGACCGGCGGCGAAGCGGTGCCGTGGGAAATCGCCTGCGCACAGCTCTGCGGCCTCGGCCACTACCGGATGAAGGGCCAGTACCGCGTCCAGTCCAAAGCGGATTTCGACAAGTGGATGGCCGAGCAGGTTCCGGTCGTGGCCAGCCTCCAGTAGCTCGAGAGAAATTGTGCTGGGTGCTGAGAGATCGTGCTGAGTGCTGAGTGCGGTTCTCAGTTGTCGGTTCTCAGTTTGAGGCGGCTGGTCGTCAAGGCGCAGCCAACCGACAACCGACAACTGATAACCAGCACCCAGCACCCAGCACGCAGCACGCAGCACTCAGCACCCAGCACCCGGTAGCGAATCCATGAAAGCCCTCGAGCCCATTCAGCACCCGATGCCCACCCCCGTCTGGCTTCGCCGCTTCACGAAGATCGTGGCGGCTTCGACGCTGTTTCTCATCTTTGCCGGGGCCATGGTCACCTCGACCGACTCCGGTCTGGCGGTGCCGGACTGGCCCAATACCTACGGCCAGTTCATGTTTTCCTTTCCTCTCAGCAAAATGGTCGGTGGGATCTTCTATGAGCATGGCCACCGCCTGATCGCTTCCACAGTCGGGTTCCTGTGCATCATCCAGGCGTTCTGGCTGCAGCGCCGCGAGCCGAAACGGTTTGTCCGCACGCTGGGCTGGCTCTCCCTGGCCGCGGTGATCGTCCAGGGCATTCTCGGCGGCATCACCGTCCGCTACTTTCTGCCGAAGTCGATCTCGATCTCGCACGCCGCGCTCGCGGAGATCTTCTTCTGCCTCAACGTGGCCATCGCCTTCTTCACCTCGCGCTGGTACGGAAGTCTCTCCACGATGGAGAAAGGCGACGCGCCGGTGCGCATGGCCTGGGGTCTGACCGCACTCGTGTTCCTGCAGATCCTGGCCGGCGCGGTGATGCGCCATCTCGGCGCGGGTCTGGCCATCCCCGACTTCCCCCTCTCCTTCGGCCGGCTCGTCCCTGAGTTCGTGTCCACGGAGATCCTCTCCGCGTACGTTCATCGCGTGGGCGGATTCCTCGTGGCCGCTGCGGTGGTGGCCATGGCGGTTCGACTGCGGCGCTATGAAGGCCAGCACCCCCTGCGCGCGCTCTCGCAATTGCTCCTCGCAGTCGTCACCGCGCAGGTCCTGTTGGGCGGCTACGTCATCTGGAGCGGGAAGCAGCCGCACATCACCAGTCTGCACGTGATGCTCGGGGCCTCGACGCTGGCCCTCTCGTTGATCCTGACGCTTTCGGCGCGAACCCTGGGGTGGCGCATCCGGAGGCGCGTGGCGGCAGATGGTGCCGCCGCCGTTTCTCCTCCGAGCCATCAACGGACCACCACCGGCAGTGAGGTGACCGCGTGAGCGCGCTCATCGAGTCGCCGCTTCCACTGGGAGGACAGCGTGGAGGGAAACGCGCGTTGCGGGCGCTGTCGGACTACCTCGAGCTGTCGAAGTCCCGCATCGTCTTCATGGTCGTGATCACCACCGCGGCCGGGTTTCTCTTCGCCGCGCCGAAGGTGGACGCGCTACTCCTGCTGCACACGCTCATCGGCACGGCCCTCGTGGCGGCGGGCACCAACGCCCTGAATCAGTACGTGGAGCGCGGACACGACGCGAAGATGCACCGCACGCGCTCCCGTCCTCTGCCCGCGGGCCGCATCACGCCGCGGGCAGCGCTCCTGTTTTCCTGGGGGATCTCCATCGCGGGCACGGTCTACCTCGGACTGGCCGTGAACTGGCTGACGGCGTTCCTGGGAGCGTTCACGCTCACCAGCTACATCTTCGTCTATACGCCACTCAAACGCGTCTCCACGATCTGCACGATCATCGGCGCGATTCCCGGCGCGGTGCCGCCGCTGATGGGCTGGACTGCCGTCACCAACGAGCTTTCGCTCGGTGGCTGGATCGTCTTCGGCATCCTGTTCCTCTGGCAACTCCCGCATTTCATGGCCATCAGTTGGATGTACCGCGAGGATTACGCGCGAGGGGGCTTCGCCATGCTGTCCGTCCGGGACGGTGACGGGACGGCAGTGGCTCGTCAGGCGATCTATTACGCGCTGGCCCTGCTGGCCGTGAGCGTGACTCCGTTCTTTGCCGGACTGGCTGGTCCGGCCTACCTGGCCGGCGCCGTGATCTGCGGAGCGGCGATGCTGGCCGCCTCGGTGCGCTTCTTCTTCGATCGCACCACCGCCCGCCGTCTGTTCATGATCTCGAACCTGTACCTGCTCACCGTGATGCTCCTGCTCGTGGTCGACGCCCGTGGCTGAACCGATCCGGCAGATTGCTCGCGAGTCGTATGTCGTGCAATGCCCTGGGCGTTGCGAGTTGCGAGTTGCGGGTTGCGGGTGCTTCCCCGTGCAAGCAGCACCGTCCCGCGCAACCCACAGCGCGAAACGGATTTCCATGGGGAGCGCACTCCTGTTGGTCTTCGCGATGGCTTGCGCGAAGCCTCTCGATCTCCCGAAGCTCTTTCCTGTTCCGAACGCCTCGCTGGTCAATGAGCGGGGAGAGGCCGTGAGCCTCGACGGGATGAAGGGAAACGTCACCGTCTACAACTTCATCTTCACGCATTGCACGGGCACCTGCCCGATCATGACGAACAACATGCGTGCGCTCACGCCGATGATCGACAAGGACGCGCCGGTGCGCTTCGTCTCCATCAGCGTCGACCCCGCGCGCGACACGCCGGAAGTACTGGCACGGTACGCCACCCGCGTGAGCAACGATCCGCGGTGGACGTTCCTCACCGGCCGGCGCGACACCATCGTCGACCTCTCCGTGAAAGGCTTCAAGCTCACCGCCGGCGACCCCATGCCCGGCGGCGAGCCCCTCCTTCACAGTTCCAAGTTCGCCGTCGCCGACCGCCAGGGCGTCATTCGCGCCTACTACGAAGCCACCGAGGGCCAAGTCCCCGAGGAAGTAGCCCGCGCCGTCGAGCAACTGCTTGGCGAGTAGCCGTGTTGCCAGTTTCCCGGTTGCCGGTTACTGGTTGCTGGTAGCGAGTAGCGAGTTGCGAGGGGACCCGGACACGGAACTCGCAACTCGCAACCAGCAACCCGCAACCAAGCCCGCAACCGAACCCGCCAACCGCCAACCGGAACCTGATACCCTCGCGGCGAATGACTGCCGTCCAGTTCTTCCCTCCTTTGAACGCGTCCCTCAACGCCCTCAGCGGTGTCCTTTTGCTGATCGCCTACGTGTACATCCGGCGTCGGAACATCCCGCGGCACCGGTTCTTCATGCTGGCCGCGTGTTCGACCTCGGTGCTCTTCCTGATCTGCTACGTGACCTACCACACCCTTCGCGGCGGGGTGGTCACCACGTTCGCGGGGACCGGCGGCTGGCGCACGCTCTACCTCAGCATTCTCACCTCGCACACGATCCTGGCGGTGATCATCGTGCCGATGGCCATCCTCTCGGTGTGGAACGGGCTGAAGATGCGCGTGCCGCAGCACCGCCGGATTGCGAAGTGGACGTTCCCAATGTGGATGTACGTCTCCGTCACGGGCGTCCTGGTTTACTTCTTCCTCTATCATTGGTTCCCGTCAGCATGACCGGTCCTCAGCGCCTGCTTTCCGAGTTGCACGGATACGTCAGCATGGATGACGTGGAGGAAGGTCATCGGCTGAGGATGCTGGAGTTGCTGAGCAGGCCCGCCGACGTGTTTTCGCGTGCGCACTTCGAGCCCGGTCACTTCACCGCCAGTTGCTACATCGTCGACGGCACGGGGCGGCTGCTTCTCCATCACCATCGGCGGCTCGATCGGTGGCTGCAGATGGGTGGCCACGTCGAGCCGGGTGAGCTGCCGGATGAAGCCGCGCTGCGTGAGGGCTGCGAGGAATCGGGCCTGCGTGATCTGTCGCTGATCCCCGCGGCGATCTTCGACCTCGACATTCATGGCATCCCTGCCGCGAAGGGGGAGCCGGACCACGATCATTTCGACGTCCGCTACGTCGCCTGCACGGCATCTCCTGCGGCGATCGCCATCGACCGTTCCGAGTCGAACGAGCTGGCCTGGGTCACGCTCGATCGCGCGGCCGAGCTGATGTCCGGCCCTGAATCGCACCGAGTCATCCGCAAGTTGCTCGAGAGGAGTCCGCATTGAACAGCCCGCCCATCCTCGAGACCGACCTCGAGAAGAATCCTTTCCGCCAGTTCGCCCGCTGGTTCGAGGAAGCGAAACAGAAGCAGCCGCAGATGCCGGAGGCCATGACGGTGTCGACCTGCGGCGGGGACGGGATCGTCAGCTCGCGCGTCTGCCTGCTCAAGGGCTTCGACGACCACGGCTTCGTCTACTTCACCAACTACGGCAGCCGCAAAGGCCTGCAGCTCGCGGAGAACCCGCGCGTGGCGTTGTGCTTTTATTGGGCGGTGCTCGAGCGGCAGGTACGTGTGGAGGGTGTAGCCGTGAAGACGACCGCCGAGGAGTCGGACGCCTACTTTGCGTCCCGCCCGCGGGGAAGCCAGCTCGGGGCGTGGGCCTCCAGTCAGAGTGCCGTCATCCCCGGACGCGGCGACCTCGATCGTCGCTTCACCGAGCTCGAGGCCTGCTACCGCGAACGCCAGATCCCCCGCCCTCCACACTGGGGAGGCTATCGCGTGATCCCGGTGGAGATCGAGTTCTGGCAAGGACGGGACGATCGTCTCCACGATCGCTTCGTCTACCGGCTACGAGAGCCCAAGGACTGGATCATCGAGAGACTGTCCCCCTAGTCTTCCCGTTTTCGTTCTTCGGTTTTGGGTTTTGAGTCTTCGAGTCGTCGAGTCTTCGAGTCGTCGAGTCTTCGCTTTCATCAGCACAGTCTCACAGTCTCATAGACGTCGTTTCAACTAACCCTATGAGAGTCTGCGACTCGGAGACTCCTCGACGACTCGAAGACTCGAAGACCCCACGACGAGAGACGAGAAGACGGGAAAGACGACGACCACGCCAGCGCCTAAGCCGATAAACTACGTCCGTGAAAAAACAGATCCTCTTCCTCTGCACTGGAAACGCGGCACGCTCGCAGATGGCCGAAGGGCTGGCGCGAGCGTTCCATGGCGATGTCGTGGACGTCGTGTCGGCGGGCTCGCGGCCGACAGGATGGGTTCACCCTCTGGCCGTGCGCGCGTTGTCCGCGATCGGCATCGATGCCAGCGAACAGACCTCGAAATCCGCCGAGGCATTTCTCGACAAGGACTTCGACGTCGTGGTCACCGTGTGTGACTCGGCCGCCCAGGATTGTCCGATGTGGCCCGGTGCCAAACGCATCGAGCACTGGCCCATCGAAGACCCTTCCTTCGGCCCCGATGATCCATCGACGCGCTTCGACCGCTTCGTCGAGACCCGCGACGACCTCGCCCGCCGCATCGACCAGCTCATCGCGACGTTGTAAAGCCGGAGCGGACGTCCACCACAGCGGCGTCGAGTGAAACTGTGGAGCGGTGGGCTTTAGCCCACCGGGCGCTCGCGATGAGTGTGCCGAAGCCATGTGCGGCTCTCGGGACACTGGTGCCGAAGCCGACGTCCATCGTCCAAGCCGAGACGGCAGAGGGGAAGTGCCTCGCGAGAGCCCGGAGGGCTAAAGCTAAAGCCCACCGCTCCACAGCAACCGAGAGCATCTCAACGCTCAGATCGGAGCGACCGCGTCCGGGACCAGGAGCCGGAGTGAGTGGGGGACGATGCGCACCTCCAACAACTCCGGGAGCGACACCGGCTCTCCGTCGAGATGCGCCGGGCCGGCGGACGCGCGGCGGATCGTCACTGCGTTGGCCTGCGCCATGGTCACACCGCCGGCGTGGTGCAGCGTTCCCTGGAAGAGGCGTGCGAGCAGCATCGGCGCGGCCAGCAGTTCGATGTCGTGCACGATGACGAGATCCAGGAGGCCGTCCTGCAGCGACGCCAGCGGTGCGATGCGCGCGTTGTTGCCGTACTGGCTGGCGTTCGCGACCGCGATCACGAACGCGCGCTGCCGCACCGTCTGGCCACCCCAGCTCACCTCGTACTCCTCGGCGTCGAAGTCCGAGAACGCGCGCAGCCCCTCGCGCACGTACGTCTGCAGCCCGCGGACATGACTGGCCGCGAAGCGATCCGCCACCAGCGCGTCGAAGCCGATGCCCATCACGCCGAGAAAATGCTGCCCATTCACCTCGGCGGTGTCGATGGTCACGATGCGTCCACCGCGACACGCCTCCAGCGAGGCCGCGGGCTCCAGTGGCAACCCGATGTGACGAGCGAAGCCGTTCCCTGACCCGATGGGGAGGATGCCCAGTGCCGGCTTGCGTCCCGCGAGGCGCTTGGCGGTCTCGTGGACCGTGCCGTCGCCGCCCACCGCGAACACGACCGCAATCTCCTCCGCCTCCGCGCGGTCGATGATCGCATCGACATCCTCCTTGCGCGCGCAAGCCACGATCTCCGCGTCGAATTGCGAACGGCGGATGATGTCCGTGATGTCGAAGCTGCGCTTGCGGCCCGAGCGCTCGTTGACCAGGAACAGTGCCTTCAAACGCGCACCTGGCGATGCCGGTCGATCCACATCCCCCACGGCACGAACAGCCACTGTGCGAGTCCGGCCCAGCCGATGGCGCGCGCGCTGGGAGGAGGCGGGGACAGGATGTTGGCGACGTAGATGACGCCGAGGAACACGACCAGCGACCACAGTGCGACCGAGCCCGTGCGGTCGCGAGTCTGCGTGGCGCGGAGGTAGAGCCAGAGTCCCGCGAGGAAGAGCGCCGCTTCCACGACGATCGTACCCGGGATCGAGCCCCACAGGCCGAGGCCGACCCGAGGGCCGCCCGGCCAAAGCGGGAGGTCGGGACGATGCGCGAGGAAGTCGATGATCCAGTGACTGAGCACCGCCAGTCCGACGATGCCCGCATCACGCGCGGACTTTTTCACCAGCCAATAGACCAGACCCGCGAGCAGCGACCATCCCAACACCGAGAGCAGACTGTGCGTGATGGGATAGTCGTAGAAATCCAGCGGTGTGAACGCGGTGATGCCCGGCGCGATCCGCACATGCTCGATGTCCAGCAACAACAACACGGGCCAGATCAGATCGAGCAGCAGCGTCCCCGCGAACAACGTCCCCAACGACACCCGCGTCGCGAGGGGCTTCAAGGCAAAGGCGGTGGCGTGGTGCCCGATGAACATCGCCTTAGTTTATCGCGCGGCTTTTCTCACGACGTCCGGATGATCTCCATCAGCACGGGCTTGAGGCCGTTGATGATGAACTGGACGCCGATGGCGCCGAGGAGGAGGGCCATCACTTTGGAGAAGACGGCGCGGCCGCGGTCGCCGATCCATTGCGAGAGAGGCACGGCCGCGAGCAGGACCACGTAGCACACCAGGCCCACGCCCACGATGGCCACCGTGACCGCGATTTTCTGATCGAGGCGGGGATAGAGGTTCACGAGCAGCATCGTGGACGTGATGGCGCCGGGGCCGGAGAGCATTGGGATGGCCAGCGGGACCACGGCGATCGACGATGGATCGATCTCGGCCTTCTCCACGTCGTCATCGCTCATCCGCTTCTCGCCGCCCGTGCCCATGGCCCGCCGGTCGTCGTCGAAGAGCAGCGTGCGCAGCGCGTTCGTGAAGAAGATGATGCCGCCCATGATCTGGAACGCAGGCACGGTGATGCCGAAGAACTGAAACACCCAGTCTCCGGCGATGAGGAAAGCGGTTAGCACGACGATGCAGGCCAGAGAGGCCACCAGCGCCACCTTGGCCCGCTGGGCCCTTCGCACATCCCGCGTGAGCGCCACGAACGAGGGGATCACCGCTAGGGGATTCACCATCGTGATCAGCGTGATGAACGAGAGCAGGACGACTTTCGACAACGGCACGATGGGATTCTAGTCCGAAGTTCCCACCGATTCGCATCTGATTTTGTGCCCTAACTGCTTGACACAGTTCGACAAAGGCGAGTTCTGTGTGTTTCATTATGTTCCCATGTAGTTTGAACAAAGTCCT
>Ga0307505_10001062_pt1 | contig 24407 bp, 19 predicted proteins | sample 23_S_MG_FD_202183 | JGI IMG/M metagenome (GOLD analysis project Ga0307505, IMG submission 202183) | Soil microbial communities from Populus trichocarpa stands in riparian zone in the Pacific Northwest, United States - 23_S | ecosystem: Environmental > Terrestrial > Soil > Riparian zone > Trees...
CTCCACCTGGCGGTAGCTGCCGTCCTGAGACCGTAGGTCGTGCGTGGTCGTGCAGGCCACCGGTCAGCTTCGCGGTCGGCTGGACGAACAGAGCGTCAGCACCAGTGGCTACTCCGCAACTGATCCGCAGACAGATGTCGCCCAAGACCGTTTCGCCAGACGCCAAGGGACCGTCGGCATACATGGCTGGGGCGAGCGAGCTACCTGCCGCGTCGAAGACAACAGAGCGCTCCCTACCGTCGCGCAGCACTAGGTGCGTGCGGCTTGCGTGTCTGTCGGCGTCAACGAGCGTTATCGTCGGGTAGGTCGTCAGCCCCGGAAACGAATCCTCGGGCAGGAGCCGCACCTCCGCAACCGATCGCGCCGCCAGCAGCCGTCGCAGAGGGCGCGCCGACTCTACCGTCAGGTACTTCTCGGGCGTAATGAACGCGAGCCGACCGCCTGGCTTGAGTAGGCCCAGCGCTCGCTCCCAGAAGAGGACATACAGATCGAATCGGCCCGACGCCGTAACGAAGGCCGATCGGAAGCGAGCCTTCTCTTCGAGATCGAGGCCGGTGATTGGGACGTAGGGCGGGTTGCCGACGATGTAGTCGAACCTCGGGAGGCTGCCCCAGAGGAAGTCGTCGGTCACCACGCGGACCTGCGGCACGCCAGCGAAACGAGCACGGGCATTGGCCGCCCTTCCCGGATGGAGTTCCACGCCGGTGATGCGCGGCAGCTCCTTGCCACTACGTGCACACCACCGGAGGATCCCGTCGATGAAGACACCGTCCGCGCAGCCAGGATCGAGAACGTCCGCCTCGGGCCCGGGAGGGCGTCGGGCGAACAGCTGCTCGACCATCTGGTCGACTATCGCGGCAGGGGTGGGGACGAACCCTCGCATTGACTTACGACTAGACGACTCGCCATGATAGCCAGTACCACGTGGGGACCGGTCATGTCGCGTCAGCCCGCCACGTCGGTCCGGTACATCTCTTCCACGAGGCCACCGAACCGGGTCTCGATGGCCCGTCGCTTCAATTTCAGCGTCGGTGTCAACAGCTCGTTCTCGACGGTGAAGGCCTCGGGGACCAGGCGGAAGTCGCGGACTTTCTCGTGCGCCGGCGCGCCGCGGTTGTACGCTGCGAACAGGGCCAGGTACGGCTGGCGCGCCGGCGCGTGCGAGGCGGCGGCGGCCGCGTCGTCGGGGAGGCCGGGCACCCGCGCGGCGAGGGCGTCCAGCGCCGGCGCGACGAGCGCCGTCAGGTACTCGCGCGCCTCGCCGACAACCATCACCTGTTCCACGAGAGGGTCCACGGCGAACCTCTCCTCGATGGGGCCGGGGTAGACGTTCTTGCCGCCGAGCGAGACCAGCATGTGCTTGATGCGATCGGTTATCCGCAGGTAGCCGTCCTCGAACCGGCCCACGTCTCCGGTGTGGAACCAGCCGTCCGCGTCGATCACCGCCCGCGTGCCGGCGTCGTCGTTCCAGTAGCCGCGCATCACGTTCGGCCCGCGCACCAGCACCTCGCCGTCGCCAGTGGTGAGGTCGCCGGGCGGGTCGTCGCCGCGTTGAACGGCCACGTGGTGGCCCGTGTTCAGGTCCGCGATAGCAACCTCGGCGCCGGGGATGACGTGGCCGACGCTGCCGTACACCGGCCGGTCGAGGGGGTTGATCGACACCACCGGGCTGGTTTCCGTCAGACCGTAGCCCTCGATGAGGCGCACGCCGGCGGCGGCGAAGAACTCGCCGACCTCGCGCGGAAGCGCGGCGCCGCCGGAAACGGCGTAGCGCGCGCGTCCGCCGAGCTTCTCTTGCAGTGTCGAGAAAACGAGCCGGTTGGCCAACGCCCGCTGCGCGAATAGTAGCGGTCCCACGCGCCGGCCGGCGCGGCGCGCCGTCTCGGCGGCGCGTCCGGTAGCCACTGCCCAGCCGAACACGCTTCGGTTGACGGCCGAGCCGGCGTCCACCTGCTTGCGGATCGTGGCGTAGACCCGCTCGAACAGGCGCGGCACGCCGATGATGATCGTGGGGTGCACCTCCGGCAGGTTCTTCGACACGGCCTCCACGCTCTCGGCGTACACGATCTGCGCGCCACCGGCGAGCATCGCTGTGTAGCCACCGGTGCGTTCGAAGGCGTGACTCAGCGGCAGGAAGGACAGGTGTACGTCCTCCTCGTCGAGCGGCATCCTCGCGTGGGCGGCCTTCGCGTTCGAGCATAGGTTCCCGTGCGTCAGCGCGACGCCGCGCGGGACGCCGGTGGTGCCCGACGTGTAGACGAGCGCCGAGAGGTCGTCCGGCGTGACGGCGGCGCCGGCCGCGGAAATCTCGCCGGCGTGCTCCGCGTGGCGCCCGCGGCCCTCCGCGAGGGCGGCCTCCCACTGCACCGTGTTGTCCGCGGGCCGGTCGCGGCGCGGCTCCGCCATCGACACCACGAAGCCCGAGCCGCCGTCGAAGGCCTTGTCGGCCTTCCGCAGCTGGAGGCCGGTGGACACGATGAGGCCCTTCGCGCCGCTGTCCTTCACGACGTAGGCCACCTGGCTCGCCGGCAGCGTCGTGTAGAGGGGCACGTTCACGGCGCCGAGTACCTGCGTCGCCAGGTCGGCGATGGCCCACTCGGGTCGGTTCTCCGACAGCACCGCCACGCGGTCGCCGGCGCGGACGCCGCGCGCGTGCAGGAAGCCCGCGAAAGAGTCGACGGCCTCGAAGAGTTCGTCCCACGAGAGGCTCGTCCACTCCTGCGAGCGCCGGTCGCGGTAGCCGAGCGCCGGCCGGCCGGCGCCGGCGTAGCGCGCCCGGAGGCCGCGGAGCATCTCCGGGATCGTGTCGAACTCTACGACGACGGGCATCGGGCGCTCGGACGGGCCGGCAAGGTAGGCGCCTGTGGAAGGGGATTGGGGGTTGGGGATCAGGGATTGGTCGCCTCCGATCGCTGAATCGCTGAATCGCTGAATCGTTCAACGTCCACCCACCCTCACGCCCCTAGCTTTCCCGCGCCCCGCGAACGATGGCAGAACCGACCTCCGAGACATCCCAGGAATCCGACGCGCCGGCGCCGGCCAGCGCGTACGATCCCGCGGCCGTGGAGGCCCGGTGGTACAGCTTCTGGGAGAAGGGCGGCTACTTCGAGGCCGACCCGGCGCGGGTCACGTCCGGCGAGCGCCGGCCGTTCGTCATCCCCATGCCGCCGCCGAACGTCACCGGCCGCCTGCACATGGGCCACGCGCTGCAGGACACCGTCCAGGACCTCCTGGTGCGGATGCACCGGATGAAGGGCTACGAGTGCCTCTGGATCCCCGGGATGGACCACGCCGGCATCGCTACCCAGAACGTCGTAGAGCGCGAGCTGAAGCGCACTGAACGGAAGAACCGCCACGACCTCGGCCGCGAGGCATTCGTGGCGAAGGTGTGGAGTCACGTTGAGGAGTACGGCGGCATCATCCTTCAGCAGAAGCGCCGCCTGGGCGATTCGTGCGACTGGCGTTACGAGCGCTTCACCATGGATGAGGGCTTCACCCGTGCGGTGCAGACCGTCTTCGTCCGGCTCTTCGAGGAGGGCCTCGTCTACCGCGGGCACTACCTCGTCAACTGGGACCCGGAGAACCAGACGGCGATATCCGACGAGGAGGTCGACAACGTCGAGCGCGACGGATCGCTGTGGTACGTCCGCTACCCCCTCGTCGACGAGGCCGGCGCGGCGACCGGCGAGCACGTCACGATCGCCACGACGCGCCCGGAAACGATCCCGGCGGATACCGGCGTCGCGGTCCACCCCGATGACGAGCGCTTCCGCCACCTGAGGGGCCGGCGCGTCGAGGTGCCCACCACGGGACGTCACGTGCCGATCGTGGCCGACGACTATATCGCGATGGACTTCGGCGCCGGCGCGCTGAAGGTCACGCCGGCGCATGACCGCAACGACTTCGAGATAGGGCGCCGGCACGGACTCGAGGTCCTCAACATCATCAACCCCGACGGCACGCTCAACGAGGCCGCCGGCGCGTACGCCGGGCTCGACCGCGACGTCGCGCGCAAACGTATTCTCGCGGACCTGGAGGAGGCGGGGCTCCTCGAGCGCGCGGAGCCGCACCGCGGGACTGTCCCCATCTCGTCGCGTAGCCATGCGGTTGTCGAACCCCTGCTGTCCCGCCAGTGGTTTGTCCGCATGGCGCCCCTGGCCGCGCCGGCGCTGGCGGCCGTTGAGGACGGCACCGTCACCTTCCACCCGGAGAGGTGGAGCAACGAGTACCGGCGCTGGCTGGACGGCATCCGCGACTGGACCATCTCGCGCCAGCTATGGTGGGGCCACCGCATCCCCGTGTGGTACCACACGACGCCCGAGGGCGAGATCGACGAGGACCGCGACCTCGTGGTCGCGGTCGACCAGCCTGAGCCGGGGATGGTGCAGGATGAGGACGTGCTCGACACCTGGTTCTCGTCCTGGCTCTGGCCTTTCGCCACCCTCGGTTGGCCGGAAGAGACCGACGCCGGCCGCGCCTTCTTTCCCTCGACGGTCCTTGTCTCGGGCTACGACATCCTCTTCTTCTGGATCGCGAGGATGATCATGGCGGGCCTGCACTTCACCGGCAAGGCGCCCTACCGGGACGTGTTCATTACCGGGATGATCAAGGACAGCCAGGGCCGCTGGATGTCCAAGAGCCTCGGAAACGGCATCGACCCGATCGACATGATCGACAAGTACGGCGCCGACGCCGTGCGCTTCACGCTCGCCGTCCTGTGCACGCCGGGGCAGGACATCAAGCTCGACCCCACCCGCTTCGAGGGCGGCCGCAACTTCGCGAACAAGCTCTGGAACGCCTTCCGCGTGTTCGGCCGGTTCATCGAGACCGACTCCGACGGCCGGCCGACGCGTGCCCCCGTGGATTCCCGCTTGCCCGGTGAGCTTGACCTGGTCGAGCGTTGGCTGCAGTCCCGTATCGCGGACACCGTCGTCGCGGTCGACGAGGCGATGGCGCGGTACCGCGTGTCGGAGGCGGCGCAGCTCGTGTACGACCTGGTGTGGCGGGACTTCTGCGACTGGTACCTGGAGCTCGCCAAGCCGGCGCCGGGCGAGCCGATGGCCGAGGAGCGGATCGCGTTCGCGGCCGGCGCCTTCGAGACGATGCTGCGGCTGCTGCACCCGTTCATGCCGTTCGTAACGGAGGAGCTCTGGTGGAAGCTCCGCCCCCGCGGCCCGCGCGAGGCGCTGGTGACGGCGGCCTGGCCGGAGGCCGACACGGCGTCACGCGACGCCGGCGCCGTGCGCCAGTTCGGCCGCGTGCAGGCGGTGGTGACCGCCGTACGCCAGGTGCGGGCGCAGTACAACGTCCCGCCCGGCCGGCGACTCGCCGCGACGGTCTCGACCCCCGACGCCGGCGCGGCCGGCGCGCTGGCGGCCGCGCGCGGCTACGTCGAGCGACTGGCCGGCGTGGACGAATTGGCTATCGGCGCCGGCGTGGCGAAGCCACCGGCGAGCGCGGCGGTAGTGGTCGAGGGCCACGAGGTGTTCGTCCCCCTCGCGGGGATGATCGACCTCGACGCCGAGCGCTCCCGCCTGCGGAAGGAGATCGACTCGAAGCGCGGCTTCCTCCGCGGCGTCGGGGCGAAGCTGGGCAACGAGGGCTTCGTCGCCCGTGCGCCGGCTGATGTCGTGGAGAAGGAGCGCCAGAAGGCCTCCGACGCGACGGATGAGATCGCAAGGCTGGAAGCGAACCTGGCGGACCTGGCGTAAGCCTACTCCGCCCCCCGCTCGCGAGGGGCAGTCGCCGCAGGCGACGGGGGCGTCGCGTCGCGCTTACGACGTTCCGCCCCCCGCACGCGGGGGTCGGTCGGAGCAGGCGACGGGGGCGTCCCGTTGCGCCCGCGCCGGCCGGCGTCGTCTCGCGCCCAACGCCCCTCCGGCCCTTCGACTTCGCTCAGGGCAGGCTCGTCGGCCACCTCCCCGCAAGCGGGGAGGGCCCCCTCCGGCCGTCGGCCACCTCCCCGCAGGCGGGGAGGATCGGAACCCCCGCACGTTTGCGCACGTCCGCGCGAGATCGCAGTCCGTCATAGCCCTCGCCTCCCTCGCCTCCCCACAATGTCCCGCCTCGCCGCCGTCCTCGCACTCATCCTCTCCGCCTGCGGCACCGTCGCGCCATCGGCGCCGGCGCAGCCGGGCGGCGTGATACAGGGCGAGGGGCCCGAAGACCTCGCCGCCGCGCGCGACCGGTGGGGGTTTCACGGCTACGACGACTACAAGTTCACGATCTCACGCTCCTGCTTCTGTCCACCGGAAGTCACAGGCCCGTTCCTCGTCACCGTCCGCGACGGAGACGTGGTGAGCGCGACCCGCGCCGGCCAGCCGCTGGCGCCCTCCGTCACCGTGCCCAGCGTTGAGCATGTCTTCGACGAGATCGGCGCCGCCTACGCCGCCGGCGCGGCCAGCGTCCGGGTGTCGTACGACGGCACCACCGGCCACCCAGTGGAGGTCTGGATCGATCTCGACGAGATGATGGCCGACGAAGAAATGGGCTACACCATCAGCGGCCTGTCCGGCGACTGAGGCCCGTGGAAGGTCCGATGTAGGCACCCCTGAGCGGCGCGGCCGTACCTTTCGGGCCGGCCCGGATCGACCGATCGGGGCTCCCTGAAACGATGCCGGCGTGAACGTGGACAACTTCGGCTTCAACTCGGGCTACGTCGAGGACCTGTACGCGCAGTACCTCGAGGACCCGTCGTCCGTGGGCGAGAACTGGCGCGAGTTCTTCGCCGACTACGAGCCCACCGGCGCGCCGCCCGCGCCGGCGAAGGCGACCGCCCCGCCTCCGGCTGCAGCACCGCCGGCCGCTCCGGCCTCTCCGCCGCCCGCGACACCCAACGTCGCGACACCCACCGCCGCTCCGCCGGCGCCGGCCGCCGCGCCGCCCGCCGGCAACGGCGCCGCTTCCCCCCGTCCGGCCCCGCCGCCCGCCACGCCGGCGCCCGCCCCCGCTGCGCCGGCGCCAGCGCGCAACGCGCCGCCGCTGCCCGACGGAGCCTCCACGACCCCGCTCAAGGGCGTCGCGGCGCGCATCGTCGAGAACATGGAGGCCAGCCTGGGGCTTCCGACCGCCACCAGCGTGCGGCAGGTCCCGGTGAAGCTCCTCGCCGAGAACCGCCGGCTCGTCAACCGGCGCCAGCAGGCCACGGGCGGCGACAAGGTCTCGCTCACGCATCTGATCGGCTACGCCGTCGTGCGTGCCCTGGCCGCGCGGCCCGCGATGAACGTGGCGTACCGGCTGTCCGACGCCGGCGCGCCGGAGCGCGTCGACCACGGGTCGATCAACCTCGGGCTGGCGATCGATATCGAGAAGAACGGCAAGCGCCAGCTGCTCGTCCCGGGCGTCAAGCACGCCGAGACGATGTCGTTCGCGGCCTTCCTCCGGGCCTACAACGACGTGGTGCGCCGCGCCCGCGCCGGCGCGCTCGAGGTGGCTGATTTCGAGGGCATCGGCGCAACCCTCACCAACCCCGGCACCGTCGGCACGGCGATGAGCGTGCCGCGCCTGATGCCGGGGCAGGGGGTCATCGTTGCGGTCGGCGCGATCGAGTTCCCGCCGGGATTCGTCGGGCTCTCCGACGGGGACCTCTCACGGATGGGGCTCTCGCAGGTGATGACCCTCACCTCGACGTACGACCACCGCGTGATCCAGGGCGCCGAGAGCGGCGAGTTCCTCGCCACCATTGCCGCGATGCTCGTCGGCGAGGAGGGGTTCTACGAGGACGTCTTCAAGAGCCTCGGCATCCGCATGCCGGCGTTCAAGCTGGCGCCCGACACCGTCGTCGCGGCCGGGCAGCGAGACGCCGGCGGCCGGCGCGACGACTCGCTGGAGAAGCAGGCGCGCGTCTTCGAGCTCATCCGCGCCTACCGCGTGCGCGGGCACCTCGCCGCCGACACCAACCCGCTCACGCACGAGCCCCGCCTGCACACCGAGCTCGACCCGGCCGGTTACGGACTCACGGTGTGGGACCTCGACCGGACCTTTCTCACGGGCGGCCTCGCCGGCCATGACACGCTGCCCCTGCGGGATATCCTCGATATCGTCTGGGACACCTACACCGGGCACGTCGGGTCCGAGTTCATGCACATCTCCGATGTAGCGGAGAAGCGCTGGCTCATGGAGCGCATCGAGCCGCAGCGGCTGATGGACCCCATCGCGCCGGATCGCAAGCGGCGCATCTTCGAGAAGCTCAACGCCGCCGAGGCCTTCGAGCAGTTCATCCACACCAAGTATATCGGCCACAAGCGCTTCTCGCTGGAGGGCGCGGAGACAACGATTCCGCTGCTCGACGCCATCCTGTCGGACGCGGCGGACCAGGAGGTCGCAGAGGTCGTCGTCGGAATGGCTCACCGCGGCCGGTTGAACGTGCTTACGAACACCATCGGCAAGCCGTATCGGAAGGTCTTCGACGAGTTCGAGGGGGCTATGGACCCGGAGGCGGTCCACGGATCGGGCGACGTCAAGTACCACCTGGGGCAGACGGGCACGCACACTGCGCCGTCCGGCGCGACAGTGAGCCTCACGCTGGCGTCGAACCCGAGCCACCTCGAGGCGGTCAACCCCGTCGTCGAGGGGATGGTGCGCGCGAAGCAGCAGCTCCTCGCGGATTCCGACCCCGAGATCCCCGAGGCCGAGCTGCGCGACCGGATCATCCCGATCCTCATCCACGGCGACGCGGCCTTCGCGGGCCAGGGCGTCGTCGCCGAGACGCTCAACCTCTCGCAGCTCGAGGGCTACCGCACCGGCGGCACGATCCACCTGGTGATCAACAACCAGATCGGTTTCACGACTCTGCCGTTGCACGCGCGGTCATCCGCCTACGCGACCGACGTCGCGCGGATGATCCAGGCGCCCATCTTCCACGTCAACGGCGATGACCCGGAGGCGGCCGTGCGCGTCGCGCGACTCGCTCTCGACTTCCGCCAGGTGTTCAACCGCGACGTGGTCGTCGACCTCGTCTGCTACCGCAAGTACGGCCACAACGAGGGCGACGAGCCGGGCTACACGCAGCCATTGATGTACGCCGACATCGAGCGTCACCGCTCGGTGAGGAAGCTGTACCTCGAGCACCTGATGCGGCGCGGTGAGGTCACGCCGGAACAGGCCGAGGGCGTGTTGGCGGACTATAAGTCGCAGCTCGACCGCGCCTTCGAGGAGACCAAAGAGCTCGCCGAGAAGTGGCGGGTCGCGCCGCCCGTCAGCCGCCCTGTGCGCGTCTCGCCGGACGAGGTGGTTGATACCCCCGCCTCGCGCGACTCGCTGGAGCGCGTCATGCGCAGGCTGGTGGACCTGCCGGAGGACTTCCACGTCCACCCGAAGCTCGGCCGCCTCATCGCTCGCCGCGAGGAGCTGTTCGAGAAGGGCCAGATCGACTGGGCGTTCGCCGAGGCGCTGGCCATCGGGACGCTGTTGCTGGACGGCGCGCCGGTCCGCCTCTCCGGCCAGGACGTCGGACGTGGCACGTTCTCGCAGCGCCACTCAGTGCTGTACGACCAGCACGACGGCCACAAGTTCATCCCGCTGAATGCCCTCGGCGAGGACGCCGCGCGGTTCCAGGTGTACGACAGCCTGCTGAGCGAGTACGCGGCCGTCGGTTTCGAGTACGGCTACTCGGTGGCCGACCCCGCGACGCTCGTGATCTGGGAGGCCCAGTTCGGCGACTTCGTAAACGGCGCGCAGATCGTCATCGACCAGTTCATCGCGGCCGCGGAGGCGAAGTGGGGCCAGTCGAGTCAGATGGTGATGCTCCTGCCGCACGGCTACGAGGGGCAGGGCCCCGAGCACTCGTCCGGCCGCCCGGAGCGCTTCCTCCAGCTCGCCGCGGAGGACAACCTGATCGTAGCGAACTACTCGACGCCCGCGAACTACTTCCACTCGCTGCGCCGGCAGGCGAAGCGCGATGCCCGCAAGCCGCTTGCCCTGATGACGCCGAAGAGCCTGCTGCGCCACCCGCAGGCGGTCTCTACCGTCGAGGATCTCTCCGAGGGCCGGTACCAGCCGGTGATCCCTTCGGAGGTGGATCCGGCCGGCGTGCGCCGGCTCGTCTTCTGTAGCGGAAAGGTGTACTACGACGCGCTGAAGGCCCGCACCGACTCGTCGGCCAGCCACGTCGCCATCGCGCGGCTGGAGCAGTGGCACCCGTTCCCGGAAAAGGGCGTGACCGCGGAGATCGCCCGGCACCCCGGCGCGGAGGTCATCTGGCTGCAGGAGGAGCCGGCCAACATGGGCGCCTGGACGTTCCTGCAGCCGCGCCTGGACGCACTCCTGGCCGACGGCCGGCGCGTGCGCTACGCCGGCCGCACCGCCGCCGCGAGCCCGGCCACCGGCAGCGCCGCCGTGCACGCCGCCGAGCAGGAGGCCCTTCTCAAAGAGGCCCTCGGCGTCAGCCGCGGTGCCGAGGAAGCGGCGGAGGCGTCGACGACAGTCGAGAGGCCGGCGTGAGGATCGGGGTGTTGGGGTATCGGGGCGACGCCACTCCGGACCACCCCATCCCCATCAAGGCCCTGGCGGGACGTAGTTCGCTACCGCCAACCCAAATCACCGCCCGGGCAGGCCCCAGCGGCCCACCACCAAACCAAATCACCGCCCGGGCAGGACCCAATAGGCCCACCACCAAACCAAATCACCGCCCGGGCAGGACCCAATAGGCCCACCACCAACACGATCACCTCCCCGGCAGACCCACCCGGCCCACCACCAACCCAATCGCTGCCCGGTCAGGCCCATCCGGCCCACCCCAAACCACAATCACTGCCCCGGCAGGCCCATCCGGCCCACCACCAACTCCTAGTACTGGCGCCGGCGCCGCGCATTGCGGGCGGCTGCCTGGCGCGCCAGCCGGCGCTCCTCGGAGGGCTTCGTGAAGGCCATGTTCTCGCGGAACATGCGCAGCACGCGCGCGCGGTTGACGGCGCGCTTGAACCGGCGCAGCGCGCGGTCGATGGACTCCTTGTCGCGAACCTTGATGCCTACTGCCAAGACGGACCTCTGAGGATGGTGATAAAGGGGTGGGCGCCGGCGGGGCGGAGCCACGCAAGCTACCACGCTGGAAAGGGGTTTCGTACCCGTCCGGGTGAAGAAGGGTGCATCAAGAAGCGCGTCCGACAGCCCATGCTATTGACCCGATTCCCCGCCACGATCGTCCTCGCCACGCGCAACGCCGGCAAGCTCGCCGAGCTGCGCGCGCGCCTGGGCGACCTCGCGGTGGAGCTCGTCTCCGCTCCCGACGCCGGCGCGGCCGAGGTGGAGGAGACGGGCGACACTCTAGAGGCCAACGCGCTGCTCAAGGCGCGCGCGTTGCACGCGCACACGGGCCTGCCCGCGCTGGCCGACGACACGGGCCTGGAAGTGGACGCCCTCGCCGGCGCGCCGGGCGTGCGCTCCGCCCGCTACGCCGGCGCCGGCGCGACCGACGCCGACAACCGCGCGCGCTTGCTGACCGCGCTGGCCGACGAGACGAACCGCCGCGCGCACTTCCGCACGGCGCTCGCCTACGTTGACGGCGCCGGTGAGCACATCTTCGAGGGCGTCTGCGCCGGCGCGATCGCCGGCGCGGAGCGAGGCACCGCCGGCTTCGGCTACGACAGCCTGTTCGTGCCCGACGAGCAGCCACCCGGCGCCGGCGCCCGCACCACCTTCGCCGAGATGACGGCCGTCGAGAAGAACGCGATATCACACCGGGGGAGGTCGGTGGGCGCGTTCGTGGAATGGTTGGCCGCAAGTAAACAGTAGGCAGTAGACACTAGGCCGCAGTTGCCTTATGGGTCGCATCCTGCACCCTTCGCCCCGACGCCCTCGCCCCCTTCCCGCAAGGCTGTGATCGCCCTCGTCCAGCGCGTCAGGCACGCCTCGGTCTCCGTCGCCGGCGAAACCGTCGGCGCGATCGGCGCCGGGCTGCTGGTGCTGCTGGGTGTGCACCGCGACGACGCGCCGGCGGACGCGGCCTGGCTGGCGGACCGCGTCGCGGCGCTGCGGGTGTTCGACGATGAGGAGGGGCGGATGAACCTCTCCGCGAGGGACGTCGCCGGAGAGGTCCTGGTGGTGAGCCAGTTCACACTCTACGGCGACGCCAGCCGCGGCAATCGGCCCTCCTACGCGGCCGCCGCGCCGCAGGAAATTGCCGAGCCGCTCTACCTCGCGTTCTCGCTCCGGCTAGAGAGGGCGCTCGGGCGGCGGGTGGCGACCGGCCAGTTCGGTGCCATGATGGACGTGGCCCTCGTGAACGACGGGCCGGTGACGGTGATCGTCGAGCGCCGGCCGGGGCATCACCGCGAGAGCGCGTAGCCTGCCGCTACCGCGGCGAGACCCAGGAGGACGGACGCCGTGGCGTAGCCCAGCGCGAGCGCCAGGTGGCCCGCGCGATACAGGGCAAACGTTTCGAACCCGAAGCTCGAGAACGTTGTGAAGCCGCCGAGCACTCCGATGATGAGGAACGCCCGCGAGGCGTCGTCAACGAACAGTCGACCCATCGCGTAGCCGCCTGCCATCCCTACAGCCAGGCATCCGAGCAGGTTCGCCGCGAACGTGCCCCACGGCCACCTGGTGACCGTCGCAAGGTGATGGACGGACCAGTAGCCGAGAAGGAATCTCAGGGACGAGCCAAGGCCACCGCCAAGGAAGACCAGTACCAGTTTGAGAGCCAATGGCAGCAAAACGTCGGGGCGCGGCGAGTTTAGCGCCGACCGACCCTGACGCCCGTGCGCCCCTACCTGCTCACACTACTTCTGGCTCCAGTGGCCGCTGCCCAGTCCGGCGGACTCGTGCTGCACAACGCGCGCATCCACACCGTCGACGCCGGCGCGCCAGCGGCGGAGGCCATGGCGATGCGCGACGGCCGCATCGTCGCCGTGGGGTCCGACGAGGCCATCCTACGCGCGTATCCCGAGTGGCAACGCCGCGACGCCGGCGGTTCGACGGTAGTGCCCGGCTTCATCGACGCCCACGCGCACTTGATGGGGCTGGGCCGCACGATGCTGCAGGTACGCCTCGTCGGGACGGAATCCATCGACGACGTCATTGCGCGAGTCCGCGCTTTCGAGAGAGAGCTACCCGCCGGCGCGTGGCTGCTCGGGCGCGGCTGGGACCAGAACGACTGGCCGGAGGTTCGCTTCCCGACGGCCGCGGACCTCGACGCGGCCTTCCCCGACCGGCCCGTGTGGCTGGAACGCGTGGACGGCCATGCCCAGTGGGCCAACTCGGCGGCGATGCGCGCGGCGGGCATCGACCCGGACGCGCCGGCGCCGCCGGATCCTGCCGGCGGTCGCGTTCTGCGCGACGCCTCGGGGCGGCCGACCGGGGTGTTCGTGGACAACGCGGAGCTCCTCGTGGTCTCCACCGTGCCGGCGCCCGGGCCGGCGGAGCTCGCCGCGCGTTTGCGAGCGGCCCTGCAGGAGACAACCGCGATGGGGCTCACGGGCATCCACGAGGCCGGCGTGCGTCCGGAGACCCTTTCCGTCTACCGTCGATTCATCGCCGACGGGACCTTCCCGATCCGCGTCTACGGCATGGTGGATGGCGCCGGCGCGTTGCTTGACGATCTCTGTAACTCGGGGCCCATCGACGAAGGTCGCCTCGTCGTGCGAGCGCTGAAGCTGTACGCCGACGGCGCACTCGGGAGCAGGGGCGCCGCGCTGCTGGAACCCTACGCGGACGATCCCGACAACTCAGGCCACCTCCTGCTCGAGCCATCTGCAATCTTGTCGACGGCAGCGAGAGCGATGCGGTGTGGTCTCCAGGTGAACGTCCACGCCATCGGAGACCGCGGCGCGCGGACCGTCCTGGACGCCCTCGACGCGGCGATCCGCGAGACGGGAGGCGGCCCCGGGCGCCACCGGCTCGAGCACGCGCAGGTGGTCGCCCTCGAAGACATCCCGCGCCTCGCGGAGATCGGCATCATTGCCTCCGTACAGCCGACGCACGCGACGAGCGACATGCCCTGGGCTGAGGCGCGCGTCGGTGCGGAGCGGATTCGGGGCGCGTACGCCTGGCGCCGGCTCCTCGACGCCGGCGCGCGGCTCGCCCTGGGGAGTGACGCGCCGGCGGAGTCGATCAACCCGCTGCTCGGCTTCTACGCGGCCATCGCGCGCCAGGACCTCAACGGCTCCCCGCCCGGCGGCTGGTATGCCGACCAGCGCCTCACACGCGACGAAGCCCTGCGCGGGTTCACCATCGACGCCGCCTACGCCGGTTTCATGGAGGACGATGTCGGGAGCCTCGAGGTCGGAAAGCGCGCTGACTTCGTGATCCTGTCCGCCGACATCATGGAGATCCCGGTCGAGGAGGTCCCCCACGTGGAGGTGATCGCGACCTACCTCGACGGCGAGGCCGTCTATCTGGCTGGCGCGGAGCGGTAGGGGCCCCCGGACGAGGCTCCCCCGCTATCTTCGGCCGGTCCCCCCGACATCTCCATGACCGACCTGGAACTCCCGGCACCGGTTTCACTCCCCGGCCTCGAAGAGCGCACGCTCCCGCGTGAACCCGCTCGATCGGGCACGATCCGCACGGCCGTCGCGGCCTGCCGCGTGCAGCTCGGCTCGGAGGCTTTCGCCGCTCTGCGCGACGGGCGCCTCGCGCGCGCCGACGCGCTTCCCGCCGCCCGCATCGCCGGCGCGCTGGGCGCGCGCCAGACGAGCCGCCTCCTGCCCTTCTGCCACGACGTGCTCATCCAGGACGTCGAGGTCGACGTCGAGTTCGACGAGGCGGCCTCGGCCGCCGACGTGCGGGCGGTCGTCAAGTCTGAGGGTGCGGCCGGCGTGGAGATGGAGGCCATGACGGCCGTGACGGTGGCCGCTCTCGCCCTCTACGACGCCGCCAAGTCGCTCTCCCGCGACGCGTGCATCACCGATATCCGCGTGCTGGCGACCACCGGCGGCGCCGGCGGCGACTACCGCCGCGGGCCCGCCTGACCCGCACACTTCCGACCGATGGATCCCAAACTCCAGCCCAGCGGCCCAATGAATACCGACGCGATCCTCGGCGGACTCAGCATCTTCGTCCTCGTCGGCGCGATCGTTTTCCTGATCGTGCTGTTCTACTTCATACCCGTTCGCCTGTGGATCACGGCGATTTTCTCGGGCGTGAAGCTGCGCCTCTTCCGGGACCTCGTGGGCATGCGGCTCCGGAACGTCCCGCCGGGCAACATCGTCCGGCCCCTGATCACGGCGCACAAGGCGGGCATCCCCGTCGAGCCGCCGGCGCTGGAGGCGCACTACCTGGCCGGCGGTGACGTCAACAAGGTGATCAAAGCGCTGATCTCGGCCGACAAGGCGAGCATCCCCCTGACGTTCGAGCGCGCGACGGCAATCGATCTCGCCGGCCGCGACGTGTTCGAAGCCGTGCAGGTATCGGTCAACCCGAAGGTGATTGAGACGCCGCCGATTTCGGGCGTCGCGAAGAACGGCATCCAGGTCCGCGCAGTCGCGCGCGTCACGGTGCGCGCCAACATCGAGCGCCTGGTGGGCGGCGCCGGCGAGGAGACCATCATCGCGCGCGTCGGCGAGGGCATCGTCTCGACCATCGGCTCCGCCGACTCTCACGAGAAGGTCCTGGAGCACCCGGACAACATCTCGAAGACGGTGCTGGCCAAGGGGCTGGATTCGGGTACGGCGTTCGAGATCTTGTCCATCGACATCGCGGATGTGGACGTCGGGGAGAACATCGGGGCGAAGCTGCAGACCGACCAGGCGGAGGCGGATCTTCGCGTCGCGCGCGCTCGCGCAGAGGAGCGCCGCGCGGCCGCGGTGGCCGCCGAGCAGGAGCAGCGCGCCGCGCTGGTGGCTGCGGAGGCGCAGGTGCCGCTCGCCATGGCGGACGCGTTCCGCTCGGGCCGCCTAGGCGTGATGGACTACTACAACATGAAGAACATCGAGGCGGACACCAAGATGCGTGACACGATCGGCGGCACGCCGCCCTCGCAGACGTGAGCGACGCGGCCGGCGCGCCCCGCGCGGCGCGCGTGGCCGCCTTTGCCGCCGCCGCAACCCTCTCCGTCACGCAGGACGTCGTCCGCGCCGTCCGCCCCGTGCTGGGCGCCGACGCGGACTCCGCGCTGCTCGCTGAGGAGACCCTCGCACTGGTCGCCACTGCGAGCGCGCGCGCGGCGGAGTCCGGCCTCGCCGGCGCCGGCGCGGCCATAGCGGAGCTCCCCCTGCTGTACCACGACTACCTCCTCGGCGCCGAGCTGGTCGCCGCCGGGTCCCAGGGCGAGGTCCCGCTCGACCGGGCCGTCTACGAGCGCCTCGCGCACAAGACCGAGTTCTACGGCGCGCACCTCCCCGCCGGCGCCGCCGGCGCGCCGGCGCTTGGCGGCGTCCTCCCGCTCTGGATGGGCCGCGTGTCGCCGCCGAAACTGCCGACCTCCCCCGACGAGCGCCTCGCCGCCCTCCCCGTCGGCGACATGCTGGCCGTGCACGTGAGGCTGGTCGCGGCGTTCGCGCGCAATGCGTAGGAGAGGGGATTGGGGATTCGGGGAGGGCGAGGCCGACCCGGCCGATGCCCCGATACGCCCGAATTGATCAGTGAATCGCTCAATTGCTTAATCGCTCAATCGCTCAATCGCTTTATTTCACCCACATGTCCATCCTCCTCCTCAGCAACTCCTCATCCTCGGCCGGCTACCTGGTCCACGCTCACGAGTGGATCGCCGGTGCCCTCGGCGACGCGCGTCGGGTGGCGTTCGTGCCGTTCGCCGGCGTGACGCTCAACTGGGACGAATACGCGGACCGCGTCGAGGAGGCACTGGAGCCGCTGGGCGTGCAGGTGACTCCCGTGCACCGCGCGGAGGACGCGCCGGCCGCGGTGGCGGCCGCGGACGCGGTCCTGGTAGGCGGCGGCAATACGTTCGTCCTGTTGCGCGAGCTCTATGCGCGCGGGCTCGTCGCGGCGATCCGCGCGCGCGTCGCGGCCGGCGCGCCATTCGTCGGCTGGAGCGCCGGCTCAAACGTCGCCTGTCCCACCATCCGCACAACCAACGACATGCCCGTAGTGGAGCCGCCTTCGCTCGACGCTCTCGGGCTGGTGCCCTTCCAGATCAACCCGCACTACACCGACAGGACGATCCCCGGCCACGGTGGCGAATCGCGCGCGGATCGGCTGGCGGAGTTCGTTGTGATGAATCCGGGCCTGCCGGTGGTCGGCCTCCCCGAGGGCACCGGCTTGCGCGTTTCCGACGGCCGCGTCGAACGCCTCGGCCCGCACGCCGTGACCCTCTTCCGACACGGCGCCGACCCACGCGTCGAGGACGCAATCGACCTGTCGAGATGGCTGGCGGATTCAGCGAATCAGCAAGTCAGCTGAGCGATTCGTGGGAATCGGGCGGTCGGGGCGTCGGACGGTTCAGGGATTCAGCGATTCAGCGATTCAGCGATTGAGCGATTGGAGGACCCGGTCGGGCGCGAACGCGCCACACCTCTTCGACCCCCCCGAATCACCCTTCACCCTTCACCCTTCACCCTTCACCCTTCGCCAACACCTCTATCCTCACCATTCCGATCCGGCTCGCGGTCGCGTCCATGACCGTAAGGCGCAGTCCGTCGAACTCGAACGACTGGCGGGCCTCGGGGATCGTGCCGACGCGGTCGAGCAGGTAGCCACCGACGGTGTCGTAGTCGCCCTCTGGCAGGGCGAGGCCGAGGCTCTCCTCCAGCTCATCGAGCCGCGCGCGGCCCGCGGCGAGGAGGGTGCGCTCGTCGAGCCGGCGCATCACGGCCTCGGCCGCGTCGTGCTCGTCGCGGATGTCGCCGAAGACCTCCTCCAGGAGGTCCTCTACGGTGACGATCCCGGCGGTGCCGCCGAACTCGTCGAGGACGACGGCGAGGGTGACACCATCGCGCAGGAGCTCGAAGAGCAGGTCCCGTGACGGCCGCGATTCGGGGACGAACGGGACGGCTCGTGTGATGGCGGTTAGCGACTCGGGATCGTGAAACAGGTCGTGGGCGAGGACGACGCCTGTGATGTGGTCGAGACTCTCGCGGTACACCGGCAGCCTCGAGTAACCGCTCTCGACGAAGCCGCGCCGGACGCTTTCGAGGTCGGTCCCCTCCTCGACGGCACGGATCTCCGTGCGCGGGATCATCGAGTCGTGCACGCGGAGGGCGCGCAGCTCGATCACGTTCTCGAGCATCTCCTTTTCCTCCTCGTCGATGTCGACCTCTCCATCGTCGCGCATCGCTGTGTCAAACTCCCGGCGCGGCGGCTCGGCCCGTCCCGGCATGATGGCGTCAGCGAGCCGGCGCGCCGGCCAGGTGATAGGGCGCAACGCCCACTCCGCGATCTTGAGCGGGGGGGCCATGGCCATCACGAGGCGCTCCGGCGGCTCGCGAAGCAGTGCTTTCGGAACGAGCTGTGCCGCGACAACGAGCAGGACCGTGCACGCCAGTTGCGAGGCACCGACGGCCACGGCGAGGGCCACGCCGGACAGGAGCCCGCCCCACGTCGCGGCCAGGGGGTCACCAAGAAGCAGCGCCAGCGCGATGGCCGCAACGAGGCTGAAGAGTACGATGCCCGCCGTGGCTGTTGCCAGGAGGGGCTCCGGCGCGTTGAGGTAGTCGCGAGCCACGCGGCCGGCCCAGCCGGCGCGCTGCGAGCGCAGCTCCGTGCGGAGCCGATTCGCCGTAGCGAAGGCCGTCTCGGCGCCGGAGAGCAGCGCGATGACCACCAGCGCGACCACCAGGACGAAGTAGAGCATCGGCGGGCCTAGCGGCCCTTGAACTGCGGCTGTCGACGGCTGAGGAAGGCTGACACACCCTCTGCGTAATCCTCGGTCGCGAAGCATTGGGCGAAGAGCGCCCGCTCCTGCGCCAGGCCTGCGTCGAGGGGGAGTTCGGACGCTCGCAGCGCCCCCAGTGCGAGTTCGATGGCAATCGGCGCGCGGCCGGCGATCGTCAAGGCCAGCGCACGCGCGGCACCCACTACGTCGTCATCCACCACCCTGTTCACGAGGCCGATCTCGTAGGCGCGCTGCGCGGTGACGCGCTCGCCGGTAAGGACCATTTCGGCGGCTACGCCGCGACCCACGATCCGCGGGAGCCGCTGTGTGCCGCCGTATCCGGGGATGAGCCCGAGCGTTACCTCGGGCAGGCCGAACTGCGCACGCTGGTGCGCGACGCGCAGGTGGCAGGCGAGCGCCAGTTCGCATCCACCGCCGAGCGCGAAGCCGTTGACGGCCGCGACCACCGGCTTCGACATCGCCTCCAGTGACGAGAGGAGTGCCTGGCCGCGTGCCGAGAGGCGGTGGGCGTCGCGGGCGTCCATGCCGGCGAACTCGGCGATGTCCGCGCCGGCCGCGAACGCCTTCTCCCCGGCGCCCGTGATCACGACCGCGCGCACGCCGGCGTCGGCCCGCGCCTGCTCGACGACGCCCTCCAGGTCCTCGACGAGCTGCGCGTTGAGCGCGTTGAGCTGCTCGGGCCGGTTCAGCGTGACTACCGCGACGCCCTCGTCGTCGACCGAGTACAGCAGGTTGGCGAATGGCATCTGTTGGGCGATCGTCAGTGGTCGGTGCTGGGCGTGGGGCGGGTCTGCCGACCCCGCCCCTACGCTTGCTTCGGCACAGGCGGGTCTGAAGACCCGCCCCTACGACTCCGGTCCCTCCCTTCATTGCTCACCTGGTCTCCCTACTCCTTCTCCCTCCGCCGCTCGCCCTCTTTGGGCGCGTCGGCCGGCGCCTCGCTGTCGAGGAGGTCGGGGTCCACGCGCCGGCCGGCGCGGGCGGCCTCGATGCGGTCGACCTCCGCGCGCGACGTGTCGAAATCGGAGAGGTCCTGTTCGGTGATGCCGGCGATGTCGCCGGAGAAGAGGTCCTCGATCTCGGATACCGCCGCCTGCGTCTCCTCGACCTCCGAGACGAGTGTGTCTAGCTGGAAGGAGACGCTCTCCGGGTTCTGCATAGTGAGCGACTGGTCGCGCAGGTAGAGCGTTACCTCCTCGATCGTGCGCAGCTGCCCGTCGATAACCGCGAGGTTCTCGCCGGCCTTCTTGTACAGGTCGAGTCGCTTTTCGAGGATGTTCAGGCGCCGGCCCTGGACGGCCGCAACGCGGGGCGACTCCGACGCGGCGATCTCGGCCTGGAGGCTATCCATCGCGTCGACGATCTGGCCCTCGTCGGTCTGCGCCTGGTACTCCGCGTAGCGGTCGCGCAACTGGAGAAAATGCAGGTACTGGTCGAGCAGGGTGTCCAGCTTCTGGAGGTGGCCGTCGAGGAGGCCGCGCGAGGCATACGACAACCGGGCGAAGCTCTCGCGGATCCCCTCCTCGTACTTGCGGAAGCGGACGTAGCGCCGGCGGTCCTCCGGGTTCAGGGAAGCGACGGCGGAATGCTGGCTCGGAGGCTTCGTGCGCTCCTCGACGAGCTTGCGCGAGCGGACCACCTTGCGGTAGCGCTCGTTGCGCGGCAGCGTCCCCAGGTACATCAACTCGCCGGCCGCGGCGAACAGCATCAGCACGTTGGCCACGAGCCCCCCGGTCATAACGGCCACGACGAGCGCCGTGATCAGGAAGACGAGGTTCATGGGCTCCATGAACGCCTCCCTGTAGTAGTTGATCGGCTCGTCGGGCATGTGGGCGGGTGCGGGCAGCCTAGCTGGAGCGAGGCCGGCCGATGGACTTTGCGGGCCGTTCGGGCTCGTCGGCGTGGCGCTCGTCGTCGGCCGCGGCACGGCCGATGGTCTTGTCGTCGGCGGGGTCCGCCGGGGCCGCGGGTCCGCGGCCGCCCGGCGCGTCGGCCACGCCGAGCTCGCCCTTCATCTGTCGCACCAGCGACTCCGCCTCGGCGCGGCGGAGCGCCTCGGCCTGCTCGGCGTCCCGCGCGGCGAGATCGACGGCGTCCTGCCCTTCCATGGCGAGATCGAGCCGCGCCTCGGACATCGCCGCGTCCTGCATCAGCTTGCCGACCTGCTCATCGTGCGTCTCGTCGATGTCCGGCCGCGCCAGCTTGCGGAGCGCGTCGAGGATCGACGTCTTCCGCTGCACGTCGCGGTGCTGCGATTTCAGGTCGCGGAGCTGGCGCAGGTGCGCCTTCTCCTGCTCCTTAAGGCGTTCGAACTCTTCGGGGGTCATGTGAGGCAGGGATCGTGGCTCGTGGCTCGTAGATGATTTGCGTTCGCCGTGAGCTTCCGCCGGTCGGGGGCACACGGCATCCACGAGCCACGAACAACGTGCTACGGGCTACTCAGTCTTCGTCCTGTCCCGCTCGGCCGGCGCGGAGTCGCCGCCCTCGGCGTCGCCTTCGGGGATGCGGAGCTCGGGCTCCGCGGCGCGGCCGGCGGTCCGCGCCGGCGCCGGCTCCGCGAGGCCCATCTCGAGCTTCATCTGGTTGACGAGCTCCTGCGCGCGGATCTCCTGGGCGTCCTCCTCGATGCGGATGGCCTCCGTGTCGATCGAGTCGAGCGCCATCTCCATCCGGGCCTCCGCCTGCGCCGTCTTCTCGTTGACGCGCGTGATCATCTCCTGGTGCGTGGAGTCCACGCCGGCGACCTCGAACTGCTCCAGGGTATCGGCGATCCTGGCCTGCCACTGGGCGCGCTCGTGCGCGCGGAGGGCCTCCTTTGCCTCCGAGATCTTCTTCTCGCGCTCGCGCATAAAGGCGGCCTTCACCTGCAACGACTTCTCGTAGGCCTGCTCGGCGAAGCGGAGCTGCTCGATGGTCCGTGCCTGGGCATCCTTCACCTGCTGCAGGTGCAGCGCGTAGCGCTGCGCGATGTCGTCGCGGCCGGCCTGGATGGCGGCGCGGACCTTCGCCGTGAGGTCGGTCATCTCCACCTCGTACCGGCGGTGCTCCTTCTGGAGAAGGATCACGTTCGCCTTCACGGTGGCGATGCTCTGGTTCATCTTCGGGACCTGATCGTTCAACTCGCGGATATTCTCCTCGAGGATGAGCTTGGGGTCCTCCATCGCGGAGATGGCGCCTCCGAAAATGGATCGGATGAGGCGGCTGAAACGCTTCCAGAGAGACATGGGCGTACGGGCGCGGTTGGCTTGAATGTACGGGTGGGCGTGAGTACCCGAGCCTCAGCGGGCCGGCGCGCCCTGCCACGAAGCGCCCGGCGCCGGCGGGGGCGCGGGGGCGTGGCGGTCGACGACCAGTGGGCGCGGTGCGGGAGGCTCGGGGCTGTATCGGAATGCGCGGGCGACCGCGCCGGCGTCGACCCGCGCGGGGTCCGAAGCATGGACGGTCGCGAGCAGGTCGCCGGCCGCTACGGGGGCACCGACGGTTTTGTTCAGCACGAACCCCGCGCGCGGGTCGACGGCGTCCTCCTTGCGCGCGCGGCCGGCGCCGAGAGCCACCGCCGCTTCGCCCAGCGCGCGGCTGTCGATGGCGCCGACGAACCCGACGGCGTCCGCGCCGGCGCGGACCTCGGCGACGGGCGGGCCTGCGAGTCGGTCGGGGTCGTCGAGGTAGGCGACGTCGCCGCCCTGGAGCTCGACGAGCTCCACCCATCGCTCGAACGCCAGGCCGGCGGCGAGCGCCTCGCGGGCGCGCCGGCGCCCGTCGGCGGGTTTGGAAGCGGCGCCGCCCAGAGCCAGCATCTCGCCGGCGAGCGCGATCGTGAGTTCGACGACGTCGTCGGCAGGCCCGCTGGCCGGCGCCTCGCCGCGCAGCAGGCGGGTGGCCTCCGCCGTTTCGGGCCCGTTGCCAATCGCGCGGCCGAGCGGGTTCTCCATGTCCGTTAGCAGCGCGACAGTCGGCTTGCCGAAGTCGAGTCCGATGGCGACGAGGGTCTCCGCCAGCCGGCGCGCGTCGGGCTCGGACTGCATGAAGGCGCCGCCGCCGGTCTTGACGTCCAGCACGAGCGCGTCGATGCCCTCGGCGAGCTTCTTCGACATGATGCTGGCGGCGATCAGCGGGATGCTCTCGACGGTAGCAGTTACGTCCCGCAGCGCGTAGAGCTTCCGATCCGCCGGCGCGATCGTGTCCGTCTGGCCGATCATGACGCAGCCGGCGCGCGCGAGCACGTCGCGGTACTCCGCTATCGAGAGGTCCACGCGGAAGCCGGGGATGGCCTCGAGCTTGTCGAGCGTGCCGCCGGTGTGGCCGAGGCCGCGCCCTGAGATCATCGGTACCGGCACGCCGCAGGCGGCAACGAGCGGCGCGAGCAGTAGCGAGACCTTGTCGCCGACGCCGCCGGTGGAGTGCTTGTCGACCTTGATGCCGGGCAGGTCGGAGAGGTCGAGCACCTCGCCGGAGTAGAGCATCGCGCGGGTCAGCGCCGCCGTCTCGCCGGCGTCGAGGCCGCGCAGGAAGCAGGCCATCAGGAAGGCAGCCGCCTGGTAGTCCGGTATCTCGTCCCTCGTGTACGCCGCGATGAACGCCTTGATGTCGCCGGCCGGCAGCGTGTGGCCGTCGCGCTTTGCGGCGATGAGGGAAACGGCGTTCACGGCGGGATCAGCTATTCGCGAACAGCTATCTACGACGGGCCCGCCGTGCGCGGTGAGGCGCACACGCGACGGGCGCCCGCAGATCCCGGTCATACCCTCGCCGTCAGCGGCGTCCGCACATGCTGGCCGCGCCTGCGCGGTCACGCTACGGTGTTGGAGCCGGCCGCGTAATCCTTACGTTCGCGCGTTCCGCAGCGCCCACGTTTGATTGTTTGAGTTCGCTGGTGCACGCTCCGGCATCCACCTGCCGGTAAAGGCTATGGCACGGCTCTCTCTCTCTCTCTCTCTCTCTCTCTCTCTCCCTCGCTCTCTTGGCGCTTAGCGTGGGGGCGCGTGAGGTCACGGCGCAGGCCACCGATGGCGACTGCTCTGGCTGGGCCGCCAACGAGGTCGCGATCGAGGCGCACGGGAATGACCTCCTACTAACGATTTACGATATCACGGGCACCGAGCTGTTGCCCGTGAACACGTCAGATTCGGACTGGCCGCTCGGGGAGTATCCGATCTCGATACTGCCCGACATCGGTGACTGCGATTTCTGGCTGGACTTCGGCGGGGATGGTGGCGGCAAGCACGCACTCACATACCCGGACGTGCCGGTGATCCTCGAGTTCGAAGCCGGGTCCGTGACGACGACGTACGTTTACAGTACCGGCTTCGGTTCTGGCCAGGCTGTGAGCTTCTTCCGCCCGTACGGCAGCACGTTCCCGAGCTCGCCGGACGCCATCTTCTCCCTGGACGCCACAACGGACGTCATGCTCGCCCGGTTCGACGACAGCGTCACCTACTTCAACGAGGAACTGGGAGACGAGAGCTGGGTGATGCCGTACAACCTGGGACATTTCTGTTCGCTGTCCGGTGTCAGCTGCTCTGGACCGCCTGCGAGTGCCTTCATCGCGCCGATCCCGGATGTTCCCAATAGCTCTGGGATTGCCCTCGCGTTCACCTTCGCCGACGGTGTCGACGTTTCTATTCCGAGCGCCGTGACGACGACGTGGAGCGTTGCCGGGATGCACCTGCGTTTCCATGAGGACCGC
>Ga0307505_10001063_pt1 | contig 24392 bp, 24 predicted proteins | sample 23_S_MG_FD_202183 | JGI IMG/M metagenome (GOLD analysis project Ga0307505, IMG submission 202183) | Soil microbial communities from Populus trichocarpa stands in riparian zone in the Pacific Northwest, United States - 23_S | ecosystem: Environmental > Terrestrial > Soil > Riparian zone > Trees...
GCGCCTTCGGCGCGGATGATGCTGTCACGCTATCTGAGGGCCTCCCTCAACGACCGTGAATCAAAACAACGGGGAGCTCCATCACGGTTCGTGACGAGGCTCAATGACGAGTGGATGAACGGCGGCAACGACGCCAACCACCTCACCACGATCCTCGTCATCAACGGCACGTTCCATCACCTTGAGGCGATTCGCGTCATCGAGGACGAGGACGGCCGCCAACACGCAGCAGCTCCCGATTTCGAGGACAGCATCGACGCGATGTTCACGATCGGCGGCGACGGGCCGTTCGAGACCGTGACGATTCGCGGCGAAACGTACGTGCTCGTCGTCATCCCCTTCCAGTAGTCCTCAGTTGCTCCCAGCCACTCTGATACTGCTTGCCCACCCGTTCCCTGAACGGGTCACCTAAAAGGAGGGCCATGTTCACTTTCAAGAGGCTCGTCATGGTCTGCGCCTGTGGGCACTCCAAGCGCGACCATTGGTGCACCAAGCTCCGACCTCACGGCAAATGCCTGACCTGCCCGTGCCCCGCCTTCACTGCGGAACCTGTCTGCCGGTGCGGTCATGGAAGGAAGGCGCACGCCAAGGGTCCATGTCACGAAGGTGACGGCTGCATAGTCTTCCGACCAACCTCGTAAACGAAGGAAACGAACCGCTTCGCCCATGGCGAGACTCAGTACCACCCACCCCAAGATCGCGGAGCGGTTGCGCCGCTTCGTTCAAGAAAGGAGAAGTCATGTCTCACGTTCTGGCCGCTCCCAAGCACGGCGGTGACACCACGCTGTTCACGAAGGAACGGAAGCGCACTCCATCGCCACTCTTTCTGTACCGCCGGTACGGACGGCGGCAGTGGGCGGTCTACTGCGGCGAAGAGCTGATCTGCGTCGTCGTGTATCGCAAAGGCGCCCGCGCCGTCATCGAATGGCTTACCCGCAGGAAGAAGGCGCCGACGGCCCATCGGTCGGAGAACGAAGGAGCCTCATGAGGCCACCGCCCGTCCCGCTCCCGATATCCGAGTACAACGCCGCGCGCGAGGCCTATGACGGTTTCTGCACGACCTGCAAGGAGATCACGAATGGCGGCGTGGAACCGGATGCCCGCGGCTACGAGTGTGAATGCTGCGGCGAAACCACGGTCTACGGTATCGAAGAAGCATTGCTCCAAGAGCTCATCGAAGTCGTTCCCGAATAGGTCCACCGGCCCCTCGCGAATCCTCCAAGACGAACCGCAGAGAAGGTGCTCCCGAGTGAAAGACAAGATCGTGATCTGGCACGGCGAAGCCAGGAGCCTGTTCTACATCGTGGACGCCGATGCGCCTGAAGAGGAGCAGCCTGCCGTCGAACACGCCGCTCACGCGTACGAAGAAGCCGTGGCAGCAATCAATGCGTGGCACCGGCACGACGCGGACCGTGTGAACGCGCACGATGCACCGGGCGCTTCGTCCTCGTGATCGAGGCCGTCGAAGTCGTCGCCGCACCTGCCCGTCTGACGCCTTCTCGTTCCCGCCCGAACACTCCCAATCTACAAGCCTCCGCAGGAGAAGCCTGGCCACCATGCTTCTCGCGGAAATGACGAACGGGACCACGAGTCCCGAGAAGGAGGAACGCGACCTAACACGGAAGTCCCAAACCAGTGTGGGTACATCTAGTAGTACACCCTCGCGCATGTTTGCGCGGGGGTTTCCCATACGAGCCACGAACAGAAGGAGGCACATCTGTGTCCATGGCCGACGTGTCGCCCGGGCTCGCCTACGCGGGCCGCGAAGCGAATCACGCACTCTCATTTCGGCAGTTCAATGCGTCCAAGCACGCGCAGTACTTCACTCCCGTCTGGCTCGCCGAGTTGCTCTTCGAGGCATTGCATCCACTCATCCCGCCGGAGGGTCCCGGGAGCATTTCCGTTCTCGACCCAACCTGCGGCAGCGGACGATTGCTCGCCCCCTTCAAGGCCGCAGGAGCCCACGTCCTCGGGATCGAGCTCGACCAGCTCGCGGCTGATCATGCGCGGTTCGCGCTTGGCACCGCGAGCGTCCGCACCGGCGACGTCCTCGATTACCGCAACCTCGTGAAAGGGTTCTCCCTGGTCGTCACGAACCCGCCGTACGGCATCTGGTGGACGCCGCCGGATCCCGGCGAGCTGTGGGAGTGCGAGACGTCCGGCGGCAAGATTGAATCGCAAGGGGCGACGCTCGAAATCGGCATGCGCGCGCTCTGCTACAACGGCATCCTCGTCGCGATCATCCCCACGAGCACGTTTCAGAGCAAGAAGGATCACGCCCTTCGCGACACGCTCTACGCGAACTACAAAGGCATCCTCCAGGTCACGCTGCCGGAACTCTTCGAGGAGGAGTACGGCATCGGGATCTCGGTCGATCTCATCGTTGCCCGCCGCGCGTACGCGCCAGAGTGGCGACCCTTCACGATGCCGATCCGCGCCGACGAGGCAGCGGAGGATCTCCGCGACGCCTTCCGTCGCGCGTTCGACACGGATCGCAGCGAGCTGCTTCCGGTCGCGGATCACTCACCCGTCCCCGTGCTCTCGCGCCTCTTCAATGTCGCCGCGTCGAACACCGTCCGTGTGACGCCGAAGGGACTCAAGAGCGCTCCCGACGCGGAGGGGCTCCTCGCGTTCCTCGATCACGTCGTGACCGCCTTCGATCCCGTCCGCGGCATCGAGCACGGCATCGTCTCGGCGACGCTCTCGCCGGCATCGATCCTCACGCTCGGTCCGCGCGCAGGCGCCCAGACCCTCGCCTGGCTCGGCTTCGAGCCCGGAATCAGCGAAGCGGATCAGGCGAAGATCACGCGTCTCCAAGAGAAGTTCCGGCTCTTGCGCACGCCCCTTTACCCGCCGGAAGCCCACCAACGTCTCGCGTACCTCGAGGACCGAAGCTACGTCGCGAAAGCGACGGTCCTCACGGCCGACCACGAGCCCTGCTTCACAGTCGGCCGCAGCTACCACCTGCGCCCGTCGTGGGTGCGGAACCGCGAAACCGCGAAAGTCGAAACGGTCACGCAAGACGACAAGGAAGTCACGCTCATCACCTCCGTCGATCGCGGCTATCTCGCCTTCGAGGTGATGACGGATTCCGGGCACCGTGTCTTCCGTGAAGTGGACGCGGCGGATGTGGAGCTTCTCACGCAGGCCTTCGAGCTGCCCGCTGTTCCCGACCTCGAAGCCGTCGTTCCCGAACGCATCGCGCAACACCGCGCGAACGTCGCGCGCAGGTCCGCATTCCTGTTCCCGTTCCAGGGCGAAGACGTCGCCCGGATGGCCGTGAAGCCCTTCGGCTACCTCGGCTATGAGCAAGGCGGTGGGAAGACCGTCACCGCCGCATCGTGGGCGCGCACACGCGGCTTCAAGCGCGTGCTCGTCGTCTGCCCCTCGGGCCTCATCGACAACTGGCTGAACGAGCTCCAGCAGTTCGGCTTCCGCGCGCACCGTCTCACGATGCATGCGAGCATCGCTGCGCTGCAGGAGGAGAAGCGGAGGAGGTTTCTCCCGGACGACACCACGTTCTACGTCACCTCGTTCGAGTTCCTCTCGCTCACCGGCGCGCGCACGTACGATCCGTGGACGTGCCGTCGCTTCACGAAAGACGGCGGCATCGACCACGAGCTCGCCGACATCACGAAGGCGTCGTGCCCGGTCTGCAAGCGCGGGTACGACGCGGTTGTCGAGTCTTGCCCCGCGTGCGGCGAGGTCTCCGAGTGGAGCGGCGGACACTGCCGCACGTGCAAGCATCAAGCGTGGACCGCGTCTCGTGACGCGCGCCAGTGGCCGGCCTACAAGCGCATCAAGAAGCTCTTCGGCGCCGTGCTCGTCGACGAAGCGCAGATCGCCAAATCGAAGAACACGCTCCGCGGACGCGCCGTGCGGGCGATGCGCCCGAAGGGGCGCCTCATCCTCACGGGTACGCTCATGAAGGGCTACGCGACGGACATCTTCTGGAACGTCGCCTGGCTCCTCGGCTTCGATAACCCGCTGTTCCCGTACGCCTACCGCGGCGGCTCGAAGCGCTTCCTCAACGAGTTCGGCACCTACGAATTCGTGGACCGGCAGTTCGAGGACTCGCTGCACGAGGGTCGTGCGAAGCTCCTCCCCGAAGTCAGTAACCTGAACCGATTCTGGCGCCTTATGGCGTCGTTCGCCATCCGCCGTCGCAAAGACGACATCTACGATCTCCCGAAGAAGCACCAGCAGATCGTGGTTTTGAACCTCGACGGCGCGCACGCGCCGTTCTACAACTCGTACGCCGATTGGGCGCAGAAGGCGATCGCGAAAGCACTCCGCGAGGGTGACGGCACGCCGAACATGGGCGTGATCTCCGGTGCGCTCTGGAAGCTCCGCTACGCCGCGACGTGCCCGGTCGCAATCGACTACCTCGATCCGGCGCTCGAGGTCGCGAGCTGGAACAAGCTCGAGTATGTCTTGAACTACGTCCGCCGCGCGTCCGAGCGCGGCGAGAAGACCATCGTGTTCTCAGGCCTTCGCGTGATGGTCGCGGCGATGGTGAAGCACCTGCGCGCGAACGGCATCGGCGTGCTGCCCATCACCGCGGAGGTCGCGACGAAGAAGCGCTTCGGCCTCATTCGCGAGTTCTCGGATTCCTCGGAGCTCACCTGCATCGTCGCGTCGCTGAACTGCCTCAACCGCGGCTACACCATCACCGCGGCGAACCACGTGCTCATTGTCGACCTCGAATACAGCCCCGAAGCCACGGACCAAGCAGGCGACCGCGTGCACCGTCCTGGCCAGACGAAAGACGTCTACGTGCAGGTACTCCTCTCACGCGACACGATCGACCCGATCATGTGGGAGGTCGTGACGCAAAAAGCGGAAGCCATCCGGCACGCGATCGACGGCAAGGCGCGCTTCCTCGACGTCGCGGAGATCTTGCAGAAAGCGACCGGTGACGTGCAGCTTGCGATCGCGCGTCGGATCGAGCGCATCCAGCTCGTGCCGCCGTTGCCGCCAGTCAGCCCGCTCGAAGCCGCGCTCGCATCGGCCGAGAACGTTCTCTCGTTCGCGGACTTCGTGCCCGACATCCTCGCCGCACCAGCGTTCCTCGAAGTGCTCCCGCAGCTCCCGCGCCAAAAGGCCGTCCAGCTCTCGCTCTTCGGCTCGATGCTCTAGGTCCTACCTCTGTGCCGGCGCCGCAGTTTCAGATGCGAAAGGAGGAGGAGTGAACCACTCGAACGAGCCGCGATCGTGTTGCGCGCACAGCATCGAACCCTCATCTGACGGCTACTGCACGCTGCTGACGTGCAACTGCTACTGCAGGCGGTTCTGCGCGCACCTGAAGGTCACCGTGCCGGGGAAAGCGCGTCGCGATGAGCGCCTCCGTGGGGCACCGCTCTACGGGTGGTGCCGTCACTGTCGAATGAAGGTCGACGACCGTCATATCCGCACACTCCGGCCAGAACGCGACGCGCGCATGGCGATTTACTGGCTCGGGGAACCGGACAACGACGGCTTCGAGCTCGAAGCCGTGATCGAGCAGGCACCTCTCAATGAACCCGCGGCCGACTCGTCCCGCGTCGCATCGCAACTGTCGTTGTTCGAGCGCGTGCCGTAGACCGCCGTCCACCGCCCGGCCGTCCCATTTCACACCTCAGCGCACAGGAGGGCCTGTCCGGCCCTCCTGTGACCTCACATACCCCTTCCAGTCCTCGAAGGAGTCCTTCATTCTTCCCGGCCGGCCGCTACACGCTCTACGTCACGGAAGCGGCGTTCGACGGCAACGACGCGCAGCTCTTCGGATACTGCCTCTCGCCGTCCGGCGAGGAGTCGGACGAGTGGGGTTACGCCTCGCTCGCCGAGCTTCGGAGCCTTCGCGTCCGCGGCCTCACGATCGAGCGCGACCTCCACTTCCCGATCGCGACTCGCACGGTCGCCGACGCGTTGAAGCGCACCAGCGCCGCGTAGCTCCACCAAACACGCACTGCACAAAAAGGAGAACACGCATATGGACATCGTCCTGAAGCTCCGCGAACTGCGTCGGCTGCGCGGCCTCAGCCAGAAGAGCGTCGCACGCCTCTCCGGCGTCGGCGAGAAGACCCTCAGCTCGTTCGAGACGGGCGAGCGCGCCGGCTCGCTCAAACTTGCGCAGCTCGCGAAGCTGCTTGCGATCTACGGCGTCACCGAAGAGCAGTTTTTCAGCCACAAGATCGAGGAGTTGTTCGATCCCGACGCGATCTCCCGCCGCTCGCGCGAAGAGCAGCTGATCGCGGGCCTGGCCGAATTGACTCCTCGCGCGCGCAACGCGCTCCTCGAGCGGTTCGAGCTGATGCTGGACTCCGCGCACGCGGTGAGCGGTCCGGCCTCGGAGACGATTCGACTCGCGCGTCGTCCGGCACCGGTACGCCACGCGTCGGCCGCGTGAGGCGCGTCATGCGCTAGATCGTACGCAACCCGTTCGCGCGCAACACCCTTGTGCGCGTCGTCCTCCGACCGCTCGCACGCGGACAAACCTGTTCCTGGTGCGGCCGTCCGAATCACGCGGCGCGCCGGTACGCGTTCCTCTACCGGTACGGCACCCAACCCGATGCCATCCATCGGCGCGTCGCGTGGCACCGCGGAGCGTTCTGCGCGAAGTCGTGTCACGACGCCTACCACGAGGTCGACCGATCCGTGTAGTGCGTTTGGCCTCCACCACGACGGCGGGAGTAATCCCACGACCGCCAACCGACGACAACGAAAGGAACCCCAATGACAGCAGCGGTCGTTCAGTGCGCCACGATTCCGCTCGCGCGCCTGCGCGAGAGTCCATTCAATCCGCGCACGCAGTACCTCGACGACGACATGGGTGAGTTACAGGCGAGTATCGCCGAGTATGGCGTCGTGCAGCCGATCCTCGTGCGGCCGATCGCCGACGGAACGTTCGAGATCGTCGCCGGCCATCGTCGCAGTCGTGCGGCGATGGCCGCGAAGCTCACGGACATCCCGGCGACCGTGCGCGAGCTCACCGACGCCGAGGCGCGGCAGCTGCAGCTCATCGAGAACGCGCAGCGCGTCGATCTCCTGCCTCTGGATGAGGCGGAGGCGTACGCGGCGCTCGTCGAGACTGGTATGACCATCCGCGATCTCGCGAAGATGCTTTCGCGCAAACCCTCTGACATCGCCGCACGCCTGACGCTCGTCCACCTTCCAGAGGTCGTCAAAGCGGCGCTCGCCTCCGGCGTTCTCCCGCCCGACCACGCGGAGCTGATCGGCCGCATTCCGGACGAGGCGTTGCAGGTGGAAGCGCTCAGGCGCTTCACGACGGAACATCCGCTCGGCGACACCACGAAGCGCGTGAAGGGTGTCGTTCCCCTCGCGGTTGCGAAGCGCATCGTGGAGGCGGAGTTCATGACCGTGCTCGCGCATGCGCCGTTCGACCCCGAAGATCCGACGCTCTCGCCGCTCGGTAAGTGTTCCACCTGTCCCGCCCGCAGCGGCAACAATCGTGATCTCTTCGGCGACGTGCGCGGGAAGAATGTCTGCACGAATCTCGCGGACTTTCGCCTCAAGGTCACGAATTACCTCCTGCACCTGCGCGACGAGGGCTACACAGTCCTCCTTTCGCCGGAGGAGATCCGCGAGGCGTTCCCGTACAACACCGCGCATCCGGGCGACCGTTATCTCGATCTCGACCGGCCCTGCCACGATGATCCGAAACGGCGGACGTACGACGCGCTCCTCTCCGACGAGACGAAGAAGTCCATCGTCTACACCTTCGTCGCTGGCCGCCTCTGGCGGCTCTTCCCCCGCGATCTCCTTTCCCCGGCACTCGAAGCTTCCGGCCACACCTTCCTCAAGAAGCGGATGGAGCGGACGCCGGACCCGGCCCAGCGCGAGCTGCGGTTGCAGCAGCGCATCGAGCGGAGCGTCCGCACCGCCGTCGCCACTGATTTCTCGCAGAAGGTTGCGCGCGCGAAGGTGCCGCAGAGCGAGTGGATTGACCTGCTCGCCCGCGCCATGCTCGAAGATCGCGCGTGGACGATCGATGATGTGCTGCTGCGCCACGGCTTCGACGGGAAGCGCGAGGATCTGCAGCGCAGCCGCCACAAGATCGCGAAGGGACTCATCGACAAGATGAGCGATGTCGAGAAGCGCTCCTTCGTCCTGGACGCGATGATCTCGGGCTGGAACAGCCCGCAGACGAGCGAGGGCAAGCGCGTCGTTTTCAAGCAGGCGATGACGCTCTTCGGCATCGATGTGCGCGGCATCGACAAACGCGTGCGCAGCGCCATCGTCGAGAAGGCGCGCGTCCGCGAGAAGAGTACGGCGCAGCCCGCCCGTGCTGTCGCGACCCGGTAGGTCATCTCTCTACAACAGCCATTTGAATCGAGACTGGAGTCTGCTCGCACAAAGGCGCGCGGCTCGCCGGCCGCGAGCTTGTATGAGTTCTCCCGCGCGGACGATTTACCTCCCGCCAACGCGATGGCCAACTATCTCGTATCTCGACGATGTCTTCATGCCGCACCACGGCTGCTTCGAGCCTGACTCTGTTCTAAGAGCGGCGGCTTACCAAGTCGCCGCTCTTATTTTGCGATCCGCGGCTTCGCTTACGACATGAGTGACGAAAACCGTAAATTCCGGGCTCGCGCGCCACCTCCAATGCTGATTTGGACGCCGACCGTAGTTCCTACGCACATGATCGAAGTTTCTTCTATGACTGATAAAGAAAGGAGAGAGATCGAAGCAGAGATGAGCTCCGCAGAGCGTCGCCTCACGTGCCTATCTCCGCTCGCGCGCTTGCCGGGCGATCCAATCGCATCCTCCCGGCCGACTTGCTCCTCTGGATTGCCGTGGCCAACTCATTCGCCGTCGATTTCCTTGCCCGGAAAAAGGTCAGTCTCACGATGTCCTACACGGTCGTTGACAGCCAATATATCGTCACCACGACGACGGAGCCTCCACCCGAACTCGCGCGTGAGCCATTTGTCATAGCTCAACTCAGCGGGACGGAGGAGGCGCTTCGTCTGCTGAGAACGACCGTGGGCTAGCGACGCTTCGCAATTCGGTTCCGCAGAGCTCCGCGCGCGAGTTGCCGGGAGTTGCCAGGCCCGCCCCAGCTTGTATCTCCCTCACCAGCCCTGCGCTCCGGCGCTTTGCGACACGTTCCGATGCGCAGCGCGCCAAGTGTCGATACTCGCATCATGAAACACGACCGGCTACTGGCCACGAGCGTTCACGAGAGTGGGCATGCCGTGTTCGCAATCCTGAACGGATTCACCTCGCTCTACGTCACGAACATCCCGGACGCGACGTCTCTCGGCCGTATGTATTGGGCGCCCGGTCAGCGCGCGACATTCACTATCGTCCACGACATCGCGACATCCGCGGAACGGGCTCTTGCGCTCGTCTACGTCGCCGGTGTCGCTGCGGTCCGGGTCGTCCTCGACACCCCGGCTGATCTCGCGAGCGTCGATGACGAGCGTGCACGCTCATACGGGCGTACCACCTCGATCGGCGAGGAGAAAGCTGTCCGAGACCTCCTCGCAGACGCTGAAGGGATTTTCGGGAATGAGCATGTGCGCAACGTGACGCTTTCACTCGCGCATCGACTCGTTCGCGAGCGCGTCGTGCCTGGCAGCGACATCGAGGCACTCATCGAGGCCGTAGGATTCCGGCGCGGAGAGGAAACCATCCTAAGCGCAGCATCAGGCTGGGGGCGCCGGACGTGGGAGACGCGCGGAGAGTCTGCCGGGGTGCTCGGCGATCCTTCATTCGCCGAGCGCAGCTCAGCACGCTATTTCTTCACCGCCACAGAACGCACCTCGCGCGCGTAGTGCCCGATCCTTTCGATGGGTTGAAGCTATCGGAGCATTCCGATGCATTCCGATGCGCTGCATTTGTCCTCACGCATGCTGGCAACCGTCCGACAACGACCGAATGAGCGGCGTTCAAAAGGGCGAGAACCCAATGGAGGAGTGGACATGAGTCAGACGGCAACTATCCGAGTAACTGCATCGACCGCGGCGGAGAGGTCCGCTTGCACCGTGCCCGAAGAGGATCGGGTCGGCACGAAGAAAGCCCTCGCCCTCTGGCGGAGGAACGATCCCGCGTTTCTTCAGGTATTGCGTGCCGGGAATCACATCACGTTCATGGAGAGCGTCATCTGTGAGGTGGAGAACGGCCCAGACGAGTCAGCCCCGTGCGATGTCGCAGGCCACGATATTTCTCTGCATCGGCATAACCGGCTCTTCGGGTTCATGGCCAGGCTCTATCGAGAGACGATCGCGGTGAAAGCCCTCACCCGCGCAGCACGTGGTCTCGGTATCGCTCCGGTGGATCTTCAGCATCTCGCACCGTTTCACGGTTCCCCCATCTGCAACGCGAACCGCATTCCGGCGCACATCGTCTCCGCGCTTCGTGCGTTCGGCATCCCGACAAGCGAGTACGTTTCGTGGAGGAGCAGCGGTGCGCATCCACAGCGCGAGGACATCGACTACAACTTCCGGTTCATGGAAGAGGAGTGCGCCAAACTCCTTCGTACGCTGCATGCTGTTGCTGCGAAGAGGGCGGCACTCGCCGAAGATCCGGAGGTCGGCCCAGGGCCCACCAGTCCCACGGAACGGCGACTTCTGGACGGTGCCGATCTCACGAAGCTCCGAGCGTTCTTGGCCGGGCCGGTGAGTGGTCACGCGTTCCATGACGCGTCGTTCATCGAGGCGATCGGTCTGCAGCCGCACGTCGCTCCCGTGCTCGTCCGGACTTTCAAGAGTGACACGAGCGATCACATGAGAACAATCTTTGCGCCTGGCGGAGTCGTACTCGACTCGATTGTCGCGGTCCGGGAGCTCGAGCTACTCTGGCTCCTCGCGAACGAGGTCGATGCAGATGTGCGCGAGGCCGCAACGAAGTATGGACGCGGCACGCGCGCACAACTGCTCGCGAGATCGATCCTCACGCGTCTCGGCCACTGACCGGCCACGCGAACGCCAAGGAGAGCCCTGCTCCGTGCGGGGCTCTCCTTCTTCAGCGGTGGCCCCCGCCTTCTCACTCTGGAGTGCCGCAGGGACGCCCCCGCGGCCACTCGAAAGGTCAATTGCGGGCAGAACCGGCACCCTCGAGATCGCGAAGAATCGCATCCACCGCCGCAACTGCGCGACGCTGCGTCGCGAGGCCCTGCGACGAGCAGGCGTGGGGCGTCCGCACATCGAACTCCGTCGCGCACGCCTGACAGTTCGTGCGTTGGATCGCGTCGAGGGCAGCGCGAAGCATGTCGGTACCGCCGTTCTGCGGATACTGATCGAGCACGTTTGCCACGAGGTCATACGCCGAGGACGACGAGTCTGGCCCGAACGCTGAGAGCATGCAACGCACGTCGCGGCATTCGTTCGTTGTCTCGATCGCCACGGGCGAAGATGCCTTCCGCGGCAGACCACCCGTGACCTGCCTGCGCGAAACGGCGACGCCGCGGCAAGCTCGATTCACGACGCCACCGACATCGAACCAGGGGGCGTGTCCATCCGGGAAAGCGATGACATGTGAGGGAAACGCTGGGTATGCGTCAGTGAGGATGTACTGCTCGGGGATCCATGATGCAGGTTCGCGAACGAACGGCTCCGGACGAGCGATGCTGATGGCCATGGTCGTATTCTCCTTATCGTTCGTCAGTGTGCTGAATGGCCGTCAGGGGCCATCGGAATACGTCGGAACAGCGAGCAACACCCGTCACGCCCAAGCTATCAACTTGCAGGCTGCGAAACGTAGTCGCATCGTGTCGAGTGGCGGCCCTCGACCTCCTCCGTTGTCGAGCGCTGCAACAAGTCGCCGTCAACGTCCTCGTCGCCCTGCAGCACGCGCTCGGATGTCCTTAAAGTTGGCGGTCGTGGCGGTTTGCTGGAGGCGACGGTACTCACGCTTCCAGATAGCATCATGGCCGTGATGCGGGCCGACGCTGAAATGCGCGAACTCGTGTCGGAGCACGTCGAGGTTGTAGCTCCAGTCCTGTCGAAACTGGGGCCTAACAAAATAGATTGCACGGTCGCTGTGGCTCGTATACGCGTAGACGCCGGTTTTCGGCCCTCGGGCCCAGCGGATTGGGATTTCAGGGAACGTGTGACCGTAGTGCGCATAGTCGATCACTTCAGCAAGCTTACGGAGTGCCGCAAGGTCCTGCTCCGCTGTGCGGCGGGTACATGGGCGGCCACCTTCTGGCGTGCCGCCTTCCGCGTCGTCGGGCGGCGAGCACGCTACGAGACCAAACGCCAGGAGCAGGGCGAGTAGACGCTTCAATAAGCGCGCCTCCTGTGAAACGAAGGATGGGATGCATCGGAAACCGATGCGCTCAAGGTCCTCTACGTTCGCTAGCTGACTCATATGGTTCCTCCGGGGGTAGCTTCTGAGGAACCTCCGTACGATGATCGGAATGGGTCGGAATGCATCCGACCGCTAGCCCTCCGCTAGCCCTCCCCTAGCGCCCTGCCGCATGCAGAGGGTCGGCGTCCAGCGCCGCCGCGATCATTCGCATCGCCTCTTCCGAAGGACGCGCGAAGCGCTCCGCCATCCTCGTTGACGTGTGACCAAGCGCCTTCGCGATGATCTGCAGCCCGACGGAGCTACTTGCGAGTCGGCAGCCGAATGTGTGCCGCAGGTCGTGCGGCCGAAACGGATGTGCAATCTTGCGAGTCCCCGTGCGATCACGAATGCGCAGCGGATACGCGTCTCGCACCGGACCTTCGGCCCTCTACCTCGGTGTAAACAGTGGATCGGCGTCGAGCGCCTTGACGACGATGCGCATCGCTTCCTCCGACGGCCGCGCATAGCGCTCAGCCATCCGTGTCGTCGTGTGTCCGAGTGCCTTCGCGATGATCTGCAGCCCAACGGAGCTGCTCGCAAGCCGGCAACCGAAAGTGTGGCGAAGGTCGTGCGGACGGAAACGCCGCGTGATCCCCGCGAGCTTCTTCGCGAGCACGAACGTGCGGCGGATCCTCGTCTGTGAATACCGCTTGCCGGTTACGTCGCGGAAAACGTACTCCCCACGACCACAACGCGCTTCGACGGCGAGAAGCGCCTCGCGACAGGCAGACGAGATTGGGATCTCCGCCTCCAACGCCGTCTTCTGCATCAGGACTCGGATGAAGCCTTCGGCGAAATCGACCTGATTCCATCGGAGGTCCCGCAGGTCACCCTTGCGCAGACCGGTATCGACGGCGACGACGAACAGTTCGCGAAGTTCCTGGAAACGAGCGAAGGCCGCACCCGCAGCCCGGCTGTCGCCACGCAGTCCGCCACCGAAGCGTCGCGGCTTCTTAAAGTTCTCGCTCTGCGTCACAGGCCCAAGCTTGCGCTTGTCGTCGAGGTATCGACGGAACGCTGCTTCATCATCAAAAACCGCGAAGAACCGGTCGCGCTCATCGCGCGTGAGCTCCAACCGAAGCGGCTTCTCTTTCTCTTTCGGCACTTTCTTCTTGAGCGGGTAGTCGGCAATGACATCGCGCTCGACGGCTTGCCGGAGCAGCATCTTGATGAGGCGCACCGCGTTGTTTGTGTAGCTTGGAGAGCGGCCGCTCTTTTTCATGTGCACGATGAACTTGGCCACACGGATGCTCGAAATCTCCTCGAGCTTCGTCTTACCGAGGTACGGCAGGATCTGGCAATCGAGAAGCGTTCGTTGCGTCGCGCGCGTGCTCTCCTGGTGGTTCTCACCAATGTCGTCGAAAAACAGATCGACGAACTGCTGCAGGGTCATCGGACCATCGATTGCGCGACCGCTCTCGAGGTCCGCGCGGAATTTCTTCCACTCGGCAACCGCCTGGGCCTTCGTAACGTTCTCGATCGTGCGTTGCCGGCGTACCGTTCCGCCCGTACCTGGCACGAAGCCGTCAAGCACCGCGCGCTTCCGGCGCGCGTCGTAGTGAAGCCCTTTGAGCTTCATCGACGCACCCCCACTACTCCTTCGGTTCCTCGGCGGTCTTGCATTCCGCGATGAACTTCTCGATCGCTCTGAGCGGGTACGTGCCGTGGGTCGGGGACATGCGCACCCAGCCAGACGGGCCCTTGCCCAGCCAACGCCATTTTGCGAGCGTCTGCGTGCGTATCCCAATGAGATGCGCCGCGTCGGTTGATGAGATCCGTTTCTCCATGCGTGACCTCCGTGGTCAGCAGCAGCGTGAACGGAGGAAGCTCGTGAGAATCGGAAGCGGTGGGAACGATTCGGAAAGGAAAAAACGAGGAGCCGATAGAGACCACGATAGAGACCTCGATGTTCGAAGTCGTCTATGAAGTGATCTATGTTGTTGATTCTAATGGAGCGGGCGAAGGGGCTCGAACCCTCGACACCAAGCTTGGGAAGCTCCTACTCTACCAACTGAGCTACGCCCGCTCAGCGTGGATGGCGGCGATTGTACACTCTCCCCCATGCTCGTCCAGACCTCCTTTGCCGACCTGGCCACGCCGACGGGGTGGATGCGGACGCATGTCTATGCGCCCGTCTCGGAGCGGGCGGTTCCGGGGCTTTTGTTGTATCCGGAGATCTTTCAGCAGACCGGGCCGATCGGGCGATTGTGTGCGGGGTTGGCGGGGCGGGGGTATGTGGTGATGGCGCCGGAGATCTATCACGAGCATGAGCCGCTCGGGACGGTGCTGGGGTATGACGAGGTCGGGAAGGTGAAGGGGAACGCGTACAAGCGGGCCACTCCTCTCTCGACGTTCGATGCGGATGCGCGGGTGGTCCTGGAGGCGCTGCGGGGGCATCCGCGGTGCAATGGGCGGCTGGGGGCGGTGGGGTTCTGCATCGGGGGACATCTCGCGTTTCGTGCGGCGCTGCTGCCGGAGGTGCTGGCGTGCGCGTCGTTCTATCCGACGGATCTGCACACGGGGACGCTCGGCGCCGGGGGTCGGGCGGACACGCTGGCGCGTTGCGGCGAGATCCGCGGGGAGGTGGCCATGATCTGGGGGCGGCAGGATCCTCACATCCCGGCCGAGGGGCGGGCGGTCGTGCATCGCGCTCTCATGGAGGCGGGGACTCGGTTCACGTGGCATGAGCTGAACGCCGAGCATGCTTTCATGCGGGATGAGGGTGCTCGCTATGATCCGGAGGTGGCGGCGCTGGCGATGGGAATCGCGTTGGCTTTGTTTCATCGGGTTCTGTGATTCTTTCGGTTGGCGGTTGGCGGTTGGCGGTGGATTGCCTCCCTCATCCGGCCGTTCGTCGAGAGGCGACGCCACGGCCTCATGCATCGCGAGTGCGGCGGAGGGCTGAAGCCCAGAACTCCACAAGCTGCGCTCGCCAACCGAACGCGGATTTGGCCGGTCATCCTGAGCACGATGTCCCCCGCCCGCGGCGGGACGCCGCTGGGCCAGCCGGCGGGACGCCGGCGCTCCTCTTGTTGCCGAGGTTTTGGAGTACGCTACCTGCTCCCAGCCATTCGCGAGGAGAACATCATGATGGCTTTAGCCCTCCGGGCGCTCGCGACGAGTGCTCCGAAGTCAAAGCCGCGTTTTTCGTCGAAGCCGAGACGGCAGAGGGGAAGCGCTTCGCGAGAGCCCGGAGGGCTAAAGCCCACCGCTCCACAACATCGACGACGAAGATCTCCGCGGCTCCGTTCACCGGGGTCAGCGGCGGCGGAAGACGATGGCGGCGGGGACGAGGAGGGTGACGTCGGTGCCAGTGGTGGTGGTGAGGGTGAGGGTGGCGCCGATGCGGGAGGCGCGTTCGCGCATGCCTTGCAGGCCGAAGTGGCCGGGGCGTCCGCTCTCGGCGAGGTCCGCGGGGATGCCGGTGCCGTCGTCTCGGATGCGCAGGGTCAGGTCTTTGTCGTAGCGCAGCTCGATCTGGAGGCGCGTGCCTTGGGAGTGGGCGGTGGCGTTGCGGATGGCTTCGTAGCCGATGCGGTAGATCTCGTCGCGGACGATGGGATGCAGGTCGCGGGGTGTGCCCGTCACGGAGACGGAGAAGGTCATCGACGCTGGACCCATGCTCTTTTCCGCGAGGCTCTCTTCCGCGGCGAGGCGGAACGCGTGGGCGAGGTCGTTCTCCTGGATGGTGGAGGTGCGCAGGGAGTTGAGCGCCTCCCGTCCTTCGCGCATGGCCCGGCCCAGCCAGTCGGACAACTGGGCGGCGCCTTTCTGCACGCGCGCGGGATCGCCGCTCACGGCCATCGTCTCCGCGACCAATTTGCTGGCTTGGATGGTCTGCAGCAGCGTGTCGTGCAGCTCGCGGGCGATGCGCGTGCGCTCGGCCAGGCGCGTGTCGAACCGCGCGCTCATGTCTCGCGCGACCTTGCGCAGGCGCAGCCGGTAGAGCATCCACGCGAACAGCAACGCGGCGATGACGCTCAGCGCGAGGAACCAGCGCGTCTGATACCAGGCCGCGGCGATGCTCAGGTCCAGCGACGCGCCGACTTCGTTCCAGACGCCGTCGTTGTTGCAGGCAATGACCCGGAACTTGTACGTGCCCGGAGGCAGGTCGCTGTAGAAGGCCTGGCGCCGGGTCCCGGGCTCCTGCCATCCGGTGTCGCGGCCTTCGAGTCTGTAGCGGAAGCGGACCTTCTGCGGGTGCACGAAGCTGAGCGCGGTGTAGGAGATCTCCAGGTCGCGCGTGAGCGCGGGGAGGCGCAGGCCCGGCCGCGGCTCGTAGGCGCGCCGATCGGCCACGACCTGTTCGATGTGGACGGCCGGCGCGATGCGGTTGCCCTCGAGGCGCGCGGGATCGACCATCTGCACGATGCGGTCGTTGGTGAACCACAGCCGCCCGTCCGCGGTCCTGGAGCTGGCCGGCTGGAACGTGGCCATCCCCGGTTGCACGCCGTCCAAGAGATCGAGCACGGTCAGCTTCACGACGGTGTCGGGCTGCGCCCACCATTTCTCGAGCTCGGACCGCGCGATGGAGACGAGTCCACACTGGCCATACAGCCAGAGGCCGCCGCGATCGTCATCCTGAAGCGCGTAGAAGCCTTCGCAGGGCAGGCCGTTGCGGACGGTGAGCACGCGGCGCTGCTTGCCGGCGAGGCGCACGAGTCCCTTCATGACCGAGGCCCAGACCGAGCCGTCGGGATCGACGATGAGGCCCATCACGCTCCCCTCTTCCGCGCCTTTCGGCGCAGGGAAGTGCTCGACGCGGCCATCGCGATAGCGGGCCAGGGCTCCGTTGCGATGGCCCAGCCAGATCCCGCCTTTCGGATCGGGGGCCATGGAGAACGCCGCCGGCAGTGTGGCCGAAGCCGCGAGGGTCTCCTGAATCTTGCGGTCACGGATGCGGTAGAAATTTGGGCCGGCGCGGACCCACAGATCGTGGGCGACGTCTTCGGTGATCACGTTGACGAGGCCGACCGGCTCGCCGTCCGCGCGTGTGATGGGCTGGAACTTCCCCTGCTCGTAGACGAACAGTTTCTCGTCGACGCCGACCCACAACGCTCCCGCGTGATCGGTGAAGAGCGAGGAGATCGTGCGGCCCGGCAATCCCTGCGCCGGACGCACGGCGGAGACGCTCCCACCCTGGATCACGTCGAGGGCGCCGACGTTGCCCAGCCACACGCGGCCGTCCGGCGTGGCCACGAGTGAGCTGACGCTGTCGGTGGTGAGGCCTTCGCGCACGGAGTAGCTGGCCACGCGCAGCTCGCGGAAGACGTCGACGCCTTGCGAGGTGAGGACCCAGAGGTTGCCTTCATGGTCCTGAAAGAACTCGCCCGCGTACTCGCTGGAGAGACCGTCGGCCATGCCGAAGTGATCGACCACGCCGCCGTGCATGCGGAAGATGCCGTGGGTGGAGGTTCCGATCCACAGCGCCTGGTGGCGGTCGACGAACAGGGACAACACTTCGACCGTGGCTTGTCCCATGCGCGGAAGATCGTGCGTGGTCCAGGTCTTTCCGTCGAAGTGGCGCAACGGAGGATCTCCGGGTACCTGGGGCTCCATGCCGATCCAGACTTCGCCGCCGGGTCCGGCGGCGACGGCGGTCAAGCCGAACAGTCCTTCGTTGCTGCCCAGCTCTTTCTCGAAGTGGTGCGTGGTCTTGCCCGCTTTCCAGTGACTGACCCCGAAACGGCCGCCGAACCAGAACGAGCCATCGGCTACGCCGGCCAGTTGCGCGGAGCTCGCGTAGGGAATCCCCGCGTTCTTGCCCTGGCACTCCATCCCTCGCTCGGTGAGATGGCAGAGCGGACCTTTTTCGTCACTCACGCGCGACCGGACGATCCACACTCCCGTTCCCTCGCGATCCGCGACCATCGCTCCCGCTCTTCCCGCACTGATGTCGATGGTGGTCACGGAGCCGTTCCTCACGCGCGAGACACCCTTGCCGGTCGAGACCCACAAGCTGCCGTCGCGTGTGCCGAGGACGCTGAAGATCCGGTTGTCGAGCTTCTGCCCCGCGGGCGGAGTCCACGGAACGAAGCGCACACCATCGAAACGGATCAGGCCATTCTCGGTGCCGATCCACAGGTATCCGTCAGGAGTCTGGGTGATGGCGTGCGCGGTGCTGCTGAAGAATCCGTCGCGCATCCGCCAAGCCGTGTGCCCGTACTGCGAGATGCGCCGCTCCGGATTCAACGCGCGCGCGTCCGGCGCCACGGTCGTTAGCAGAAGCACGAGCGGCAGCGCTCTCGCGATGGAAGACATCGCGCGCAAGGATAGCCGCGGACGGCCCAGTTCTGTTGGGGTATTGGCTTTCGTTCCGAATGCGCCAACGCGTTGCCGTTACCACGGAGGCGTGCCGCTGACGGCGGCGCATTTTGCCGCGGGAGCAACTGCCGCTCACCGGCGCATGATCGAGTCGAGGATCATGAGGAACGCTTCCTGTTGCTTCGGCTCCGTCTTGTTGATGACGGCAATGGTCTCGCCGATCCGGAAGCGCTGATGCAGGACGTCGGAGGAGTGGGACGAGGTCACCACGATGTGCCGGGGGGAGAGGCCTTTGGCGCGGGCGTACTCGACGAACTTCTTACCGTCCATGCCCGGCATCTCCAGGTCGACGATGAGCAGGTCGATGGTGTCGTCGATCTTCGGCAGGGCGTCGTAGGGATGGCTGTAGGTCTCCACTTCCGCGACATCCTGGTAGCGCTCCATGATGAAGTTCGACCAGAGGTCGCAGTACGAGGGCGAGTCATCGACGATGACCACGCGTTTGTGAGTCTTGGCGTCTCTCATTTGTGCTTCCGCTTCTTCGGGCTGCTCGTGGTGCGGAGGTCGTGCTTGACGACGCCGCCCACGACCGTGGCCACGGGCCGGCCCTGGTAGCTCTCTCCCACGAAAGGAGAGTTGGCCGCTTTGGACACGAAGGAGTCGCGCGTCACGTCGTAGCGCGCGGCGAGGTCGAGCAGCGTCACGTCGCCGAGGGAACCGGTCTTCAGGGTGCCACCCGGAAGCGCGAAGACGCGGGCCGGACCACAGGAGAAGAGGTCGATGAGACGCGGCAGCGCGATGACCTTGCCGAGCACGAGTTGGCGATAGCAGACCGCGAACGCGGTCTCCAGCCCGATCACACCGAACGGCGCGAGCTCGAACTCGACGTTCTTCTCGTCGAAGTGATGCGGTGCATGATCGGTGGCGATGGCGTCGACGGTTCCGTCCGCGATGCCTTCCAGCAGCGCGCGGCGATGAGCCTCCGCACGCAGCGGCGGGTTCATCTTCAGGTTCGTGGAGAAGGACTGCACGGCGTCGTCGCCGAGGGCGAGGTGATGTGGTGTGACTTCGCAGGTCACCCGCACCCCTTCCGCGCGGGCGCGCCGCACGGCGTCGATGGCTCCTGCGGTGGAGAGGTGGGCGATGTGGACGTGAGCACCGGTGAGCCGGGCCAGGATCACGTCGCGAGCCACCAGCGTCTCCTCGGAGGCAGCGGGGATGCCCCGCATGCCCAGGAGCGTCGAGGTGAAGCCCTCGTGCATCACGCCTCCCTCATTGAGGTTGGCGTCCTCCTCGTGCGCGATGACGGGGATGCCCAGCATCGAGCAGTACTCGAGAGCACGCCTCATGAGCTGCGCGTTCCAGACCGGCTTGCCGTCGTCGCTGACCGCCACGCAGCCCGCGGCGCGCAGGTCCGCCAGCTCGGCCATCTCCTCTCCCAGAAGGCCCTTGCTGACCGCCCCCACCGGGTAGACCCGGCACGAGCCGTTCCGCGCCGCCTCGGCCCGCACCATCTCCGTGACCGCCCGCTCGTCGTTCGGTGGCACGGTGTTGGCCATCGCGCTGACCGCCGTGTACCCGCCGGCTACGGCCGCCCGCGTGCCTGTGGCGATCGTTTCCTTGTGTTCCTGCCCGGGCTCCCGGAGGTGCGTGTGGAGATCGATGAAACCGGGCGTGGCCACGAGTCCCGTGGCATCCAGAGTCTCGACGTGGGCGGCCTTGATCCGGCGATCCACGCGCGCGATCACTCCATCTTCGATGAGGATGTCGAGCGTGGTATCGAGCTCCTGGCTGGGATCGACGACGCGGGCGTTGGTGATGAGCAGGTTCATGTAGTGGTTGTCGGCTGGCGGTTGGCGGTTAGCGGTGGACCGGCGAATGTGGATCTGGGATGGAGCAGGAGGTGGCTCTCCCGCCAACCGTCAACCGACAACCAACTCTCATTCGGTGTGCGCTCCGCCGAGGAGATAGAGCACGGCCATGCGCACGGCCACGCCGTTGGTGACCTGGTCGAGGATGACCGAGTAGTGTGGGTCGTCGGCGACGTCGGAGGCGATCTCCACGCCGCGGTTCATCGGGCCGGGATGCATGACCAGCACCTTCCGGCTGGCGCGGCGCAAGCGCTCACGGGTCAGGCCGAAGGTGTTGTAGTACTCGCGCAGCGACGGGAAGCTGAGCTTGCCCTGCCGTTCGAGCTGGATGCGCAGCATCATCACCACGTCCGCCGATTCGATGGCCTCGTCGAGCGAGTGCACCACGCGCACGCCGAGCTTTTCGATCTCGGCGGGGATGAGCGTGGGCGGACCGGCCAGGGTGACGTTGGCCTTCATCTTGGTGAGGAGATGGATGTTCGAGCGCACCACGCGCGAGTATTTGATGTCGCCGACGATGGTCACGTTCACACCTTCCAGGCGGCCCAGCCGCTCCCGGATGGTGAAGGCATCGAGCAAGGCCTGCGTGGGATGCTCGTGCGCGCCGTCGCCGGCGTTGATCACGGAGATGTTCGGGTACCGCTCGGCGAGCATCTTGGGCGAACCCGGATGCTTGTGGCGGATGACGATCATGTTGGGGTGCATGGCCACGAGGTTGTCGGCCGTGTCGATGAGCGTCTCGCCCTTCTCCACGGCGGATCCCGAGGCCGCGAAGTTCAACGTGTCCGCCGAGAGCCGCTTCTCCGCGATCTCGAAGGAGACCCGGGTGCGCGTGGACGCCTCCATGAAGAGGTTGATGACCAGTTGGCCTCGCAGGGCCGGCACTTTCTTCACCGGCCGCTCGCTCACTTCCTTGAAACCCTCGGCCGTATCGAGAATGAGGTTGATCTCGTCGGGAGTGAGAGGCTCGATGCCGAGAAGGTCTTTCGAGCGGAGGGCGGAACCGGCGGTACGCATGTTGTCGGTGGTCGGTTGTCAGTTGTCTGCGGTTCGGTCGCCTGAGCGAAGCCGCCCATGGAACCGGCAACCGAGAACCGAGAACAACTTCATTTCTCCATGATCAGAACTTCGTCTTCCCCGTCCGTCTCCACCAGCTTCACCTTGATCACTTCCTCGGCGTCGGTGGGAACGGTCTTGCCGATCACGTCGGCGTGGATGGGGAGCTCGCGATGGCCGCGATCGATGAGCACGGCCAGCATGACCTGCTTGGGCCGGCCGAAGTCGATGAGCGCATCGAGCGCGGCCCGCACCGTGCGGCCCGTGTACAGCACATCGTCGACCAGGACAATCACCTTGTCGTTGATCGGCTCAGGGAACTTCGTCGGCTTCACGACCGGGTTGGGAGCGATCGTGGTCAGATCATCGCGATAGAGGGTGATGTCCAGGATGCCGAACGGCACGGCCCGCCCTTCCATCTGCTCGATCTCCCGAGCCATCCGCTCGCCGATGGGAACTCCACGGCTCCGAATGCCTACGATCATCAGGTCGTCGAGCCCACGGTTTTTCTCCACGGTTTCGATAGCCATCCGGCGAATGGCACGGTTCATCCGCGCCCCGTCCAACAGTCGTTTTTTCACGTTCATAAAGCGCGCGGAGGATATCACGCGCTGGCGTCGTGCTCAGAGGAACGGTTGCTGTGGAGCGGTGGGCTTCAGCCCTCCGGGCTCTCGCGAAGCGCTTCCCCTCTGCCGTCTCGGCTTCGACGAAGCACGCGGCTTCGGCACGAGAGTCCCGAGAGCCTCACGCGACTTCGGCGCACTCGTCGCGAGCGCCCGGTGGGCTTAAGCCCACCGCTCCACTGTTACTGGGATCGTTGGGTTGGCGGGCGCAACCCGCAACTCGCCACTCGCAACTCGCAACTCGTCACCACGAGGTTGGTAGCAAACCTGCAGCGCTCCCGCTCATGGAAGGCAGACTGAAAGTGTTGCTGGTGGAAGACAACGCGGACGTCCGCCGACTGTATGCGATCGGACTCAACCAGCGGGGATTCGAGGTCAAGCTTGCCGCCAATGGCGCCGAGGCGGTCGACCGCGTGGCTATGGAACGGCCTGATTTCATCCTCCTCGACTGGAGGATGCCTCTCATGGACGGACAGGAAGTCGTGGAGCGGCTGGATGGGCAGCATGTCAACGATGACGTCGCCATCATCGTCATCAGCGGCCAGCCCGCCCCGGCCCCGCTTCCCCGTCGAATCCGTTCGTGGCTGACCAAGCCTCTCACGGTCGACGAACTGGTCTCGGAAATTGGCCGAGCGCCCTCTTTGGTCTCGGCCGAATAGCCAAGGTTGCCAAACGCGCTTACAATCCGCCCCGAATGGCCAAGATCTTCTTCGTCGGCCTCGACGGCGCGGAGAAAAGTTACCGGCTCCAGACGCATCGCCCGTTCACACTGGGGCGCGATCCGGGGAATGACATCATCCTTCGCGACCCGAAGGTGTCGCGCCACCATGCCGAAATCGTGTTCGAGCGCGGGTTCTTCGTGCTGCACGACCTGGCCAGCGCGAACGGCACGTACGTCAACGGCAAGCGCGTCCGCGTCGCACCGCTGACTCACGGCGCGAGGCTGCGCATGGGGAACACCTACGGGCGCTTCTCCGAGGAGTTGCCGACCGAATCCGATGCGGCGCCGCTGGCCGCCGCACCGGTGGAACCTTACGATCAACCCGTGCCTCCGACCGAGGACCTCGGGGCCTTGGAGATGATGCCCACCTCCACCATCGAACGAGTGAACCTCGACACGCTCCCGCACGAAAGAGTCAGCCCCGCGGAGCTAAAAAAAAAGTAGTTGACGACGCCGCACCACCCTCGCCCGAACCGAGCTTCTCCCCACCCGACGTGAGCACGCTTCCACCCATCGCACCCGCTCCCGCGGCCGTTCCCGCACCGGGCGCCTTCGCGCACACGGAGTTCCGCTTCACCACAGGCCTCCGCTCCGGCGAGACCGCCACGGTGTGGGGCGCGAACGGCGAGGAGCTCCTGACCTATCGCAGCTTCGCCGGAGTGATCGGCACCGTGGCCGCCCTCCTGGCCGGCATCGTGGGAGTGGCCGGTCTGGCCTCGACGCTCTTCCTGTTCGCTGAAGGAGCCCCCCTCCGGGCGACGGTGGTATTGATCCTGACCATCGTCTTCACCGCGTGCATCGCCTATCTCGCGCCGCGTACCGAGGTCACGCTCTTCGAGACCGGCCAGCCCGCATTGACGCTCTCACAGCGCTCGATCTTCCCAGCCGCGACCTACACCCTGACCACTCCCAACGGCACGCGCCTGGCCGAGATCCGCAAGGCTCCGCTCTCCCGATTTGGCCGCAACCGCTGGACGATCCTCCACGAAGGCCGCTATCTCGGCGAGGCTGCCGAGGCCTCTCTCTTTGGAGCGCTGGTCCGCAAACTCTACGGAAAGTTCAGCCGCCGCTTCGAGACCGACGTCCTCGTCACGCACGGAGGAGTGGAAGCCGCCCGCATCCTCCGCCGCCCCGACCCCTCCGGCCGAGCCGACCTCCTCCAGATCTTCAACGACACCCTCGACCGCCGCGTCCTCGTCGGAGTGGCCACCTTGATCCTGGGACGCGAGCCGTAGCCTCTCTGCCGTGTCTTCGCGTCGAGTCTTCGAGTCTTCAAGTCGTCGAGTCTTCGAGTCTTCGAGTCGTCGAGTCTTCGAGTCGTCGAGTCGTCGAGTCGCGCAATGGGAACCTCGCGTTAGTCTCAAGTCTCCCGTAGCTGCTTCGACTCTTCGACCCCTCTGAGACCGTGAGACTCTGAGACCATGAGACTGGGACCCGCCTCGACGACTCGAAGACTCGACGACTCGACGACTCGACGACTCGACGACCGAAGACTCGACGACTCGACGACTCGACGACCAAGGACCAAGGCTACGGAGAGCGCACGATCTCCACCCCGGCGTA
>Ga0307505_10001064_pt1 | contig 24379 bp, 18 predicted proteins | sample 23_S_MG_FD_202183 | JGI IMG/M metagenome (GOLD analysis project Ga0307505, IMG submission 202183) | Soil microbial communities from Populus trichocarpa stands in riparian zone in the Pacific Northwest, United States - 23_S | ecosystem: Environmental > Terrestrial > Soil > Riparian zone > Trees...
ACAGGCCCGCAAAGTCGCAACCGGGATCGTCGGGCGCGGCGTAGTGGTTGACGATCTGGCCGAGCAGATGGATCTCGCTGCGCCCCGACGCGGCGGCGTCGGCCACATCGGCCAGGATGTCGGCCTTCAGCCGCATCCGCTCGTGGCCGCGGGTATGGGGCACCACGCAGAAGGCGCAGTGGTCGTTGCAACCCTCGATGATCGTGACGTACGCGCGCACCGCGTCCCCTCGTCGCGCCACGCCGACCGGGAACGTCACGTCGTCGAGCCGAAGCACGTCGACCGCGGAGAAGGCGGTGTCGCGGGCACGCTCGACCAGGGCGGGAAGTTCCTTGACGCGATGCGTGCCCAGTACGACGTCGATGATCTTGCCGTTGGTCCTGGTCAGGAGCGAGTCGCCCTCTTGCTGCGCCACGCATCCCGCGACCACGACGACAGGACGACGGCCGGTCTCTTCGCCCTGCACGCGCAGTTCACCGAGCCGCGTGTACAGCTTGTCCTCGGCGTGCTCGCGGACGCTGCACGTGTTCACGATCACCACGTCGGCGTCCAGCGAGTCGTGAGCCGCCTCGTAGCCCGCGCGCTCGAGCAGCCCGGCCATGCGCTCCGAGTCGTGGACGTTCATCTGGCACCCGAACGTCTCAACGAGGTATCGCTTCTTCACTTTTGCTCCAAGATCCTACGACTTTCGCTTTCGCCCTTTGCCCTGGCTTCGGCTTTCGCCCGTCGCCGCACGGTCGCCCACTTCAAGGAGCTGGGTGGCAGCCGCGCGGCTCGCGTCGCTTTGCTGGGCGCCGGTCAGCATCCGAGCAATCTCGCCGACCCGCGCGTCGCCGTCGATGCGGTCGACGTGCGTCGTGGTCCGGCCGCCGGCGGCGTGCTTGGCGATCGCGAAGTGGGCCGTCGCTCGAGCGGCGATGCCGGCCAGGTGCGTGATGCACAGAACCTGAAAACGGGAACCCAGGGAGCGCAGGCTCGCGCCGACCGCGTCGGCCACCCGCCCGCCTATGCCCGCGTCCACCTCGTCGAAGATGAGTGTCCGGTCGGGTAACTCGGAATGCCCGTTGCGCCCATCCAGGCCCACGACGTGAAGGGCCAGCATCACCCGCGACAACTCTCCGCCCGAGGCGATCCGGGCGAGTGGACGCGGCTCCTCGCCGACGTTCGCGGACACGAAGAATTCCGCCTGGTCGACGCCGCGCTCGCTCCATCCGTCGGGACCAGTCTCGGGGGCGAACCGCACGTCGAGCCGCGTGTGCTCCATCGCCAGGCGGCTCAGTTCGGCCTCGAGGGACCGGCTGAAGCGAACGGCCGCTTCGCGCCGCTGGCCGGACAGGCGCCGCGCCGCCGACAAAAAGGACGACTCGGCCGCGCGCATCTCGGACTCGAGGGCCTCGGGCGCCGCACGGGCTTGCAGCTGCGCGCGCTCGTCTTCCAGCGACCGCCACCGCGCGATGACGTCGGCCAGCGTCGGGCCGTGTTGGCGCTTGAGCCGGTCGAGCCTGGCGAGCCGATCCTCCACCTCCGCCAAACGGTCGCCCGCATCCTCCACGGCCTCGCCCGTCGCGCGGAGCGCACGCCCCAGGTCGTCGAGATAGTCGCCAACCGCGCGACGCCCCTCCGCCAGGACCACGAAGCCGGGGTCCACCTGCGCCAACTCGTCGATCCGCTTCCAGGCCGCGCCCAGGAGGATGGTGGCCGCGTCGTCTCGTTCGAACAACAAGTCGTAGCTCTCCTGGCAGAGCCGCTGCACGCGGTCGGCATGCAGCAGCCGCTGCTTGGAGGCGGCGAGCTGCTCGTCCTCCCCCGCCCGAGGCTGCACGGCGTGGAGTTCGGCAAGCTGGAACGCCAGCCACTCGAGACGCGCCGACCGCTCGCGCGCGTCCATCGACGCACGTCTGTGGGCCTCGGTCAGTTCCCGAAGGTGTCGCCAGTGCTCGGCCACCTCGGCTCGAGACGCCTGGAGACCCGCGAACTCGTCCAGCGTGGTCAGGTGGGTTTCGGGGTCCAACAGGCGCTGCTGTTCGTGCTGGCCGTGGATGTCCACGAGCCCCCCAGCCAGTTCGCGCAGCTGCGCCGCGGTCACGACGGCACCGTCCACGAAGGACCGGCTGCGTCCTTGGGCGCTGATCTCCCGGCGGACCACGATCTCCCGCCCCGCCGTTTCGAAGACCGCCTCGATGGTCGCGTGCGACTGCGCGGTTCGGACCAGTTCGGCCGAGGCGCGTCCGCCGAGCAGCAGATCGACCGCGTCGGCCACGATGGACTTGCCCGCGCCCGTCTCACCCGTGAGGACGTTGAAGCCGGGCGCGAAATCCACTTCCGCGAACTCGATCACCGCCAAGTTCTGGATACGGATGAAGCGGAGCATAACGGCGGAACTGCCATCGTATCATAGGTTTGACAGGATCCACCTCGCATGTTAGGCTGCTCCATCTGCGCTGTCCCAGCGGCGCGCGTCCGGGTTGTCGGAGGCATCGTTGCACAGTTTTTCAGCCGTGGTCCTTGCCTGGCAGGTGCAGGAAGTGGCTACTCCCCTGTCCGGGAGCCAATCGGTGTTCGAGCTCGTGGCCCAAACGGGGCCAGTCAATCAAGTCGTGCTCGGACTGCTCCTGGCGCTGTCGGTCGTCTCGTGGGCGATCATCATTCAGAAGGCGCTGGCCTATCGCGCTGCCGAGCGCCAGACCGCTACATTCCTCCAAGCATTCCGCCGCAGCACCAAGTTCGCCGAAGTCCAGGCAGCGTGCTCCGCCATCCCCGAGAGCCCGCTCGTTGGCGTCTTTCAAGCGGGCTACGCCGAGATCACTGCGCAGCTGCGGCCCGGCAGCGGCGGCGCCGAATCGAACCGCGTCGTGCTGAAAAGCCTCACCGCAGTCGACCGCGCGCTCTTGCGCGCATCGGCCGTGGAGGTCAACAAGCTCGAGAAGCGCGTGACCTTCTTGGCGACCATTGCCAGCGCGGCTCCCTTCATCGGCCTCTTCGGCACGGTGTGGGGCATCATGGACGCGTTCCGGGAGATCGGCGGCACCGGGTCGACGAACCTCTCGGTGATCGGTCCCGGGATCTCCGAGGCGCTCATCGCCACGGCGGCGGGCCTCTTCGCCGCGATCCCGGCGGTGTTCTTCTACAACCACTTCACGTCGAAGACCAAGGCGCTCGCCTCGGAGATCGACGACTTCTCGCTCGAGTTCCTCAACATCTCCGAGCGGAACTTCACCTAGCAGCGACATCTTCCATGGCCACGACCGCAACGACCAAGGCACGTTCTTCGACAGGCCATGCCTAAGGTCATCGCCACCTCGTCCGCGTCGCCGACCCGTGGGGGACGGGCTCGTCGCGTGTCCACGACGCTCGCGGAGATCAACGTGATCCCGCTGGTGGATGTGATGCTGGTGCTGCTCATCATCTTCATGGTGGCGGCGCCGATGCTCCAACGCGGCGTGGAGGTGAACCTGCCGGAGGCGCGCCAGTCGCGTGAAATTTCCGGCGAGCGTCTCTTCGTCGACGTCCCCTTCTCGTTTCGCCAGGACCGCCGGGTGCACCTGGCGAAGGAAACCATCCGGCTCGAGGTGCTGGCGGAACGCGTGCGACAGGCGCTCATCGGCCGCACGGACAAAGAGGTGTTCGTCCGCAGCGATGGGCGCCTGGACGTGCAAGCGCTGATCGACGTGCTGGATGCCTTGAAGGCTGGTGGTGTGGCGACCGCCGGCATCGTGACCGACCCGCCGCGCACGCCATGATGGAGCCGACGTCGGAAGTCCTGGCGGCACGGGCACGCCTCCAGAGCGGCGTCGGAGGGCAGAACCTTGCGTGGTCGATCGTGGCGCATGGCCTCGTGCTGGCGACCGTAGCGCTCTGGCCCCGGTCGGCGTCGGTGGCACCGGTTCGGACCGTGATGACCGTCAGCCTCACGGGGGCGGCGGGACCGCGCACCGGTGGGCTGACGGAGATCGGCGGAGCCGCACCGGCGCCCGTCCAGCCCAAGCCCACGATTCCGGTTCAACCGCCCAAACCGCAGGCCACGGCGTCCAAACCAGCGGTGGCGCCCCGGCCGGCGACAAGGACGCCGGCGCCGGCGTCACCGACGCGGCCGGCGGCGGCCGAACCGGCGCCGAGCGGCAACGCGCCGGTGGTTACCGGGGCCAAGGGCCAGGGCTTCGGCCTCAGCAGCAGCGGGGGCGGTGCCGGCCGGCGGGTCGAGGTCGATGTGGCCAACTTCTGCTGCCCCGAGTACCTGGACCAGATGGTGCTGGCGATCCAGCGGGGGTGGGACAAGAATCAAGGTGTGACCGGAGCGTCGGTCATCACGTTCACGATTCGCCGGGACGGCCTGGTCGATGCCGTCCTGGTGCGCAAATCGAGTGGGTTCTACGCACTCGACAACGCCGCGATGCGGGCGGTGGCCCGCTCGGAGCGGCTGTCGCCGTTACCGCGCGAGTTTCCGAATGCCTCGCTGACCGTTCACCTGACCTTCGAGTATCAGCAGTGACCATGCGTACATCCACGCTCATCCGTTCCGCGGTGGCCCTCGCGCTCGTCGGCGCGACCATTCCCACGGTAATCGTCACGACGGCCGACCGGGGGGCGGGCCAGGCGGCGCAGCAGCCCGCGGAGGTGGAGCTGGTGATCCGCGGCGACGGCGGCACCCCGCCGCGCCTCGCGGTGCCGGACATGGTCGCGGCGTCCCCCGAGGTGGCCGAGATCGCGAAGACGATCAGTCAGGTGCTCTGGGACGACCTCAACTTCGAGCGGGAGTTCTACCTGATCCCGCGCGACACCTACGCCAGCGTACCGGCCGCGCGAACGGTGGAGCAGGTGCCCTTTGCGTCGTGGCGAGAATTGGGCGCGGACGGCTTGCTGTTCGGCACGGTCCAGCGCACGCCCGAGGGCGTGCGCGTGCAGGTCCGCCTGATCAACGTCACCACGCGGCAGGCCGCCTTCGCCAAGGAGTACAGCGGAACCGCGGCAAACGCGCGGCTCTATGCCCACACGATCGCCGACGAGATCCACAAGCAGCAGCGCGCGCTGCGCGGCGTGGCCCGTACGAAGCTGGCCTTCTCGTCGGACCGGACACGCGACCGCGTGTCCGGCGCCGTGGCCAACCGCGAGGTGAAGGAGATCTTCGTCTCCGACTACGATGGCGGCAACCAGCAACGGATCACCAACACGCGCCAGCTGAACAACTTCCCCGCGTGGTCGCCGGATGCGCGGGCCGTCGCGTACACGTCGTACCGTCGGGTGGTCCCGGACATCTTCATCTCGCGCATCTATCAGGGCATCCTCGAGAACCCACTGAAGGGCGAGGGCGCCAACTACTTGCCGGTGTGGTCGCCCGACGGCGCGCGCATCGCCTTCTTCTCCAACCGCGACGGCAACCCGGAAATCTACGTGATGAACCGCGACGGGTCGGGCGTCCGGCGCCTGACCAACCATCCGGCCGGTGAGTCATCGCCGACGTGGTCGCCGAACGGGGCGCAGATCGCATTCACGTCGGACCGCGCCGGACAGCCGCAAATCTACGTGATGAGCAGCACCGACGGGTCTGGTGTACGGCGCTTGTCGAACGAATCCTATGCGGACCGGCCCACGTGGTCGCCAGGGCCATTGAACGAGATCGCGTTCTCCGCGCAAACGAGTCGGTCGGGTCACGACATCAAGGTCCTGGACCTGGCGTCGGGCCAGGTCCGGCAGATCACCAATGGCAACGGGTCGAACGAAAGCCCGGCCTATTCGCCAAGCGGCCGGCACCTGGCGTTCACGTCCACTCGAGGCGGACGAACGCAGGTCTATACAATCGGTCGAGACGGCCAAGGGCTGCGGCAGGTGACGACCGACGGCAACAACTACTCTCCGGCGTGGTCGCAGTAGCACATGGTTTTCCAATGGAACGGCCTGACGGCCCGTGTAGACTCACAAGGTGCCCCCCAACGTGGAGATGAGATGAGATACAGGCACATCCTCGTGGTGGTCCTCGCCGTGGCGACGACCGTAGTGATGGGCGCCTGCGCACGACGTCAGAGCGCTCCCATCACCACACCTCAGCCCGCGCCGCCGTTCACCGAACCGGCCGCGGTGCCGCAGGCGCCGCCTGCGCCGCGCGGCGCGCAGGCCGTGGTGGACAATCAACTTGCGGCCGGCCCGGCCCTGTCCGAGGACGAGCTGGCGGGGCGCACGCTCGAGGACCTGAACCGCGACTCCCCGCTGCGGCCGGCCTACTTTCCCCTGGACAGCTTCGAGCTGAACGACGAGGCCCGGACGATCGTGGCGGCCAATGCGGAGGTCCTCAAGCAGAACCCACGGTGGGCAATCACCATCGAGGGCCACTGCGACGAGCGCGGCACGGCCGAATACAACCTGGCGCTCGGCGAACGTCGCGCCGCCGCGGCGATGGCGTACCTCGTGTCGCTCGGCATCGCTCCGACTCGGCTCAAGACGGCCAGCTACGGCGACGAGTATCCGTTCGACCGCGCGCACTCCGAGGACGCCTGGTCCAGGAATCGGCGCGCGCACTTCGTGATCTCGGGGAAATGAGTGCGACGCCAAACGGGGACGGACATGAGGCCGCATAACCCTCGAGCCATTCAGGTGCGCGCCAGCGCAGCGGCGCTGGTCTGTGCCGGACTCCTCGTCGGCGCAGGGACTTCCCCACTGGCGGCGCAGAACCGCGAGCACCAGCAAATGGCCGCCGAGCTGCGCATCCTGCAGGACCAGCAACAGCAGTTGGCGTTGCTCGTGGCGCAGATCGCCGAGGCGGTGAAGGCCATCCCCGGCCGAATCGACGAGGCCAGCGCCGCAACGCGCAAGGGCTTCGCCGACCAGGAGCTGCGGATCAGCGCCCTCGCGGGCGACGTCGGTCTCATCCGCGAGCGCACCCAGGACACCGACACGCGCCTGCGATCGCTGCGGGACGAAATTGACGCCCTGCGAGCCACGCTGGTCGCGCTGCAGGCCCAGATCACCCAGATCGCGCAAACGCCAGCGCCCAACTCGGATCCCGTTGACCTGTCGGCCGTGACGCCCGTGGGGCCCGGGGGCCCACCGGCTCCCGTCGGGCCTCCGCCCTCGACCAGCGGCCTGTCGCCGTCGCGGATGTTGGATTCGGCCAAGTCCGACTACTTCGCGGGGCAGTACTCGCTGGCGCTGTCCGGGTTCGAGGCCGTCCTTCGCACCTTCCCGCGGACCGAATCGGCGGCCGAAGCGCAGTTCTACATCGGAGAGACCTACTCTCAGCTGAAACGCTGGCTCGATGCCGTCGGGGCCTATACGCTGGTCGTGCAGAACTATCCGACGTCCAGCAACGTGCCCGAAGCCTATTTCAGGCGCGGTCGAGCCTACGAAGACCTGGGCCAGACCGACGCCGCACGCGCGTCGTGGGAGCTGGTGGTCAAGACCTACCCGGACACCACCGGCGCCACGCTGGCCAAGCAAGGACTCGACCGCTTGGTCCGCAAGGCCACACCGTAACCGGCCCGCCCGCGCGTGACCTGGTCTGTCACGAGATCGACGTATGCTGTGGGCGGTCCGTTCCTCGACGAACGGACCGAGCCACTGACCACTACTGAAGAACACGACTGAACATGTCTGCCACGGCAGCAGTAACTGCGGCCGTAGGGGTGCGCGCCGCGCCGCGTGCCCGGAAGGGATGAAATGGGAAGCGTCAACAAAGTGATCCTGGTCGGCAATCTTGGGCGTGATGCGGAACTGCGCTACACGCCTGGCGGCGCGGCCGTGGCCACGCTGAACCTCGCGACGACCGAGGTGTGGAACGATCGCAACAACCAGCGGCAGGAAAAGACCGAATGGCACCGCGTGGTGCTGTGGGGCAAACAGGCGGAGAGCCTGCAGGAGTACCTCACCAAGGGCAAGCAGATCTTCGTCGAAGGGCGGCTGCAAACCCGGCAGTGGGACGACAAGGACGGAAACAAGCGGTACACCACCGAGATCAAGGCCGACCGCATCACGCTGCTCGGCGGCGGCGCCGGTGGTGGTGGCGGACGAGGCGGGGGCATGGAGCGAGGCGGGGGTTCGTCCATGGACGAACACGAACCGCCTTCCGCGCCGCTCACCGACGACGACATTCCGTTCTAGCCTAGCGAGGCTACGCCTCGCTAGAAACCGGTATCACGCGCGACCGTGGCGGCGCCAGCCGGCGTCGCCACGCCCCCGCAGCACGCACGCTATTACGAGTCGCGGTGCTTGACGCGGACGCGCACGCCGGCCACCGTGCCGAGTTCATGCTTCAACGCTTCGGCGATCATCACCGACCGATGTTGGCCGCCGGTACACCCGATGCCGACGGTGAGATACGTCTTGCCCTCCCGCACATAGTGCGGCAGCGCGAAGCGCAGGAACGACGACAGGCGGTCGATGAACTCTTTCGTCGCCTTGTGCCGGCGCATGTACCGGATGACCGGCTGATCCCGGCCCGTCAACCGCCGCAGGCGATCCACGAAATGGGGGTTGGGCAGGCAGCGGACGTCGAACGCCAGGTCCACGTCTTCGGGCAGCCCGTGCTTGAACCCGAAGCTCAGGAGCGTCACCACCATCTCAGCGCGGCTGGTCCCGCGGTCGCGCGACATCCGCATGAATATCTCGCGCAGCTCGTGGACGGTCAGCCGGGACGTATCCACGACCATGTCGGCCATCGACCGGATCGAGGCCAGCTTGTCGCGCTCGTCGCGGATGCCCTCGGACACCGAGCGGTCCGGCGCCAACGGATGCGGCCGCCGCGTTTCGCTGAATCTCCGCACCAGCGCCGAGTGGCTGGCCTCCAGGAAAATCAGCGTGGGACGCGTGCGCGGCTTCGCACGCAGGCTCCTGAGGGCCGCCGGGAATTCGCGAAGGAAGGCGGCCTCGCGGATGTCGACGACCAACGCCACCTTGTCCAGTTGCGCGTCGTCGCGGCCAGCCAGCTCCGCCAGCTTCGGAATGAGCTGCGTCGGCAGGTTGTCGACGCAGAAATAGCCAAGATCTTCGAGCGCCCGCAGCGCGTGGGTTTTGCCGGAGCCGGACAGCCCGGTCACGATCACGAAGCGGCGCGTGCCGCGACGGCCCGTGCCGGGGCGCGTTCGTGTCGCCGTGGCTGTCTTGCTCGAAGGGACCGACCGGCGGCGGGGAGACGTGGGGCGCGATGGGGGCCTGGACGTCGCTGCGGGTCGGGTCTTGCTCAATAGAGGACCTTGCGCTGGTTCGACGTCGGGATCTTCAACTCCTCCCGGTACTTCGCGATGGTCCGGCGGGCCAGGTCGAGGCCCTCCTTCTGCAGCATGCTGACGATCTTCGAGTCGCTGAGCGGCTTGCGGCCGTCTTCCGCCTCGATGATCTTGCGGATGCGCTGCTTGATGGTGACCGACGACACCGCTTCGCCGTAGGAGCTGGCGATGCCGCTGTGAAAGAAGTACTTCATCTCGAACACGCCTTGCGGCGTGTGCATGTACTTGTTGGTCACCACGCGGCTCACGGTCGACTCGTGCATCCCGATGTCGTTGGCCACGTCGCGCAGGACCAGCGGCCGCAGGTACTCGATGCCGTGGTCCAGGAAATCCCGCTGGAAGTTGATGAGGCTCGTCGCGACTTTGTGGATCGTCTTCTGCCGCTGCTCCACGGACTTGATGAGCCACAACGCCGAGCGGAACTTGTCCTTCACGTAGGCGCGGGTCTCGTCGCTGTTCTCGGAGCCCTTGTCGAGAAGCCGGCGATAGACGGGGCTGATGCGCAGCTGCGGCAGGCCCTCTTCGTTCAGGACCGCCACGTACTGATCCTCGACCTTCACGATGTGCACGTCGGGGATGACGTACTGGGACTGCGAGGGGTTGAACCGGCTGCCGGGCTTGGGATCCAGCCGCTGGATGATGTCGACGTGCTGCTTCAGCTCCTCGATCGAGAGGCCGACCTTTCGAGCCAACTCGGGGATCTGGTGGTTCTGCAGCAGCCGCATGTGCTGGGACACGATGGTCTCGGCGATGACCGTTTCATCCTGCGTGCCGGCCAGCCCCGGGTGGCGCAGCTGCAGCAAGAGGCATTCCTGGAGGTCCCGGGCAGCCACGCCCACGGGATCAAATCCCTGCACGAGCGCCAGGCCGGCTTCGACGGTTTCGATCGACCAGGGGCCCATCGTGGCCAACTCGTCCACCGTGGCCACCAGGTAGCCGTCGTCGTCGAGGTTGCCGATCACGGCTTCCCCCACGGCGCGGGTCGTGGGATCGCTCGACTGCATCGACAACTGCCACAGCAGGTGATCCGACAGCGACGCCGAGGTCGACAGCGTGTTCTCGATGGGCGGGAGTTCCCGGACTTCGGTAGGCGTGCGCGGGCGGTAGCCGTCGTCCAGGTAGTCGCCGAAGAAGTACTCGTAGTCCTGGTCGTCCCAGGTGTCGGTCTTTTCCTGGGCGGGCTTTTCTTCGACCTTTTCCGGCGGCGTCTCCGGCGTCGCCTCGGCCTGCTGCTGCTCCTCGATGTTCTCCTCGAGCAGCGGGTTCTCGACCATCTCCTGGTTGAGGAGTTCCGACAGCTCGAGCGTCGACATCGGCAGCAGCTTGATCGCCTGCTGCAACGACGGCGTCAGAATCAGCTTCTGAACGAGCTTGGTGTGGAGTTTCTGAGAAATCGCCATCGCGCTAACCGCGTCGCCTCATCCAGACCAATGGCACGTCCGTCCGCCTAATCCAGCCGAAAATCAGCGCCAAGATAGATCCGCCTGACATCTTCGTCGGAGGCCAACGCGGTGGGCGTGCCACTCCTGAAGATGGTTCCATCATGCACGATATATGCCCGATCCGTTATGCGAAGAGTTTCGCGCACGTTGTGATCGGTCATCAGCACGCCAATTCCTCGCTCCTTCAAGTGAAACACGATCTTCTGAATCTCTCCGACGGCGATCGGGTCGATGCCCGCGAACGGCTCGTCGAGCAGGATGAACCGCGGCTCCATGACCAGAGCCCGGGTAATCTCTGCCCGTCGCCGCTCTCCACCCGACAACGTGAACGCCGGCGACGCGGCCAGACTCGTCAAGCCGAGTTCGGCCAGCAACTCCGTCGTCCTTCGTCGCCGTGTCTCCCGGTCCGCCCCGGTGGTCTCCAGGATGGACAGGATATTCTGCTCGACCGTCAGGCCCCGGAAGATGGACGGCTCCTGGGGCAGATACCCGATGCCTTTCCGAGCCCGCACATACATCGGGTCCCGAGTGACATCCTTGCCGTCCAACTCCACCCGACCCGAGTCGGGTGCGGTCAGCCCGACCGTCATGTAGAAGGTCGTGGTCTTGCCAGCGCCGTTCGCACCGAGCAAGCCGACGATCTCGCCCGACGCCACCTCGATGCTCACGTCCCGCACCACGGTCCGGCCGCTGTAGGACTTGGTCAGCTCGTGCGTACGGAGGATGGACATCGGTGGCGCGCCGCCGTCAGGTCCCCCGCCTACCGCGTCGCGGGCGCGCAGGATCCGCCGCTCTTGGTCTGCGTGCGAATCTCTTCGTTGCCGTCGACAAGGATCCTATCGGTCGATCCGTAGAATATCAGCGTCTTGCCCGTCGTTGCACGACATGACTCGACAACGCTCACCGGTCGAGCTGCCGTACCGGTCAGCTCATAACGCTCCTCACGCGCCACATACGTCAGGCGCGCGCTCGACGCCCGCCGGGTTCCGGCCCGCAGGGTGACGTCCCCGGTGGCCTCGAGACGGTCGGTAGCGGACGAGCCGGCGACGAGCACCAGCGCGATCCGTTCGGCTCGTATCTCCCCGGGGGCGGCGCTCAGGTAGGACTGCGACGCGGGGGCCGCCGGGGTCGCGGGGGCCGCCGGGGTCGCGGCTACCGCGGGGCGACCGCCGCCCGCGCGGGCCACCGGCGCCAGTTCCACAGGTGTCTCCAATACCAGGGTGCGCGTCGAGTCCTCGAACTCAATCGACCGCGCGCGGCCGCTGGCCGGTCCATCGGTCATCGGCAGCGTGACCCGGGCGGCGCCGATGGCCGCCAGACGGCCCTTGTCCCGGTCGATCGTGATGGAGTCGGCGCGCATGGCCGTCTCCCCCTGCCACAGCATGGCGTTGCCCACGTAGGTCATGCGGCCGCCGCCGGCCTCGGTCGTCAGGCTGTCGGCGTTGACGTTGACCAGTTGCCCTTGCGCCAGGAGCCCAGGGAGTCGCTGCACGCTCGCCCCGCCGGTCTTGTCGGCCGACGGTCTCAGCACCGTCTTGGCTCCCCCGGTGGCCTTCACGTCTCTCGACGCCAACCCCAACTCGATCCGCTTCGCAGTCAGCGTCAGACGCTCATCCGCCATCCGAGGCTCGGGCACGGCATCGCCTGCCGCAAGCGCGAGGCCTCCGCCGGCCAGGTCGTACCGGATCTCGTCGGCCACCGCGGTCAGCGCGCCTTCCTCGAAGGACGCTCCGCCGCCGAACACCGCCGACTGGACGGCATCCTCTTCGACCCCCAGCGTCAAGACGCGCCCCTTGGCGACGCGCGCGCGCCGGCCGGCTCCTTCCTCCCGGTACGACACATCCTGGCTGACTCGCAGGCCGGCCAACGTGCCCTTGGCGTCGTGGCTCGACTCGAACTCGCGGCCGAGGACCACCTGACCGGGGCTCGATTCGGCGCCGGGCAAGTCGATGCGCACGCCGTCGCGACCGACGGCTCGCACCAGGTGACCCTCGGCGTCCAGCTCGATGTCCAGCGTGCCGCCGCCGAAGCGCCGCTGCGGTGTGCGCGGCGAAGACGCCGCCGCGATCACCAGCGCATCACCCGCCATCAGGGCGCGTTCCAGCGTGACGCCGTCCTCCGCGTACTGCAGGGTCATGTCGCGCGCCGTCATGCGGTCGAGCGAACCAGTCCCGCCGGTGACGCTGGCGTGCTCGTGAAGCTCCACCACGCTCACCCGCTGCTCGTCTTCCGACAGCCGCGCCACCACCGTTTCGCCGGAGAGCACTTGTGCGCCTCGGGCCACCGTGGCCGCCTGCTCCAGCGTCAGCACGTGCTGGATCCGGTCCAGCATCGCGGTCCCGGCCCGGAAGTGCATCCCCTCGCTCTCCGCCGCGTCCTGCACTCCGTCGGGTGCCAGGCGCACGTCGGGGTTCGCCAGCAGGCGGAGCAACTCCGCGTTGGTGTCGTACGACATCCCGGTGGCCGACCCTGCCAGCCGTCCCTTCCGAAACGTGACGTCGCCGGGCGCCTGCACCAGACCCTCGCCCTTTGCGTAGGTCGCCGCGTCGGCGCCCAGCTCGAACCCGTCGCTGGCGGTCAATCGCACCTGACCCGACAGTTCCAGATCCATGGCGTCCTTGCCGGCGCGCGCCTCCGCGGCGGTGACCACGAAGTCCCGGCCGCTCCGGTTGCGCACCGAGACGCGCACGCCGAACTGCCGGGTCGACCCATCGTTGTAGTGCAGGGTCTTGTCCGCGCGCACCTCGAAGCGCTCCTCGCTGAGGCGCACCTGTTGGAGCACCGCCGACCGGCTTTCCAGCACGGCCGTGGGGTCCGTTCGCTCGATGGGTGGCGGCGGAGCAACGGGGGGCCGGCGCGTCACGGTCATGTACGCGCCCACGGCGCTGGCGCACGCCACCACACCCACGATCACCCGCGCGGGACGATGCCAGGTCATCTGATGGTCAGCATAACAGCACCCGGCGCTAGAGCCGCACGCGGCGCTCGGCGCGGATCACTCGTCGGGAACGGCCGGCTGCGCTGTTTCACGGAAGTCGGCTACCGACAGCTGCAGATAGGACTCGCCGTTCCAGGTCTCCTGCTCGAGGGAGTACGCCAGGTCCATTCCCGTGCGGTGCTCGGTCACGAACGCCTCGCGATCGGCGGCGCGCCACGCCATCCCGCGCAGGACCTTGCCGTCCTGCTTGAACGCCATCTTCAGATGACGCTCCTTCACCCGCCGAGGACCGTCGATCACCTCGACACCGCTGGTCGAGAACACGGGCGACGGATTCCCGGCGCCGAAGGGCGCCAGGCTCACCAGCTCGGACGCCACTTGCGGCGAGATGCTCCGGAACCGGAGGGGCCCGTCGATCCACAGCCGCGGGCGCAGGTCGTCCGGACCCAGGCGCGCATCGGCGTGCGCGTTGATGCGCGTGCGAAACTCGCGGATGCGATCAGAGGCCAGGCTGACGCCGGCGGCTTGCTTGTGGCCCCCGAACGTCGTCAGAACGTCTGCCGCCGACTCGAGGCCGGCCAGGAGATCGAAGGAAGGGATGCTTCGGCAGGACCCGTGCGCGACGTCGCCCTCGATGGACAACACAATCGCCGGCCTGTGGAACGCATCGACGAGCTTGGAGGCCACGATGCCGATGATGCCGCGGTGCCAGCCCTCTCCGGCCACGACGAGGACGGTCCGCGACCCGACGTCGATGTCCGTTTCCACGATCCGCCGCGCCTGCGCGACGATCTCGGCCTCCTCCAGTTGGCGGCGCGTGTTCTCGTTGTCGAGCGTCGTCGCCAGCTCGCGCGCCTCGCCCTCCATCGACTCGTCGGTGGCCAAGAGGAGTCGGGCCGCGATGTCCGAACTGCTCATCCGGCCTGCTGCATTGATGCGCGGTGCCACGACGAACCCGATGTGGTAGCTGCCGATCGCCCGGCCGGTCAGACCACACACGTCGAGGAGCGCCCGCAGCCCAACCCGGTGGGGCCCCTTGGACAGGAGCTCGAGCCCCAGCTTGGCGATGATCCGGTTCTCGCCCACCAGGGGCACCACGTCGGCCAAGGTGCCAATCGCGGCCAGCTTGATGAACGCGGGCAGCGTGTTCAGCCGATCCGTCCGCGCGCACAGCGCCTGCACGAGCTTGAGCGTCACGCCCACGCCGGCCAGGTTCTTGTCCGGATACGTGCAATCGTGGCGCTTGGGGTTGACCACGGCGAAGGCGCGCGGCAGCTCGATGTCCGGCTCGTGGTGATCGGTGACGATGAGGTCCACGCCGAGGTCGCGGGCCTTCTGCGCCGCCTCCACGCCACGGATGCCGCAATCGACCGAGATCACCAGCCTCGCGCCTCCGGCGTGCAGGCGCTCGATCGACGCCGGCTGCAGGCCGTAGCCGTCGCGCAGGCGCTCGGGAATGAAGTGCACGACGTCGGCCCCGATCAGTTCGAGCGCCCGGCGCAGGATCACGGTGGAGGTGACGCCATCGACATCGTAGTCGCCGTGGACGGCGATCTTCTCCCGGCGCGCGATCGCTCCGAGGATGCGGTCGACGGCCGGCCCCATGTCGCGCAGCCTGAACGGATCGTGCAGGTCGGCAATGGCGGGGTTCAGGAAACGCCGCGCGTCGTCCACCTCGCCCAGGCCGCGGATGCTGAGCAGCCGCGCCGTCACGGGTGCCAGGCCCAATTCGCGTTCGAGCGTGCCCGCCTGGCCCTCGTCGAAGCCGCGCGCCTGCCAGATCCGTGGGGTCACGCGACGCTAGCCTTCCACGAGCCCGACGTTGCCCATCGCCCGCCACTTGCGGTACCGCGCCTCGAGCCGATCCGACGACGCGAGGCCGCTGACGCTGGTCAACGCGCGCGTGATCGCCATGTCCAGAAGTGTCGCCGCCTGCTCGTGGTTGGTGTGCGCCCCTCCGCGCGGCTCGGGCACGATCTCGTCCACCAAGCCCACGCTCAAGAGGTCGGGGGCGGTGAGCTTGAGCGCCGTGGCGGCCTCGACCTTCCTCCCGGCGTCGCGCCACAGGATGGCGGCGCATCCTTCGGGCGGAATCACGCTGTAGATGGCGAACTCGTGCATCAGGATGCGGTCGCCCACGGCGATTCCAAGCGCGCCGCCGCTGCCGCCCTCGCCGTGCACGATCACCAGGATCGGTGTGTCGAGCACCATCATCTCGCGCAGGTTGACCGCGATCGCTTCGGAGATCCCGCGCTCCTCGGACTCCATCCCCGGGTAGGCGGCCGGCGTATCGATGAACGCCAGGACCGGACGCGAGAACTTCTCGGCCAGCTTCATCGCGCGGAGCGCCTTGCGGTAGCCCTCGGGCCGCGCGTACCCGAAGTTCCGGTAGATCTTCTGCTTGGTGTCGCCCCCACCGCCCTTGTGATGGCCGATGACCACGACGTGCTCGTTCTTGTATCGCGCGAAGCCCGCCACCACCGCGTGGTCGTCGGCGAAGCGCCGGTCGCCGCTGATCTCGGTGAAGTCGGTGAAGAGCCGGTTCACGTAGTCGAGCACCGTCGGCCGCGCCGAGTGGCGCGCCACCAGGACGCGCTGCCACGGCGTCAGGTTCCGGTAGATGTCCGCGCGAATGGAGTCGATCCGGCGGTGCAGACCGTCGATGGACCGCTGCCGTTCCGGCGTCCGGGGCAGCATCGACAGCGCGTCGATCTCCCGCAGCAGCACCGCGATGGGCTCTTCGAATTCCAGCGTATCAGGAGGCATGGCGTGCCGTCTCTGTCTTCACGCGGTCTTCACGCACGAGCCCGGGGCCCCCTGGTCATCGGCGGCCTGGTGATCGGCGTCCGGGTCGGCGTCGCCTTCCCCAGCGTCACCGACCCCTGGCCACACACGCGCTCGATATCGGCCACGAGACGGTCCGAGGGGCGCACGCGGATCTGGCTGTGCACGTCCATCCGGACCCGCAGTGGCCGAAGCGGCGGGCGCAACTCGACCGTGAGCGCCACGCTGCGGTCCCCTTTGTGATGCGCCAGCACGTCCCACAGGCGCTCCACCGTGGCACGGTCGTGCGGCGGCGTCGTCACGGTGATGGCCACCGATGTCGACAGCCGCTCGCTCAGCACGTCGATCGAGGCCAGCTCGGAGGCCAGGATCCGCGCTGTCTCCTCGTCGCGCTCCAGCTTGCCGGTCACGACCACCATCTGCCCGCTCTCGGCCAGATGGCCCCACTGCTTGAACGTCTCGGGGAACACCACGACCTCGACGCTCCCGTGCGCGTCGTCCAGCATGAACACGCACATGCGGTCGCCCTTGCGCGTCTTGAGCGCGCGGACGGCGCCCACGATGCCGCCCACCGCCACGTCCTCGCCCTTGTCCCCGCGCGCCCCGTCCGGCGGTGGCCCGTTGTCTTCCGCCTCCACACCCGGCTCGACGTCCTTCCGCGGCGCCAGCTCGGCCGTCGTCTTCGCGCCGTAGATCACGAGGTCGGCCGCGTACCGGTCCACCGGGTGGCCCGACCAGTACAACCCCAGCGACTCCTTCTCGAAGTTCAGCTGGTCCACCTCCGACCACGCAGGCACCACCGGCAAGGCGGCTGACGAAGACGCGGCCACACCACCGTCGCCCCCCGAGTTGAACAGGTCGGCCTGCCCCAGGTCTCGGTCCCGCTGGGTTCGGCCGCCGTGCTCGAACGCCGAATCGATCGAGGCGAAGAGGCGCGCCCGCACTTCTCGCCGCGGCGTGTCGGCCGGGAGGCCGCCCAGCGCATCGCAGGCACCAGACTTCACCAGCGCTTCGAAGACCCGCTTGTTCACGATCCGCAGGTCCAAGTCCTCGCACAGCTGGTGGAGGGATTCGATTCGGCCGCCGAGGGCGGTCCGGGCCGCGACGAGGGCCTCCACGGCGCCTTCCCCAAGGCCCTTCAGTGCCCCCAGGCCGAAGCGCACGCCGCGCCCCGGCTCCACGGAGAAGTGCCACAGGCTGGTGTTGATATCCGGCGACAGGACCGGCACCTCGCGCTCCCGGCACTCGCCGAGGTAGATCGCCAGCTTGTCGGTGTTCTGCGACTCGATGGTCAGCAGCGCCGCCGCGAAGTGCCACGGGTAGTTCGCCTTCAGGTACGCCGTCTGGTAGGCCAGGAACGCGTAGGCCGTCGAGTGCGACTTGTTGAAGCCGTACCCGGCGAAGTACTCCATCAAGTCGAAGATCTTCGTGGCCTTCTTTTCGTTCACGCCCTTGGCCCGCGCGCCGGTCATGAAGGCCTCGCGCTGCTTGGCCATCACCTGCGGGTCCTTCTTGCCCATCGCCTTGCGCAGCACGTCGGCCTGGCCCAGGCTGAAACCGGCCAAGGTCTGGGCAATGCGCATCACCTGTTCCTGATAGGCGATGACCCCGTAGGTGTCCGAGAGGATGCTTTCGAGCTGCGGCAGCTCGTACTTGATCTCCGTGCGCCCCTGCTTGCGCGACACGAAGTCGTCCACCATCCCGGACTTCAAGGGGCCGGGGCGATAGAGCGCGTTCAGCGCGATGAGGTCGTCCACGCGCTCGGGCCTGGCCTTGCGGAGCAGTTCGCGCATGCCCGAGCTCTCGAACTGGAAGATCCCGTAGGTGGCGCCTTCCGCGAACACTCGATAGGTGGCCAGGTCGTCGAGCGGCACGGCGTCGATGTCGATGTCGATCCCGTCGGTCCGCTTGATCTCGTCGAGGCAGTCCCGGATGAGCGTCAGCGTGCTCAAGCCCAGGAAGTCCATCTTGAGCAGCCCGACCCGCTCCACCTCCTTCATGTTCCACTGGGTGGTGATTTCGTCGCGGGCCCCTTTGTACAGCGGGGCGTAGTCGGTGATCGGACCGGGCGCGATGACGACGCCCGCCGCGTGCACCGACGCGTGGCGCGACATCCCCTCGAGCCGCCGCCCGATGTCGATGACCTCTTTGACCTTGGGGTCCTTCCCCGCCATGTCCCGCAGCACGGGATTTTCGGCCAGGGCCTTGTCCAGCGTCATGTCGAGGGCCGCCGGGATCTGCTTGGCGATGCGGTCCACATCGGCGTACGGCATGTCGAGCGCACGGCCGACGTCCCGCACCACGGCCTTCGCCTTCATCGTGCCGAACGTGATGATCTGCGCCACGTTCTCGCGCCCGTACTTCCGCGTGACGTACTCGATCACCTCGCCGCGGCGACGCTCGCAGAAATCGACGTCGATATCGGGCAGCGACACGCGCTCGGGGTTGAGGAACCGCTCGAAGATGAGGTCGAAGTCGATGGGGTCGACGTCCGTGATCCGCATGCACCAGGCGACGAGCGACCCGGCCGCCGAGCCACGGCCCGGCCCGACGGGAATGGACTGTTCGCGGGCATAGCGGATGAAGTCCCACACGATGAGGAAATAGCCCGTGTACCCCATCCGCTTGATCATCTCGATCTCGTACTCGAGACGCCGTTCGTACTCGTCGACGGTGTGGCGGATGCGGCCCGTCGCAACGGCCTGCTGGAGCCGCGCCACCCGGGCCCTGAACCCTTCCCGCGCGACGTGCTCGAAGTAGCCCTCGAGGGTGAACCCATCGGGCACGGCAAACGACGGCAGGTGGTTGACGTCCTTGGGAATCAGGACGTCACACCGTTCGGCGATACGGACCGTGTTGGACAGCGCGTCGGGGTGGTCCTTGAAGACCGCCTGCATCTGCTCGGCCGTCTTCAGGAAGAACTGGTCGCCGGTGTAACGCAGGCGCTGTGCGTCGTTGACGGTCTTCCCCGTCCCGATGCACAGGAGGACGTCGTGCGGCTGGGAGTCCCCCTGCCGCAGGTAGTGCACGTCGTTGGTGGCCACGAGCGGCAGGTTCAGTTCGCGGGCCAGCGGCAGCAGGCCGCGGTTGACGATCTTTTGCTCCTCGATGCCCTGGTACTGCATCTCCAGGAAGAAGTTCTCGGGCCCCAGGATGTCGCGCAGACGACCGGCGGCCTCGAGCGCCGGGCGCGCCTGCTCCACGCGGAGCGCGCTGGCCACCTCTCCCTTCAAGCAGCTGCTGAGCCCGATGAGGCCCTTGGCGTGCTGCGCCAGCAGGTCCTTGTCGATGCGCGGCCGGTAGTAGAAGCCCTCGGTGTAGCCCGCCGACACCAGCTTGATGAGGTTCGTGTAGCCCTCGTTGGTCTCGGCCAGAAGCACCAGATGATTGGTCTCGGTCTGCGGCCCGCTCTTCTCGAACCGGCTGCCCTGCGCGACGTACACCTCACAGCCAAGAATCGGCTTCAGGCCGCGCGCGCGGGCGTGGTCGTGGAACACCACCGACGAGAACATGTTCCCGTGCTCGGTCACGGCCAGCGCGGGCATCTTCAGCTTGACGGCTTCGTCCAACAGCTCGTCGATGCGGCATGCCCCGTCGAGGAGCGAGAACTCGGTGTGCAGGTGCAGGTGGACGAAGTCCATCATTCCCACTCGATCGTGGACGGCGGCTTCGACGAGATGTCGTAGACGACGCGATTGATGCCGCGCACCTCGTTGACGATCCGCGACGAGATCGCGGCCAGCACCTCGTGCGGCAGCCGCGCCCAATCGGCGGTCATGCCGTCCAGGCTTTCGACGGCGCGGATGGCGATGGTGTGCTCGTAGGTTCGGGCATCCCCCATCACGCCGACGCTTTGCACGGGCAACAGCACGGCGAAGCTCTGCCAGACCTTCTCGTACCAGCCGGCGTTGCGAATCTCCTCGGCCACGACCTTGTCGGCCAGCCGCAGCACGTCGAGCCGTGCCTTCGTGATCGCCCCGACGATGCGGACGGCCAGGCCAGGCCCGGGGAACGGCTGGCGCACCACGAACTCGCGGTCGAGCCCCAGGTCGTAGCCCACGCGCCGCACCTCGTCCTTGAAGAGATCCCGCAACGGTTCCACCAGGGAGAAGCGCATGCGCTCGGGCAACCCGCCCACGTTGTGGTGGCTCTTGATCACGACGGCGGGCCCCAACACCGACGCCGACTCGATCACATCCGGGTACAGCGTGCCCTGGCCGAGGAACTGAAAATCCCCCAGCTCCTTCGCGCGCCGCTCGAAGACGTCGATGAAGGTGGCCCCGATGATCTTCCGCTTCTGCTCCGGGTCCACCACATCGGCCAGCCTGGTCACGAACTCGTCGGCGGCGTCCACGAAGTCGAGCCGGAGCCCCAGGCGGCCCGTGAAGCGGCGCTGGACCTGCTCGGCCTCCTCGTGGCGCAGGAGCCCGTTGTCGACGAAGATGCACGTGAGCCGGTCGCCGATGGCCCGGTGAATGAGGAGGGCGGCGACAGTCGAATCCACGCCGCCCGAGAGCCCGCAGACCACGCGGCCGTCGGTCCCCACCTGCGCTCGAATCCGCGACGTGGCTTCCTCGACAAACGAGGCGATCGTCCAATCGCCGGTGCAGCCGCAGACGTCGAAGGCGAACCGCCGCAGAATCTCAGCGCCGTGCTCGGTGTGCACGACCTCGGGGTGGAATAGCAGCCCGTACAGGCCCCGTGCGGGGGCTTCCATGGCCACGATGGGCGCCGTGGCACTGGTCGCGGCGGCCCGAAACCCCGCCGGAACTGCCCCCACGTCGTCGCCGTGGCTCGCCCACACGCGAAACGCGCCGGGGAGCCCCTGGAACAGCACCGGCACATCGCCAGCGCCCAGCACCTGCACCTGGGCGTGGCCGAACTCCCGGTGCCCCGACCGTCGGACCTCGCCGCCGAGCATGCTGGTCAGGAGCTGCATCCCGTAGCAGATCCCGAGCACGGGCACGCCGATGTCCACGACGGCCGCGTCGCAAATTGGCGCGTCCGCGTCCGACACGCTCTTGGGGCCGCCGGACAGGATGATGCCGGCCGGCCGGCGGGCCTTCAGCCGCTCGATTGGCGTGTTGAACGGGAGCACTTCCGAGTACACCGACAGCTCGCGCAAGCGGCGGGCGATGAGCTGCGTGTACTGCGACCCGAAGTCCAGGACGATGATCGTTTGATGCGACACAGACGTTCTAGTGGGGAGAGAATCGCTATTATAAGTGGCCGTGACGCCACGCCGCCCGAGAAAACTTGACGGCCAAGATTCCAACCGCACGAGTCAAGTTTCTACGCCCCGCCGGAGGGCGGGGCAAGCAGACACTGGACTAGCGAGGCGGAGCCTGGACGGTCTCGCTAGATATTGCGGCCTGCTGCTTGGCGTTGTCGCGTGGACGTGCGTTCTCGGCGGGCTCGACGTGGGCGCGCAGTTGCGCCGGAAGCCCGAACCGTTGCCTCCTCCCTCGACGCTCCTCCTGCCGGCGGAACCGGCATGGGACGCCGTCCTCCCGGCATCCCCTGTGGCGCCGGGCGTGGCCGCCGGCGGCGCCGTGATCGTCGCGCTGACAACGGGCACGCTCCACGCCGTGGACTGGAACAGCGGGGATCTGTTGTGGACACGGCCGCACGCCTCGTCGCTGGCCCCGGTGGCGAGCGGCGCCCTCGTCGTCGCGGCGACGTCCACGAGCCTCGACGCATTCGACGCCGCCAGCGGCGACCCGCGATGGAGCCTCCCGCTCGCCTCGCCGCCGGTGGCGCTGGTCGGCACCCCTCAGACGGCGTTCGTGCTGGATGCACGAACGGTCACCGCCGTCGACGCCACGACGGGCCGCGCCCGATGGGCGCAGCCCATGGAGAGTCCTCCGACGACGCTGGCCGCGGGCGCATCCGCCGTCGCCGTCACGCTGTCGGATGCGCGGGTCATGGTCCTCTCGAACGAGGACGGCCGGCGCGTGTGGGTGCGGGGGCTCAAAGGGACACTCACCGGCGCGGCGTGGAGCGGCGCGGTCCTCGTGGTCGGAACGTCGGCGCGGGCCGCCTGGGCCCTCGACGGACGCGACGGGGGCGTCAAGTGGCAGTGGCCGCTCGGCGGGTCGGTCGCCGGCGTGGCAGCCGATCTGGAGCGCGTCTTCCTGGCCACCAAGGACAACCTCTTGCGCGCCGTCAACCGGGGCAACGGCCATCAGCGCTGGCAACAGGACCTCGGAACGCGCGTCCAGGATGCGCCGGTGGCCCTCGACGGCGCGGTTCTGGTCGTGGGCCTGACGCCGACCTTGACGCTGTACGACAGCAAACTCGGCACGGTCCTCGGAACGCACGAAGCGCCCGGAAAAGTGCTCGGCCCTCCACTCGTGGACCCAACGCTGCGTCCGGGCGGCGTCTCCCTGGCCCTGCTGCTCAGGGACGGCCGTCTGATCGGCCTGCGGGCCATCGGATTGGCCTTCCGGGAGCAGCCGGCTACTGCGCTGGTGGGGCTGCCGGGACGGACGATGCCGCGGGAACGGCTGCCGGAGGTGGCTCGCTGACCGACCGATACACCGACGCGTAGGCGGCCACGGCCCCGAGCGCGATGTACTGGAACACGAGGCCTCGCAGAACCCACGCCGCAAACTGGAGGGGCAGCACCGCAAACCACACGAACGGCACGAACCCCACGAGCCCCAGCGCCGCGGTGGCCAGAATCGATGCCACGGTGGCACCGGCCACGACTGCCAGAACGAACCCGCAGACGCGCGCCACCGGCAACCAGCTCCGCACGAACACGGTCATCACATGGCGACACGCCGTCGCCGCCCCGCAGTCTTCGGACACCAGCGCCACCTGCGCGAGCAGATAGAGCAGGTTCACTGCCGTCACGCACACGACCAAGGCCAGCGTGGCCGCCGCCGCCACCGCCACGGTACGGTCGAAGACAACCGCGACGAACGCCGCCCCAAGGGCGAGGTATGCGGCCAGGAGGCCGCATCCCAGGCGCACGAATCGCCAGCCGAAGTGGCGCACCGCGCTGGCGAACGCATCGGTCGTGAAGGCGGACATGGCGGTCACGTCCTCGACGCTGAGCGGCGGGACCTCCACCGGTCCGCCCTTCCGTTCGGAGGCGACGATGATGGCCACCGAGCCGGCCTTGGCGGCAAACGCAAAGAGGGACCCGCCAAGAACCGCGGTCACCACCGCGGCCAGAAACGCCGCCAGCGTGGCGGGACGAGCCGTGAGCAGGGCCACGACGGTCGTCACCATGTCGCGGAGGTCGAGGGTCAGGAGCGCCGGCGGCTCGGCGCCAATGACGAGCGCGGCCAGCACGATGCCGCCCACCGCGGGCACCGCGACGACCACCTTGACGATGGCGTCGGTGGATGCCTGAATCACCACCGTCGGCCAGTTGGCCGCCGCGACGAGCGCGCCGCGCTTGAGCGTGCGTCGTGGTGAGAAGGCCGCGTCCACGAGGGGTGATGTTACTCGGATCGTCGCGCACGCTTGCGTGAGACCTGGCGAGGCGCGGCGGTAAGATGACGAGGTGACCCGAGACGAGGCGGCGGCGCGGCTGCGGCGGCGCCTCCGCACGATAGGGACGGCCACGGCCGTCGCCGTGATCGCCATCTGGGCTCTGGGGCTGGGAGCACGAACGGTCGTGCTCGGCGCCAATGAGGCCGTGATGCGCGAGCGGGTCGAACGCGCGGTTCGGGACGCCTTCGCCGCCGAAATCGCCGCCTCCCACGCCCAAGCCGTCGCCGTCGCGTCCCTTCCGTTGATCCGAGACGCAGCCGGCGGTGATGCCGCGGCCGTGCGCCTCGTATTCGACGTGCTGGCGGCGCGCGCCGATTCAGACACGGACACGGAATCGACCACGCTTTACGGCCCAAAGGGAGCCCCGCTCGCGTGGTTCGGTGGACCAGCCGACATCCCGGCCGAGCGAGTCGGCGCGGGGCGCGAGGACTGGTTCGTCGTCGAGGGGGCGCTGGGTCTCCACCTGGTGCACGTGTGGCCTGTCGCTGGCATCGACG